>Ga0075154_10001345_pt1 | contig 17774 bp, 12 predicted proteins | sample JI71714BDNA_FD_70965 | JGI IMG/M metagenome (GOLD analysis project Ga0075154, IMG submission 70965) | Wastewater effluent complex algal communities from Wisconsin, to seasonally profile nutrient transformation and Carbon sequestration -... | ecosystem: Engineered > WWTP > Effluent > Algae...
TAATTGCTGATAGTCTTTTTTGCCAAACAGTGCCACATCAGGCTGCACCAGATTAAACAACTTAGTCACTATCGTCGCTACCCCACGAAAATGCCCCGGGCGGCTCGCACCACAATGTAAATCACCTACTTTTGGCACTTCAACAGCGGTTTGTGTTTCTAAGCCTCTTGGGTACATCAACTCGGGCGTTGGCGTAAATACCGCATCTGCCTGGTGGGCCGTCAGTCCCTCGCAGTCGGCAGCTAAAGTCCGAGGATATTTCGCCAGATCTTCAGTCGGCCCAAATTGCATTGGATTGACAAAAATACTGACGATCACTTTATCGGCGTGTTTATGTGCTTCGTCGACCAGTTTAAAATGCCCAGCGTGCAGATTACCCATCGTCGGCACAAAGGCAACTGTTAAACCCGCGCGGCGCCAAGCGGCAACCGTAGCGCGCAGTTCAGATAATTCAGAAATGATCAGCATAAGTTCCTCAGTTAAAACTATGCTCAGCGCCTGGAAAGGCACCTTGTTTGACATCGGCAATGTATTGGCTAATGGCTCTTTTAATATCCCCGGTTTCCTGCAGGAAGTTTTTTGAAAACTTCGGAATGTAACCGCTGCTGATCCCGAGTAAATCGTGCATCACCAAAATTTGACCATCGGTATCAACACCGGCACCAATACCAATCACCGGAATATGTAAAGCTTCGCTGATCCGTTTGGCCAGCGCCGATGGAATACATTCCACCACCAACAGCTGTGCGCCGGCTTGTTCGAGATCAATCGCCTGTTGCAGAATGTGATCAGCGGCTGCGCTATCGCGGCCTTGTACTTTAAACCCCCCAAACACATGCACAGATTGTGGTGTCAGGCCAATATGACCACAAACAGGTACACCACGCTCGGTGAGTGCTTTGATGGTCGGTAACAAAAACTCGCCACCTTCCAGTTTCACCATATTAGCGCCCGCTTGCATCAACGGCGTCGCGTTAGCAAAAGCCTGCTCCATGGTGGCGTAACTCATAAACGGCATATCGGCGATGACAAAGGCTTGCGGGGCACCCGCACGGACGCAGCGAGTGTGATAGGCAATTTCAGCGGTGCTGACCGGTAATGTGTCTGGATGACCTTGCAATACCATGCCAAGTGAGTCACCAATCAACAACACTTCAACACCAGCATCCGCAAATAATTTGGCAAAGCTGGCATCATAGGCGGTCAGCGCGGTAATTTTTTCGCCTTGTTGCTTTAATTTCAGCAACGCCGAAGTGGTAATTTTTGCCATGTTGTCCTCATCCGACCATTGAATTTCACGCGCGCAAGATTACATATCTTGTGCCTTGTCGCAACTGTTTTGCCTATAACTGGCTTTGAAATGACCGATCAAACTCAGGCGATGGCGCGAGCACAACCAAACCATTCAGTGGCACTGTCGTCAGAAGCTCTGTCAGCGGGACGCCACCTGGCAAGTGTAGCTCAGGCGCGATTTCTGCCAGCGGGTAGAGCACAAATTCACGCACTTTCATGCCGTAATGTGGCACGGTTAAACGGTCGGTGTGCATGATTTGTTCACCAAACAGCAGAATATCAATATCAAGCGTTCTGGGCCCCCAACGCTCATCTTTGCGTTGCCGTCCCTGTTCTAGTTCAATCCTTTGCAGTCGATCCAACAGTTGCTCGGCAGGCAAAGTGGTCGCAAGCGCAGCAACGGCATTGACGTAATCAGGTTGATCTTGCGGGCCCATCGGTTTGGAGCCATACAATGATGAAACCTTAAGCAACTGGCAGTCTTGAAGTGCAGCTAAAGCAAGCACCGCTTGTTGTAGTTGTTGCAATGGCTGATGCAAATTCGCGCCAAGGCCGAGATAACAAAGCGTCGGCAGCAGGGTAGCTGCCGAGAGGTCGTTGGATGAAATGGATTGCATCGGCAGTTATTCAGCTGTTGGCGCTGGTTTGCGACGCATGGGTGGTTTGCGGCGGCGTTTTGGTTTGCTGTCGATGCCTTCTTTACCAAGGCTGGCGACCAGTTCTTCTCGACCAGCTTCATCAGCAGCCTGAAAACGCTGCCACCAGAAAGCGAGGTCACTTAAGGCACCGCCTTCAGCCGCAGCACGCTGTTGCAAGAAATCAAAAGCGCCGCGGAACTTGGGTAATTCCATCAGTTTAAAAGCTCGACGACCCGCACGTTTGCTTAAACGTGTTTGCAAGGCCCAAATATCCCGAATCGACATGGTGAAACGTTTTGGAATGGCAATGACGCGCTGTACTTCATCCAACACTTCAGTCATGGCGATATTTAGCGCATCGATTTCGTTCAGGCCGCTTTCCACCAATAAGGTTTGCATCCGCAGTTCCACCGGATACCACAGCAGGGCAGCATAGATAAAGGCTGGTGTCACAGGTTTATCTTCGGCCACCCGTTGGTCGGTGTTTTGCAAAGCGCTGGCAATCATATTAAAGGCTTTGCCTTCGTTATCTTGTTTCAGCACCTTGTGCAGTTGCGGTAGCAGTTGCTTTAAAATTCCGCTCTCGCGCATCAGTACAAAGTTGTCAAAGGCTTTACCAGCCATAAACAGCTTCAGACTCTCGTCAAATAGTCGTGGCGCCGGAATGTTTTTCAGCAGCACCGCAAGTTCAGCAATCGGGGCTGCGGTGGCTGGAGCAATCTCCATATTCAGTTTGGTGGCAAAACGCACAGCACGTAACATCCGCACCGGATCTTCGCGATAACGGGTTTCCGGGTCACCAATCAGCTCAATTTTCCGATCTTTAATCGCTTGTACGCCGTTGGCAAAGTCGTAAATGGCAAAATCATTGACGGAATAATATAAAGCATTGATGGTGAAATCGCGGCGCTCCGCGTCTTCTTCAATGGTGCCATACACGTTGTCGCGCAAGATTTGACCGTGGTCACTGCGCACGCCGGTTGGGATATTGTCGTCTTCTTCGCCACCACTGTGATGACCACGGAAGGTGGCGACTTCAATAATTTCGCGGCCAAACACCACATGGGCTAAGCGGAAACGTCGACCAATCAAACGACAGTTTTTAAAAACTTGTTTGACTTGATCCGGATGAGCGTTCGTCACCACATCAAAATCTTTTGGCTGCTGACCCAGCAATAAATCGCGGATACAACCACCGACCAGATAAGCTTCATAACCGGCGTCATTTAACCGGTACAATACTTTTAAGGCATTCGGGCTAATATCTTTACGCGACACACCATGTTGGTCGCGATTCAGTACAGTCAATGGAGGTAACACCGCTGACTGGTGCTGTGGATTCAGCTTTGGGCCTTTACGGCTGGCGGCACTGCGTTCAGGGCGTGGACGACGACGGGTCGCATCATCATGAAATTGTTTGCTGTGCTGACGTGGTGGATTGTCGCGATAGCGAGGGGCGCTATCGTTTATTGGATTTTGCTGGCCGTGATCAACAGTGGACTCCAGCTCGGATCCCTGTTCAGTCGCTTGGATAGTTTTAGCGGTTTTTTTGCCAAATCTGCGACGGCAAAAATCTAACACTCGGGAAATAATGGTGGTTCTCCTGTACACAAGGGCGACAGCGGAAAAAAGGGTGGCTGTCCATTGAAAAAAAACGTCGCCATCTTACCGCAGACTGGTGAAAAAATGAATGAAATCGGGGGAGAATGTCGAGAAAAGCGGGTAGCTTTTAACGAAAATTCGGTCTGTCCTGTGATTCAATCAACACTTCGGTCGTTTTTGGCACTTGAGCAAGCTGCCAATGTTGCAAAGCCCAGCTTAATAGCTCAGGCACTGGGGCTTCTTGTAAGGAGGCAGGGACTGGATGTCCCAATAGTGCAAGGGCCTGCTGCAGGCTTTGTGAAAGAGGTTGGCTGCAAATATCAGTGGCATGATTCTGCTTGCTAAGTTTTTGCCCCGGTGCAGTGACCGCTAACGGCAAATGGCCATATTCAGGCGCAGTCCGACCCAGCAGATGACAAAGTGCTTGCTGTCGGGTGGTCATCTCCAGTAAGTCCGCACCCCGGATCACTTGACCAATCTGCTGTTCTAAATCATCCACCACCACGACCAATTGATACGCAAATAAACCGTCACGGCGTTTGATGCTGTAATGTTCTTGGCAAATAGCCTTTGGGATTGCCACGGTGCCAAAGACTAAATCAGTAAAAGAATGGCTCACGAAACCAGGGAGTAGTCGCCAAGCTACCGCTTGATCGTTATTGCCTGTACTTGATGCACGTTGCTGACAATATCCATCATAAATGCCGCCCAGACTTTGAATGCGGGCACGGCTGCAGTTACAACCATAGATTTTCTGTTGCTGACGTAATTGTTCGAATACGGCCTGATAGAGCGGGAGGCGTTGGGTTTGGTAGGTTTCAGTCTGATCCCAGTACAAGCCAAATTGCTCGAGAGTACGTAGGATACGGTCGGCGGCACCCGCTTGCACACGGGTGGTATCAATATCTTCAATGCGCAGCAGCCATTCACCGCCTTGCGATTTGGCCTGCAGATAACTGCCCACAGCAGCCACCAGCGAGCCAAAATGCAAAGGGCCGGATGGCGATGGCGCAAACCGGCCCCGGAAACGGGCAACATCAGAGGTCATCATTAACCGCCGAGTTGTTTTTCCTTGATCTCCGCCAGCGTTTTACAGTCGATACACATATCAGCTGTTGGGCGGGCTTCTAACCGTTTAATACCAATTTCAATACCGCAGGTATCACAGTAACCAAAGTCATCATCTTCGATTTTCTGTAAGGTTTTTTCAATTTTTTTCAAAAGCTTACGTTCACGATCCCGGGCACGTAACTCTAAACTGAATTCTTCTTCCTGAGCGGCACGGTCAACCGGATCTGGGAAGTTTGCGGCTTCATCCGCCATGTGGTTTTTGGTGCGGTCGACTTCTTCACGCAGTTGCTGACGCCAAGCGTCCAGAATTTTGCGGAAATGTTCGCGCTGCTTCGGGTTCATGTACTCTTCGCCCGGAGCCTCCTGATAAGGGGTGACGCCGGCTAAAGCTAACAGACCCAGTGCTTTATTAGTTTTGCCTTCTGGCATGGTAATCTCCTGTAAAACAGTGCCAAGCAAAAAGATGGCGGCTATAGATAGCAGAATATAAGCACCATCGCAATCACTATGAAAAAAGCCGCCGAAGTATACAGACTGAGCCTAGCTTCGTCACCTTTATTTAAAAGATCTCCGATCGGTTTAAATAGTGATGAGCGATGCACGACAAAAGCACACAGGCAATTCGCTGACGCCAGCTGCTGTTTTTCATCTGAACTTTGCTCTTGCTAGTCATACGGCAAAAATGAACGTTACAATCTAGACCAGTTTTTGGCCCTTGTGAATCAAATTATCATGGCGATGTGCAGCCAAAGATGACAAAGCGCATATAAAAGGAAGAAGTGATGGAATTGTGGTGGGCGTTTTTGTTGTTAGGGGCAGCAGTGGGCTTTTTTGCTGGCCTGCTAGGGGTAGGTGGCGGTGGCATCATGGTGCCGGTGCTCACCAGCTTGTTTTTAAGTCTTGGTTTTGCTGAGTCGGTGCATATGGCGCTCGCCACTTCATTGGCCGCGATTATTGTCACGTCTTTTGCCAGCGCCCGCAGTCATCATGCTCATCAAGCGGTGTTGTGGCCTGTGGTGTGGCGAATGAGTCCTGGCATTATTGTTGGCACTTTATGCGCGGCTTTTGTGGCGGCGCTGATCCCAACCCAAGCGCTCGCTTGGTTTTTCAGTTTGTTTATGGCCTATGTCGCAGTGCAAATGTTGTTGAATATCAAACCTAAACCTAGTCGAAGTTTACCGGGCGCATTGCCGTTAACCGCAACGGGGTTTGGGATTGGAGCTGTTTCTGCTCTGGTGGCTATTGGCGGTGGATCACTGACGGTGCCTTTTTTAACTTGGTGTAATGTCAAAGTCCCGCAAGCGATTGGGACTTCGGCGGCGCTGGGGCTTCCGATTGCCATCAGCGGTACTGTCGGTTACGCATTCAGCGGGGCTTTGGTGACGCCAACGCACAGCATGCCGGATTGGAGCCTTGGCTTTGTCTATTTACCTGCTGTGCTGCTGATCTCAGTGGTCAGTTTTTTTACCGCGCCTTTGGGTGTTCATCTAGCGCATCGATTGCCGGTGCCGCTGCTGAAAAAACTTTTTGCTCTATTGTTAATCAGTTTAAGTGCAAAAATGTTGTATTTCATCGCATTTTAAATCGTCACCTCACTGGTCTTGCTGCAAGTAATGCGTGGTGGTGGGACAGGTTAAACACCCAGCAAACCGCTGTTCTGATGGAATTTTCCGCAGGTGCCGGTGCTGAAAACACAAGGCGGTGAACTTCAAAAAAGGCTGTGTTACACTCCGGCTTCTTCTTTTTGACTCGCTCGTATTCGTTAATCAATGAAGGTTCATTATGACGCAACTGCTGCAAATCTTACTCACCACTCAAGCTGCTGATCCACGTTTTGGTAAAAACCCAGGTCTGACGCCAACGGTCGATGGATATCAAATTCATCAACCCGCGCAGGACCCGTTGCGGGCGATTCAAAAAGCCGGTCGCAGTTTGGATGGTCTGGGAGTGCAGCAAGTGCAGCTCACTGGCAGTGAGTGGACCCTCGACAAGCAATGGGCTTTTTATCAGGGTTTTTGCAGTGCGAAAAAATTAGGCGGAGTGAATTGGACCGGCACCGACGCGCAAGTGCAGCAGCTGGTGCAGTTGCAGCAATGTTTTGCCTGGGCGAAAAAGCAAATTAACCAAACCCCAGAAGATTTATCGCCAGAAACCTTATGCGCTGAAGCAACTGCCTTTATCGAAGCCGTTGCACCACGCGGCAGTATCAGTGCTCGCACCATCGCTGGGGATGAATTATTAGCTGAGGGCTGGATTGGCATTCATGCGGTGGGTCGTGGGAGCGATCGGGCGCCTGCCATGCTGGTGCTGGACTATAACCCTACCGGCCATGCGGATGCGCCGGTTGCCGCAGCTTTAGTGGGTAAAGGCATTACCTTCGACAGTGGTGGTTATTCCATTAAAGCCTCTGAAGGCATGCTCACCATGAAATGTGATATGGGCGGCGCAGCGACAGTCACGGCCGCCTTAGCGCTGGCGATTTTGCAAGGGCTATCAAAACGGGTGCAACTGGTGCTGTGCTGTGCCGAAAACCTGATAAACGGCCGGTCTTATAAGCTGGGTGATATTCTGACGTACAAAAATGGTGTCAGCGTTGAAGTAGTGAATACCGATGCCGAGGGGCGTTTAGTGCTCGCTGATGGTCTGATGTGCGCCGGACAAAGTGGTGCGCCGTTGATCATCGATGCAGCAACCTTAACCGGCGCCGCGATGATGGCCGTAGGCACTGAATACAACGCATTGTTTGCACTAGATAAATCTTTACAAAATCGCGTGCTGGGCTACGCAGAACAAGTGCAGGAAGCCGCTTGGCCACTGCCACTGGAACGTTGGCACCAACAACAATGTCCTTCGCCTTATGCTGATACCGCCAATAGCCGCCCAGTTAAAGGTGGTGGTACCGGTGGGGCTAGTAATGCCGCTGGGTTCTTAAGCCGTTTTGTACCCAACGATGGCAAAGGTTGGCTCCATATCGATTTAGCGGCGGCTTTTCACAACACTGCCAATGGGTTTTGGGGTGCTGGCGCCACAGGAACTGGGATTCGATTAGTGGCGCAGACGCTACTGACGGAAACAGCTTAATCCTTAACATCCTTTAATGATAAAAAAGGAGCTGTGATAGCTCCTTCATTTGGACCCTGTTTTGACCTTACCTGTTGCTGAAATTTGTCCAGCGCTATTACAAGCGCTGGCAGATCATTCCAAAGTCTTGCTGACTGCGCCTCCTGGCGCGGGTAAATCAACCTATCTGCCGCTGTTTTTACTGCAACAACCGCAATTTGCCACGAAAACAATCATCATGCTGGAACCGCGTCGGTTAGCGGCGAAAAGTATTGCCAGTTATCTGGCGGCACAGCTGGGTGAATCTGTCGGTGAAACGGTCGGTTATCAGATACGCTTTGAACAACAATCTTCTGCCCGGACCCGTTTATTGATTGTCACTGAAGGGGTGTTGATCCGGAAAATTCAGCAAGATCCTGCCCTTGAAACCATTGATTTATTGATTTTCGACGAATTCCATGAGCGTTCGTTACAAGCCGATTTAGCCTTAGCGCTGGCACTGGAAGTGCAGCAGCTGAATGAAAACCTTAAATTGTTGATCATGTCTGCGACCTTGGCGGGGGCAGATTTGAGTGTAAAACTGAGTGCACCGCTGCTTCAAAGTACCGGACGAAGTTATCCGGTAGATATTCGTTATCAGGCGCCGACTCAAGAAGAGTTGTGGTTGCAAAGTGCCAAGCTAGCCAAACAGTTGCTGGCCGAACATCAGGGCAGTTTTTTAGTGTTTTTGCCTGGACAGCGCGAAATTGAACGGGCCTATAGTTATCTCACAGACGTGAGCGCAGGGCAGCAATTACCTGGTAATGTGCAGGTGTTTGCCTTGATTGGCTCCTTGTCTTTAGCCGAGCAGCAACAAGCAATAGCGCCATCTGCCGCAGGACAACGCAAAATAGTGCTGGCAACCAATATCGCCGAAACCAGTTTGACCATCGACGGTATTAGTCTGGTGATTGATGCTGGAGTGGCGAGACAAGCTGTTTATCAGCCGAAACTTGGTTTTAGCAAACTGGATACCGTACAAATTAGTCAGGCAGCGGCCACCCAGCGGGCGGGGCGTGCTGGGCGTTTAAGCGCGGGTTTTTGCTATCGGATTGATACTGCAGAAAAATGGGCGCGCCGGCCAGTTTTTACCACGCCGGATATCTTGCAAGCCGATCTGTTGGCACTGCGTCTTGAAATTGCTGGTTGGGGTTGCCAGGTTGCCGAGCTCTTTTGGCTTGATCCACCGCCTGCGGCGCAGCTTAAAGCCGCAGAGCAATGTCTGCTGTGGCTTGGCGCTTTGGATAGTCAGCTGCAGCTAACCGCTCATGGTAAAGCCATGTTGAAATTGCCAACCGATCCGCGGTTGGCCTCGATGTTATTGCATGCCGTTCGCTTTGAACAAGAGGGTTATCAAGGTGCTGTGGTATTTGCGGCCTGGTTGGCGGTATTACTGGAGCAAAATCGCCGTTTTGACAGCTGTGATGTAATGGCGCAACTTTCACAGTTGCGCTCGGGCAATGGTCGGCAGCAAGCGCAACAGCAAGTGCGCCAATTAGTTCAGGCGCTGCGACAACCTGTCGACATGCTCAATATCGCCTGGCCTGAACAAATCGTTGGGCTATTGCTCAGTCACGCCTTTGCCGATCGCATCGCGCAGCAGCGTGGTCAAGGGTATTTATTAGCCAATGGTACCGGTGCATTGTTGCCTGCTGGGGATACGTTGGCACATAGTCCTTATCTGGTGGTGGCCGATTTAAGATTGGTGGGCAATCAAGCTTTAATGAGCGCCGCGGCAGGATTGACACAAGATGCACTGCTGCAAGAGTGGCAAGCTGCAATCACAACGAAACAACATTTTGCGTTTGATGAAAGTTCCGGCCGCTTTCTGGCGGAAGAGCGCCAGCAATTTGGTGCTTTGGTGCTCAAGCGTAAAAACTTGAGTCAACAGCTGACGGCAAGTGATCGCAGTGCGGCTTGGTTGGATTATTTGGGGAAAAAAGGGCTGCAAGTGCTTGACTGGTCTGAAGCCGCCTATCATTTACAACAACGGCTGGCCTTAGCCCGGCAGTTGCAGCCGCAGGCAGATTGGCCAGATTTATCGATGCCTGCGCTTGCCACCTCGATGCCGCAATGGTTAGAGCCATTTTTAGCCCCAGTGAGTTCATTGGCGCAATTGCAAAAACTCGATCTGTACCCCTTGTTGTGGCAACAGCTGAATTATCAGCAACAACAACAGTTAACCAATTTACTTCCAGCCAGCTGGCGTTCAGTACTGGGAACCGATATTAAGCTTGTTTATCAGTCGGTTGGGCAGGCAGATGCCGAAGTGGATGTGCAGGTGGAGCTTGCGATCCGTATTCAAGAAATGTTTGGTCAAAGCACCACACCCACCGTCGGCAATGGCAAAGTACCGGTGATCGTGACTTTATTGTCGCCATCGCGCCAGCCGCTGCAAAAAACCAGTGATTTGGCCAGTTTCTGGCAAAATGCTTACCAAGATGTGAAAAAAGAAATGAAAGGTCGTTACCCTAAACATTATTGGCCTGATGATCCGCTGCAGGCGATGCCGACCAATAAAACTAAAAAAGCGATGCAAAAATGACCCCAAGAAAACCCAGAACAAAAAAAGCCAGTGCCATGAAACCTTGGTATCACAGCATTGGCTGGTTTTTTTTGAAAGCGGCTTTAGTGCTGGCTTTAACCTTGTTGATTTATTTGATTTATCTCGACAGTAAAATTACCACTCTGTTTTCCGGACAGAAATGGCAAATTCCAGCGCAGCTTTATGGGCGACCATTGGCTTTAGCGCCAGGTAAACATCTGTCCCAAGCGCAAATGCTAGATGAGCTGCAGCGTTTACAATATCGGCCGGATCCGCGGTTAACGGGCCCTGGCCAATATCATGTCAATGGTCAGACGGTTTCGGTATATCGTCGGGCATTTGATTTTCCGAGCGGCCATCAGGTGGCAACTTTGTTACATGTTGGTTTCGCCGGCGAGTTTATTCAAAGCCTCACGACCGGACAGGAACGCGCGATGTTGGCAAATACCCAACTAGAGCCTCAGCTGTTGCAACATTTAGTCGCTGCCGAACAGGAAGATCGCGAGTTATTAGTACTGGATCAGGTCCCTAGAACCATTAAAGATACCTTATTGCTGGTTGAGGATCGTGACTTTTATAGTCACCATGGTGTATCGGTCTGGTCGGTGATCCGTGCTTTTTGGGCCAATTTACAAGCGGGAAAAACGGTGCAGGGCGGTTCGACCCTGACCCAGCAGCTTGCTAAAAATATGTACACAAATCAGCAGCGTACATACTTTAGAAAAGTCAACGAAGCGCTGATCGCGCTGGTGCTAGATTATCGTTACAGCAAAGACCAAATTCTTGAAGCCTATGTAAATGAAATTTCGTTGGGACAGTTTAAAGCCAATCCGGTTCATGGTTTGGGTCTTGGTAGTAAATTGTATTTTGGCAAACCGCTTGCGGAACTGCGGCCACATGAATATGCATTATTGATCGCGATTATCAAAGGCCCCTCTTATTACGATCCACGACGTCATCCGAAAAGGGCAGAAGATCGGCGGGATTTGATCTTAGGTATGATGCGAGATCATGGTTTACTCGATCAAACGCAGTGGTTTGCCGCAACCAACCAGCCACTCGATGTCATTCCGCTCGGCGAGCATTTAAAAGGGCGTTTTCCTGCCTATATTGACAAAGTTCGTCAGGAATTACGCGGGTTAGTCGAAGATAAAACGCAGTTGCAAAATGGCATTCGGGTTTTTACCTATTTTGATCCGATGGCGCAACAAGCGGCCGAACAGGCAGTAACACAACGCGTTGCCAAATTGGATCCGGCGATTGAAGCGGCAGTTGTCGCCACGGATTATCAACAAGGGGCGCTGATCGCGATAGTTGGCGGGCGGAATACCACTTTTGCCGGCTATAACAGAGCCATCTCGGCGAAACGGCAAATTGGCAGCATTATTAAGCCAATTGTATATTTATCTGCGTTAGAACAACCGCAGCGTTTTCATCTTGGGACTGTACTGGCAGATACACCGCTGACGCTGAAAAGTGGCAGCCGGAATTGGTCGCCGCTGAACTACGATAAAAAATTCCGCGGCAACGTCAGTTTATTACAGGCCTTAAGCGACTCGTTAAATATCCCAACCGTCCGCCTTGGATTACAGCTAGGACTGCCAGCTTTGCAGCAAGAGCTACAGCAGTTGGGGCTGGAGCGTGAAGTGAAACTGCAACCATCCTCGTTATTAGGCGCGGTAGAAATGAGCCCGCTGGAAGTGGCGCAACTGTATCAAACTATTGCCAACAAAGGACAATATCGGCAATTGGCCAGTATTGCGGCAATCACCAAGCATGATGGGACTCCAGTGTATCAGCGTGATTCTAAACCCCAGCAACGAGTCAATCCATCTGCTGCTTATCTGTTGCAGTTTGCACTGCAACACGCCACGCAAAACGGCACTGCGCAAAGCCTTACAGCACAATTTCCACGGCAAAAATTCGCTGGTAAAACCGGCACCTCAAGTGATTATCGGGACAGCTGGTTCACTGGTTTTGATCATGAAACCAGCTTAACGATTTGGCTGGGCAGGGATGACAATAAAGCCATTGGTCTGACGGGAGGCAGTGGAGCACTGCCCATATTTAGTAATTATTTTCAACAGCTTGGAGTGAATTCATTATTTCGAGCCGTACCAGAAAATGTCCAAAGACAGTTTATTAGTAAGATCAGTGGCCGTTTTGTTGAAGATTCTTGCGTTAACGTATTGTTATTGCCAGTGATATGGGTTGAAATGCCTTTGCAGCAACATTGTGATTAATTGCCTCATTTCAGCATTGCTGGACCGTTTGTGCCAAGAGTTTTAACAGTGCCAGCGATGGGTGGATCGCTTCACCTTTACAGGAAAAGGGCAGTGCTATATTGCAGGTTTTAAACGCAGGTAAATTGAGCAGACTATGTCATCTAAACCAGAACAACAGCTAAAAGTCGGTGATTGGTGGTACTTGCCAGAACAAGACAAACTGGTAAAAGTGGATGCGACAGGCGAGGTCATCACCACAGCTGATTTAGACAATTTATGTCAAAAAGCCCTGAACTACTTTATCGTCAATGCTGGGCGTCTGATCACCCGAGATGAAATTTTGGCAGATGTCTGGGGGGTGCGCGACGTTTCCGATGGCCGAATTTCCCGAGTGATCCGAGTATTACGTGTTGCGCTTGGCGACGATAGCCGAGAGCCTCGTTATATCGAAACTATTCCCAAACGTGGTTTTAGATTTATAGCGCCAGTGGTTGAAGTGGCAACTCTTGTGAGTTCGCCAAGTCCTGATATCGCCTATGCTGGTTTTGAAACCGAAACAACTCAAGAAGAGGCGCCGCGGCCCATCGCTGTTGCGGTAAAAATCCCTTCGCGCTGGTCGCGCTGGTCGAGTTGGATCGCGATGATTGCTTTACTCGGTTGTGGACTGATGTATCTGGCATGGTTGCAGTTTTATAGCTTGGAACAGGAGGTGGCTGGTGTGCCCTTTAAAAGGTTCCAGCCGATCACCAGCTTAAAAGGTTTGGAAGTTCACGCTGCAATGTCCCCCAATGGTCAATATATGGTGTTTAACCATATTGATGAGCATTCAGGTCAGCAATTGATGCTGCAAAACATGCAGAATTATGATTTAAAAGTGTTGGTCGAGGCACAAGTGAGTATTTCCAACGCAGCCTGGCGGCCAGATGGAAAAGCCTTAGCTTACATTAAGATTGAACGTGCAAAAAGTTGTGAATTACGCTTATTAACCTTTTCATCTGATTTTAATTCTGTGGCAAGTGATGAGCTTTTGACCCCATGTGGTTCTCGAAGCTTAGCGGGTCGAATCAGCTGGTCAGCTGACGGTGCTTCTATCGTTTTCCCGAATACTCCTGACAATATGCCCAGCTCAGTGCTGATGTTATACCCAGTTTACGGCGGAAAAGTTGAGCAATTAACAACCCCGCCCCCCACGAGTGTGGGGGATTTTGCCGCACGTTTTGCAAAGAAAGGGAATCAACTTGTCTTCATGCGGGATGTCGGTGGTGGTAACGGACAAATTTGGTTGTTGGATTTGGATAAGCGAAGTACTGAAATGTTAATTCAATTGGAAAATAGCTATCCTGGTAATGTCGATTGGTATGAAAACGACAGTAAAGTCATTTACCCAGCGACTCCTGATACCATTGCCACAATTGATATTAAAACCAAAAAAGTAGAAACATTGTTCCAAACTGACAATGATGCTCTTGAATTATCTGTGAGTGCACAAAATCGTCTGTTAGCAACTATTGGTCAATTCCGTTTGACTACGATTATGAAAATTAATAATCCGTTGACCAACACCACACCTGTGAATGAGCTGGTTTTTGAATCCAGTCGAAGCGAACGAATGATCCAAGTAGGTTTAGACGATAATTCGCCTTCAGCTGTTTTATCAAATCGAAGTGGCTTGTTTCAGTTCTGGTTCCATTATCCTGATGGTCGTCAGTTGCAAGTAAGTGATTTCAAGAGTTGGATCATGCTAAGAGAAATGGTTTTCTCTCCAGATGGTCAGCGATTATTGGCGAGTGTTGGCAACGAAATTTGGATTTTTTCACTTGGGCAAAAACCAATATTGATTAGTAATGAAGGACAAACAGCACGAGTCCCAAGTTGGAGTCATGATGGCCGTTATGTCTATTTTAGTAGTGCGGTGCAAGGGCGCTGGCAAATACTCAAGACAGACACTCAAACCTTAGAGCGATCGGTTGTTGCGCTGGATTTAGATTATTTTCAGGAAAGCCCTAATGGTGAATATCAGATTGTTCGACGAAGTGTCGATGCTGGCTATGAACTTCATTTCCGACAAACTGGAGAAGTCATTGAACTCCCAATTGACTCAAAAGGTGTATTAATCCCACATTTCGTTTTACGAAGTAAAGCATTGTATTACAGCACTGTTTCAGCAAATAACCGACTGGATATTCGTAGTTTTAACCTAGAAAGTCGTGAGCTAAAAAGCTTAGTACAAGGAAGTATCAATTCTATCCGAAGGTTTTCAGTGAGTCTCGACGAGCAATTTATCTATTTGCCATCCAGCACCCCTGGGAATTTAGATATCGCTGAATTACGTTAAGTAAGAATTTATCAAAGTTTTGTCGAACTTTCGTCAGGTGAAACCCTAGCTTTGTCTGTTTTAGTAGTGTTTCTTCTTTCCAATAGACAAAAGGTGGTTACCATGAAACATATAAAAATTTATTCTTTAGTCATGTTAATTTCGGCAGTTTTACTGTTTACGCAATCAGCGATTGCAGAACCTACAGTTGTGATACCGAACACTCTTCAACTCAGTTCTGACGAAATTCAACAACCTAAAGAGGAAGAGGATGATAAGCAAAAAGATCAAGAAGATATTGATGGTGGTGATGATCAATGCGAACTGATTTTCCCATTTTGCGAAGCAAATATAATTATTATATAACATATTAATTTTATTGTTGTTTCTAATTCCCATCGCAACTGATGAACAGACAGCCCTAATAGTCTTAAAGAACAACTACTTTCATGTATACTCCCCGAAGCTGATTTGCCCGGGGAGGCCTTCATGCATTATGCCGAACCTCTGATTTGTTTTGCCAACTGGCGCTTTGATCGAGCGACGGGTCGGCTGTTTCGTACTGATGAAATTGTGCCGGTGTGTAAACTAGAACCGAGATTGCATCAACTGCTTAATTATTTTTTGCAGCACCCACAACAGATTATTTCCAAAGATCAATTAATGGATGACGTCTGGCCGAATGGCGAAGGTACAGATGGCGCAGTCATGCGCGCCGTCGCTAGTCTGCGCAAAATTTTACAGCCAGGAATGGCTGGAGAAGATTGTATTGAAACGCTTTCTAAGAGGGGATATCGCTGGAAAGCGAGGTTATTTGACGATGCGCCATCATCAGATCCGCAAGTCGCGGCTCAGGTTTTAACCGATGAGCCTGCTCACCTTTGTTGGCCTGAAGCCAAAATGTCCGCTGATACTTACATCGTCCAGACAGCCCAATTAAACCTTGCAATACCACCACAACCTGAAGTCGCAGGCGCTCCCGCTTTGGTAAAACCACGCGCTTGGTATCTGTTAATGAGTGCGATGCTCGTGGTCTTGGTGTTACTGGTTTTCGCGGTCACGTTAATTAATATTGGAAAACACGCTCGACAACCGATATTTAGTCAGATGTTGACGATTAGTGCCATGACAGGGGATGAAGTCGCACCATTACTGCACCCGAAGCAGCGTATGATGTTTTACCATTATTTAGCTCCGCAGCAGCCTCAATGGCGTTGGTTGATGCACGATCTTACGAATCATCGAAAAACCATATCGAACATTGGATTTGATGCGATGAGTCAAGCTATCTGGCTAGATGAGCAACATTTTTTGTTTCAAGGAAGTCGGCAGGGGCAGTGCCATGTTTATCGGCAAGCGACAGCACTTGAAAACAGTGAGCCTGAAGCTTTGTTCGCCTGCCAGCAGGTGTTTATGCAGAGTCTGGCACGCGATGAACATCATCTTTATTGGCTCCAGCAAGACCTGACCACTGGGCAGAGTCAACTTTGGCAAAGACCGATTGCTGGGCTTGCTACCAATCAAAATGACGCCCGTTTGTTGTATCAATTTTCCAGTCATTTCCGTCGTCCGGCGAATCTGATTGTGCACCAGCAGAAGTTGTATCTGTTATTGGAAAAGGACTTTCACTCTAGCTCGTTGTATGAATTCGATTTGCTCAGCGGCGACATGGAACGGTTAAAAGATTTTTCTTTTGTCATTCATTCGATTGCACCATGGACTGGCGAGAATCTGTTGATCAGTTCTGCTGAGTCATTACTTATTTTCCCACTGGCATCAGGCAAAGTCATTCGGCTGAATACCGCACACGGCTATTTCCGCTTGGCGCAGCAGCAGGGGCACGATATTGTCGCCGTGAATAGTTATGGCCACGGTAAAGATATCTATCCTCTGACGTTCCCGCGGGAGCTGATTCAACCCGCGTTAATCTCTGATTTGTCATTTGCTAGCAATAAAGATGATTACGCGATGGCGATAAAGAGCGGGCAAATTGCTTTTGTATCTGAACGCTCTGGCGCTGCCCAGATCTGGTTACAGCAAGCGGGCCGAGTTGCGCAGCTCACTCAATTTCCAGGGAAAAGGCAGATTAGTCAATTACTGTGGTTTGGCGAAAAGCTTCTTGCAGTCATTGATTTGCAGTTGTACCAAATTGATTTGTCCAATGGGCAAGCCACGTTGCAATCAATTGACCGTCCGTCCAGAGTCGTGGCTTGTCAGCAGCAACTCTTCTGGACGCAATGGTCTGAGCAAGGTTGGCGTTTGTTTGGGTTTAACCAGCAGCAACAACCGCAAGTGTTACAGCAAGAAGTGACGGATCTGCGTTGTGGGCCAGCAGGTTTCTTAGTATTGCAATCCAGTGCACAACCAGAGCTGCAACTGTGGTCTATCGCCGATGGACATACAACGCCGTTACCGGCAGCAGTCGATTGGCGTTTAGGGTTTGCCGAACGCTGGCTCACCAACCAACAGGGGCTGTACTGGCTTCATGGTGAAGGAAACGCCCGACAGCTGATGTTTTTGCCTTGGCATGCAACAACGGCGCAACCACTGAGCATCGCAGCAGATGTGATGCCAGACGGCCTTTACGGCGATTTTTCCCAAAAACAATTGTATTACGTCAAAGAAAAATCCGGGAGCGCAGATATTGTGTGGTTAAAGCAGGCTGAGACGGCAGTTCAGAACCTGTCTGAACTGCCGTGAGAAAGCGTTTGAAATTACAGCTGAGCAAAAGCCCGATCTGCAGCAGCGATGGTTGCGGCTAAATCCGCATCACTATGCGCCAGACTTAAAAAGCCAGCTTCATAAGCGGACGGTGCCAGATAGATGCCATCGGCTAACATCAGGTGGAAGAACTTTTTAAAGGCATCAATATTACATTGAGTGGCTTGGGCATAACTGCTGACGCTTGGTGCTGAAGTAAAGAACAGACCAAACATCCCGCCCACCTGATTCACGCAAAGTGGAACACCATGTTTCGCCGCGGCGGC
>Ga0075154_10001347_pt1 | contig 17763 bp, 13 predicted proteins | sample JI71714BDNA_FD_70965 | JGI IMG/M metagenome (GOLD analysis project Ga0075154, IMG submission 70965) | Wastewater effluent complex algal communities from Wisconsin, to seasonally profile nutrient transformation and Carbon sequestration -... | ecosystem: Engineered > WWTP > Effluent > Algae...
TGGAACGATACCAATAACAATGAGCCAGTTTGCATTATTTTTTGCTATAAACTCATTCGGCTTATTTGTCAGTAAGGGTTTATTCATTAGCTAATGGCGTACAACACTTAAATATATGCTATTACAAGCTGTGCTATAAAATTACGGAACTTGATAGTCACTGGTTTATGATTATGCTTTTTGTATTGTCGTTAGGACAATCCAATTTATTAAACTCTCTCCCTCCTGCTCCCAAATAAACGCACTTCGTGCACCTCAGTCACATGTGCTGAAAAAAATCCCGGTCTTTCCTGTTGATTATAAATCCGCATTTCAGAATTGCTAAATGCTCCCGCCTTCAAATAGGCATCAATAGACGAACTCTCAGGACCGGTTTATATCTAAATATATAATTTTTATTGCTTTTTATCCCGTTAAACTGACATTTTTTAAGGGGTCCAAAAAATACCCCATCCTCCCAAAAGAAAAGGCCCCGCCAGTAGCGGGGCCTTTCTAAACAAAACTTATTGTAAATTATTTCCCGGGTATTAATTTCTCCAGAATGGCGACTTTCTCCCGCTCAGCCTGTAAAAGACGCTCATAGAGTTTTTTATTTTCTTCTAATGCTTCAACCCATTTGTCAATCGGATTGAAAGTACATTGAAAATTAACTGCTGATGAATTATCGTGGCCATTATTGTTACTAGCAATAATGTTAACAGCCGCTTCTTCGTTAAAATTCTTTATGGAATCCACCGGTACCTTCAGCGCCTTTGCAACCTGCTCCAGTAAGGGCCCGTCAATCTCCTCCTTCTGCTCCAACAGGGATACTTTCTTCTGGGTCCAGTCCTCTCCCAGTTCAACTGCCAGGGCTTCCTGTTTCATGCCCAGGATTTCCCGGATGCGCTTTACATTTCTACCCTCATGAATTTTACTATGCATAAAAAAGGATTATTTGACAAATTTAATCATTTCTAAGATACCCAAAATTCCGGCTTATTTAGTCAAGAATCATGCCTCTTTTATCCCTTCCCCAAATTGATGATACAATTGTTTTGTGCTTACTTTCCGGGTTGCTTTCTGCTCAACCTATGTTTTCGCCTCCGCCAATAGATTCCTTATTCACGGCCTTCCGGGAAGGGCGGGAAGAGGGTTTTGCCTGGTATTACAGAGCCTATTTCCCGGCCATCTGTCTTTATATCTCAAAACTACTGGACCAGGTGGATCAAACCGAGGACATCGCCCAGGAAAGCTTTATTAAACTCTGGAATAAACGGGACCAGATCAAAAGCCCGGACCACCTGCGCAATTTTCTGTACCGGGTCACCCGGCATGCCTGTATAGATATCTACAGGGACCTGGAAGCTGAAAAATCCCCCGGCCACCGAGCTGACCTTGCTGAGTTTTCCGGCCCAATTGATGACAACAACGCCCTTAAAAGCCTGATTCTGACTGAAACCATCCGGCAGGTTTACAAACTGGCAGAGGAACTCCCTGAGAGGCAGCGGACCGCCTTTTATCTGACTGTCATTGAAGGGAAAAAGTACAAAGAAGCTGCCTCGTTAATGGGCATTGATCCGGAGACTGTACGCCACCAGCGCTACCATGCCCTGCAGTCTATCCGTAAACGCCAGCGATCACTATGATCACGATAACTTTATTTCTAGCCTTTCCCCTGCCCATCAGCAAGTCTTCCGGTCATATTACCTTGAATGCATGACCAACCGGGAAATAGCCACCGCCCTGAATATTGAACTCGACAGCGTCAACCGACAGCGGCTCCGGGCCATTATGGCGCTACGGAAAATGAAAATATCGCTCTGATTTAGTTCCTGCCTGAAGGCCCTTGTCCCCATTAAAATAAGGGTCTCTTAGGACCTTTTTTTCGTTCCCGTTTCTTCACAATCAGTCCCGGTGCCGGTCCGCCGCGGCCGATCTCCGGTTTCAGGAGGTTTTCAGCGAGCGAGTCTGCCTGCTTCAGTTGTCCTGCATGCCCCTCCGGTTGTTTTGAGGGCTTTAGGGCGGGTTTCTTTTGCTTTGCCAGGATAAGACCCTTGTGCTCCTTGGGCAAGGCCAGTATGCGCTCTATTGTCCGAAGGGAATAGCCTACCTCGCTCCCCTTGGTCCGAACCTTCTTTTCGTCAGTAAATGCAATCCCGCGGGCTTTATAAATCCCGTACTTAAGTTCCTTTATCATCTTTTCAAATTCCTGGTAGTTTCGAGCCCGGATCAGACAGCTTTGGATATCTGCTCTCAGCTTTTCTTTTCTTGTGTCCAGCCTGGGTTCCTGCCGCTGTTCTTTGGGCAAAAACTTCCGGGGACTGAGCACCACGGTCAACCCGTGCTTTTTTTCTATTCGCCGGCAGTAGTCTGCCATCCTCCTGAAATTGTTCCCATCCTTTACCGTTTTGCCATCAAAGCCCACCCGGTTAGAAACGATATGCAGGTGCGGGTGCCCGGTATCCTTGTGCAGGATCACCAGGTACTGGTTTTTCTCAAATCCCAGGTCTTTCGCGCAGTCACTCGCAATACTCTCCAGCTTTGCCTTTGTTAAGCGTTCCCCTCTTGGAAAACTGAGCGTAATATGCTGCACCGGTTTACTTAAGTTTTTGTTCAGGCTCCGGACCTCATTAAACTGGCTTGTCAGCTCCTTTTTATCGCCAAAGCAAAGGTTATAACTCAGCACTTCCGCTTCCTGTTTATCCAGGCAGTAAGCCAGGCATCCACGGAAGGATTTTCCGATGATAATTTTTCCGATCACTGAATGAACTTTTTAATGTCCGTTGCCAGGTTTTTAATTTCTGCAGAAAGGGTCTGTAGGGCGGATAATTCCAGGTCGGTAAACTGTTCATACTGGTTCCTTTTTTTTGCCACCTGGTTCATATTTGCTGCCAGGTGATTCAGCGTTGCGGTAAACAGTAAAACCTCTTTGGGAATTTCTTTTCTCCGGCTGCCCACCAGCCCATTAATGGCCAGTTCCCGCAGGTACTGGGACACGGATATGTTACCGGCTTTTGCCTTTTCTGAGATCAGTTTTCTTTCCTCCATGGTGCACATGACAGCCAGTTGCTGACTGCGCTTATTTTCACTTTTCGGTCTGCCCCCTTTATTCATCGCTCACTATTCTTTTTGACCTCTATCACTCTACTTTTTGAATCCCGGCCTCAGCCGGGATGAAAAAAGCCAGCGGTTTCGACGAAGGAGAAACATAGCTGGCTCCCGAAACTTTACAAACTCCTCCCCTTGCGGACTGTTACCTTTTGATCCTGGCTATTTAGAACCTTTAACCACTCGTTCAGGTCTTTGTGCTTTTCATAAAGCTGGCTTTTATCCATGAATTTATCTGACCAGCCCAGCGCTTTTTGGGTACAATCTATTCCGGCTTTATCCCGGTCAAGACATAGATTTATTGCCGGATATTTTTGCATTAGCCCCTTGCTCTTATCAAAAAATGAAAGGCTGTTTAATATCAGAAAATCTGTCTGAGTATGCTGAAAACGGGCCAGCAATCCGGGCCTGTAATTCTGAATAGTGAGAAAGGATAGAAAGCTGAAAAATCCCTCAAAAACAGTGAGTTCATTCGATACATTTTGCTCCCCGTTTTTGATCAGCCTGGGCTCCTTTGGACTACTGCTTCCCTTAAAAAACTGGTTCCTTAACTCGTAACCGCCTCCCTCGTTTTTAAAACCTATGGCCAGCTGCCTTTTTTCATAAAGTTCAAAGACCATTTCCCGGCAATACTGCCGGGCAATATCAGCTGGAATCTGGCGGCTTTTCAGGTACTTTAAAAGAACCGGCGACTTTAGCTCTGAGTCTCTCACAATAATGATTTTTCCGACCTCATTTAAGACTTCTTTCTTTTCACCAGCAGGGACGGAGCTTGGCGGGTGAAAAGAAACAGTACGTCCCTCCGTGTCAGCTCCCAATTTAGCCAGCAGTTCTTTTACCGTACAGTTCCAGTAACTGATCCCAAAGTCTACCAGTTTTCCTCCCTTACCGGTGCCATGGTCGTACCAAACGTTCATCCTCCGGTTGACCTTAAAGGAAGCTGTATTTTCCTCCCTTAATGGTGACAGGTACCAATAGTCGTTCCCCTTGATTTTTACCGGTCGGTGGCCAAGACTTTCCAGCAGGTACACCAGGTCAAACTGATTAACCTGTCCGCAACTTAGTTCTTTACTCATCCTATTTCACTTTTGAATTGGGACCAGTAAATCCTGAATATCCTGCCAGAGAAAATAGACCCTTGACTGGATCTTATAAGGCTTAAGCTTCCCATGCTTAATCCACTCATAAATGGTGGGTTTAGTTACCTGAAACAAGGCGCAGACCTCTGCTATCTTAAAAAGGGGTTTATAGGTCATCCCAGGGGTTTCCAGCGTTGGGGACGCAGGCCCTTTAATTTCAATTTTACGGACCTCCTCCCGGATAATCTCCCGAAGAGATTGCCAGAATTGCTCCGGGTCATAAGGGAATAACATGGGAGTGGTCACCCGGTCTTTACTCACTGAATCTTTCATCACAATTACCTTTTAGAAAGTCAAAATACCCGGAATCAACAGTTACTGTTATTCCTGGTAAATCCTGATCAAAACAAATAAAGAAAAAAGAGAGCAAATATTGTAACCTGAACAAATTCTGAGTAGGTTGGTTGAATCGTTGGACGAATAAAAAAAAGCTAGGGTATTCAGTACCTTTGTTTACATGACACAGCACGAATTAGATTCCATCATTGCCAGCGGCGAGGGGTACAAAACCGAGTTCAAGCAAAGTGCAGGAAGTGATTTGACAAAAGAGATTGTGGCGTTTGCCAATGCCAGTGGAGGGAGAATATTCATCGGTGTGGCCGATAATGGTACCGTGCCTGGTATTGCCATTACAAATAAAGTCAGATCGGAACTTGAGTCAATGGCTCAATCCTGCGACCCGAAAGTTGAAATATCGCTGAATGAATTTGACAACAAAGTGATTATTCTTAATGTACCCGAAGGGAAAAATAAACCGTATCGGACAACGGGCGGTTTTTATCTGAGATCAGGTCCCAGCAGCATCAAAATGACTACTGATCATATCATCGCTTTTATTAAAGCTGAAGGCAAAGTGAAATTTGATGAGCTGGAATATCCGGGATTAAGTTATCCAGCAGATCGGGATGATGCGGCAATAGAAAAATATAAATCAATCTCCGGAATTGACACCACGCTGTCCGCCGATGATCTGCTCGCTAATCTGAATGTCCTTTACTCAAAAGACAGCCCGGTACTGAATCAGGCCGGAGTATTATTTTTCGCTAAAGACCCCTCGCGCCTTATCCCGCAAAGTGTGGTAACCTGCGTACTTTATAAGGGAAACAGCAAAGTGAATATTATTGATAAAAAAACCTTTAACAAAGATATTATCAGCAATATCGATGACGCCATTGACTTCCTTCAAAAGCACCTGAATCTGGCCTATGTGATAAAAGATAAAAGAAGGAAAGAAGACCTGGAGATTCCGCTAGTTGTACTCCGGGAAGCTGTTGTCAATGCAGTAACCCATCGGGATTACTTCGAAAAAGGAGCCAATGTAATGGTGGAGGTTTTCGATAACCGGGTGGAAATTTCTAATCCCGGGGGATTACCAAAAGGTATGTCAGAAGCAGATTTTGGCACCCGTACCCTGGCACGGAACCCATTGATTGCATCGCTATTGAACCGGGCTGGCTATATCGAAAAACTGGGCACGGGCGTACCCCGGATCCGTAAGACCATGGCGGAGGCGGTCCTGCCAGAGCCAGATTTCCGGTTTGATCACTTCTTTACGGTCATTCTGCAACGCTATAACCCAATCCTCGAGTTGAGGAAAGAGCTGAATGTTTCCGAATCCAAAGCCCAGCGCATCGCTTTTATCCTGGAAAAACTCTATAAAACGAAGAAACTGGAACCGGAAAAAATTGCTGCGGAACTGGGGGCAACCGCCCGCACTATCCGAAATGATATCTTAACTCTGGAAGAGGCGCTGTGGGTAATCAGCAAAGGAGCCACTCAGGCACGTGAATACTATCTGACAGTTACGGGCCATGATAAAGCCGTTAAATACTCCTGATTTTAAGTGTATTTGTTTTCCGAATATTTCCGAATAAGCAGGACCCTCCTACTATAGGAGGCGTTTCATTTTCCGAAACGCTGGACACTAAAACCTTAAAACTCTGATAATCAATATATTTTGCACCCATGGAATTCCTTTTAGAATTTCCGAATATTTCCGAATTCTTAGACCAACTTGACTATAAAGCACTTCGTTAACAGAGTTTTTTCCGAATAATTCCGAAAACTGGTTAGTTTGCTCAAACCATTGATACGATAAGAATTGAACAAGACCTGCAACTGAAAAACCGAACCGGGATGCAAAATGCAGATCGCCTGTATCCACTCTGTTGCAGGGTCCAGAATTCATGGCAACCCAGTGTAAAATGTTCAGACAAACATAATTTATGAATTAGGGTGATATCCCGATGCATGGACAGAAAGCATTACTGTTCAGTGTTGAGAATGAAGAGTATGTCCTACTGGTTTAGCTCTTTTACTTATAACGATATGGATACAAATATGGGTGAAGGAGGGTTTAGCTCACGGAAAAAACGGAAGCAATTAAAAATTAATTATGTCAGATAACATTCAATACTTTTTGAGCTTCCTCCCTGAACAATTGATTTTTGAGCATTTCGTCGAAAAGATCCAATGCTTTTCGGACATATTTTGCATTGACAGGTGAATGATCGTAGAGACCATTATATGCCCCGATTAAAGCTTTCACCGGATCATCAGGACTATAATAAGGGCCAGTAGCGCTATTTGGTTCTTTATACTTCTTATAATTCTTAAGCATTTCCAATACCTCAACTGGGTTGGCTTTGCTGGACTTGGTTAAGAATTCATAGAAATAGTGTGGTTCCTTCGCTGCCATTTTTGAGGAAGCAAATTCTTTCAGTAAAGGAAGATAGTGCCTGAATTGAACCGGGTAAATATGAAGGAATGCTGTGTCATATTTGTGGATTACTGTTTTTGATTCAGAGTTCAAATATTTTTTATAAAGTGCTTCGCATTTTATCTTCACTTTTTCATCATCTGCCAAAAAGTTCCGGATAGCGATATCTACCATATTCGCTTTAGCCTCATCGCTGAGATTCCAGACTTTTTCCAGAAATTCATAGCTGCCAGGTTTATCATTCAGCCAGGCTATGGCAAGTATGGCCGCTAGGTGACCCTGGACTTTTTCTATATTGATCCCCTTTTCAAAGTAAGGTTTGAGTGCCTCAAAATCATAACGAGCAAGGTATTGGGCGCAATTAATACTTGCCAGAAAAATGTGTTCATCATCAGTATCTAAAGTGAATTTCAGGAATAATTTTAGGGTCCTGTCTTTATCAATATTCATCATCACTGCTAGATCATTAAGCGCGGAAATACGAACACTAACCATCGGATCATTCGCTACTTTTTCCAAAGCCTCAAAGATCTTGTCTCCATGCTCCTTGTGAGAAAAACATTTTACCAGGGCATGAATGGCAGAGCCCCTGTTAGAATTTGGGGCATCGAATTCCGGATTTTGCGGATTAACAGGTTTCTCTGGGTTAGGATCGCTGGTAACTACATTGAATAAATAAGAAACGAGGTCATCGTCCACTAAATTATTTCTAATCAGGTAATCTGAAAGCCAAACTAACTGACGCACATGAAATCCGTTTAGCGGAATTTTGCTAAGTTCTTTATAGAGTTGCTGAAATTTTAAGGGATTATATGCTGCCTTAACTAGTCCATTTAAACCAGCAAGCATGTAATCTGGGACTACTTTTTTTCTCGTATGATTTTTTCAATCAATGGAAGAAAGAAATCGACATTGCCCGGAATTTTTGCTTCAAATTCCCGGTAATTCTGAGTAAGACCCCCGCGGTCTGATCCCCAATTTATCCGTTCATCCGTAGTAAATTCAAGGAAAGAATTTTCCCAATGTTCGAGCCCCATTTTTTCATAGGCGCTATCTTCTAAAGGCGGTCCGATCCGCATTAGACGGACTGACCGGGGTTTTTTCTTTTCCACCTTTCCAAACTTTCTTTGAAGCTCCTGAAAATGCCCTTTAAGTTTAGGGTCATTCATTATTTCATGTTCCGGTATCATGGAAAGTAGTTCAAACCGCCTCTTGCCATAGTGGCTGAAGAAACTTCTTTTTGAACCCTCTGCATGAATGTAAAAATCATATTCAGATCGCAGGTTTAGCAGGCTCAAGTTGAGTTTGTCTTTTTCAGCGTGCTGCAGATAAGGATAGATTGCATTGATCAGCTGGCCCATCCAATATTGGAGCCCTTTGTCATAGGCTTTACCCTGAATTAATCTGAGTAATAACGAAAGCCCTCGCCGGCAATATTTTTTTGGGGCTGATTCCAGACCTACCAAAAGAATTTTAAGGATGGTTAGTGAATTTTCCTCCTTATTAGCTGACTCAAATTCCTCAAAAACCGCTGATCCTTCTTTTGCAAGTATCTCAACCGAATCCAGCGCCTGTTGAAGCATCAGTTCTTTTGTATTATGACTATGATCCCTTTCAAAATCATAAAGATCATACGCTCCATCCTGGTAAAAATCCAATGTATCGATTTTGATCAACTCCACATTTTTTTTAATCAGTTTCTTAATAAATTCTATCGCAAAATTGAAAGCCTTTCCCCTGTCAATTTCAAACATCTTCTTAAGACAGCTGCCCATTTGATGATCATACATCGAAGAACTGCCACCTTCAGACCGGTCCGCTTCCAATGTCAAATATCTTTCGATTTGTTTCACTGTCCAATCGTAATCATATTCAAGGGTGGTCTCCAGAATATTCAATATATCAAACCAGTGTTTTTCCGGATCTGTTGTACAGGATTCAAAAACGGAGAATGCTAGGGGATAGTCCCATTTTTTCAGCGAGTGCAACAAACGTAAGACCCGGTAATTTTTTTCTTCTGAAGATGGAAGTGTATCCAGGTAGTCAATCACTAACACTCTGTTTTCAACCAGAGAGCGGCGAACGATCCTGTACCAAAGGTTGAGATAGTTTTCTTTGCGCTTTTCATAGGCTGCACTATCGAAGGTATTTGCATACCCAAGCCTTTTTGTAATTGCTTTTACCGATTTGTTTTTAGCCAGGCGTTCTTTGAACGTGGAAACCGGATTCAGGAGCCTATCAAGAACCCCGGAATCCTTTAGAATCGGGAACCATTTTGCTCCGATCGCCGATTCTAAAAATGGTAGTTGCCATTTGGCAGAATTCAGAAGCTTTTGACCGACAAAATCAACTTCAATGGCGCTTGGATTTTCCTCGAACCCAAGCTGGTTAATTACGAGTAGCTGCAGATGATACCGGACTTTATTTGAAAATAAAATCGATGATGCCATTTTGACATAGTCTGCATGATCTTTCGCACGCAGAAAGGACAATATCATTTTTACCGCAGGCCTGATAAAAATACTCTGCCCTTGTTCGAAAATATAATCAATTAAAGAATTGTCCTTTTCAGAAAAAGACCTTGCAAACACATAATCATAATAACTCTGGTGAAAAAATTGAAGCGTCTGATTGGTTTGGACTATCAAGCCGTTGCTTTCCAGGTAGGGCAAAGATTGCCTGGCAATATCTGTTAGGTGAGACTCGGCCAAGGAAAGCTGTTGCAGGTTATTTATCTTGTCTGCGATCTCATAAACAGCGCTGGTTAATGATTGAACTTTTTCCAGAGGCTGAGACCCGATCTTTTGCCGCCACAGTTCATTATAAAGGTCGTCCAAGCTATGAAACTGGTTAATGACTATTCCAGGTCGGTATATCTTACAAAAAATATCAAGTTGATTAGGAACAGACAGCAATTTCACGAGTCCAGACGAAATATTATCCGAAGAAAGTCCGAGTTTCATCAATACATTCCTTACCTGTTCTTCGGTTAACTCTTTAACTATAATCTTTTGCTTTTGATTAAACTTTGAAAACTCAAAATCATAATTGAGGTCAAATGTTCTGATAGAGATAATCAGGCGAACGCCGTCGATATACCTTAATTGATGAATGAGTTGATTATATGTATCGATATAGTCTCTTCTGGATGTAATAGATTGCGAAAGAGAATCAATCTGGTCAATGATCACTACTACCATTTCTTGAGTTTCACGGAGTTTTTGAACCAACTTAATAAGCGGATGGTCGAGATTCAACTTTTCGGTGAGTTCCTGAACTGATTCTGCATAGTATCTGTCAGCTTTGATTGCGATTGCGGGAATTTTGGAGTCAGTTAGTGAAACCAACACATCTTTTAATATTACGGTCTTGCCATACCCTGGATTACCCGCAACAATCAAAACTGGTTCCTCGTCCTTGCCAAGCAAACGATGCACCCAGCCAAGTACTTCCGTTGTTTCCTGTCGCTGGATATGACTATTCTGAATATTATGAAGGTCGTTACGGTAAGAAGATAATTGAAGCGAGGCTGTTTCAAACTGCTTCACGATATCCTCTTCAGATACATTTATCTCACCTGGTGCAGGTAACCTATTTTCAACTAAGGAAATAAGCTCGTCGATCTTGCTATTATCTGTAACAGTTCTTACTTCAAAAAAAAGTGGAATGATTGCCTTACAATAGGATGCAGAAAGCACCATGTCAAGATCCTGAGGAAGGATCTTCCGAATCTTTATTGCCGCCAGCCTTTTTGTTAGCTCAGGCAAAATCGTTTTATAATCCAGGTTCTTGAGTGAAGCATACTTTGTCTTTACCTCATTGACCCAGTTTTCCAGTTCGCCCTCCTTCACTATCTCCTCGTTGAATTTATCTAAGTAATCAGCCGCTGGGCCAGAAAACCCTTCCGATACCGCAAAATAATAAGTGAAATTGTCAGCGTCAGGTAATACAGTGGTCTCAAAAAAGGAATAGAGGACAAATTTTAAAATCTCTTTTGTACAGTCGGGGTGGGTTAATCTGTCTTTGTATTTTTTACATTGAATAGCACCAGTTATAGCGCCATTTTTGTAAAGAACACAATCCCTGCCTTTTTCTCCTACACCCTGCATAAGTGCGATGTCATCATAGACTGTTTTCCATGCAGTATCGTTTTCAATTTTCTTTTTATAAATCGAATAGATCAACTCCTCGAAACGTCTGTCAGATGATATATCATTGTAAGGAAAGCCCTGCCCGGCCAGCGGGATGGGTTTGTCCTTTTCATCAACAATGATTGGTTTTTCGAATCGTGTCATTGACATGATGTTTCAATTGAAAATGCAGAAGCTGGTTTTCCAGGCTTCTGTATTGTAATGCGAATATTTTCAGTTCATTTTATCAGCCAGCAAATCTTCAGCACTAATCTTCGTTTTGAACGAAATATAGAAATTCTGAAAGTGAGTTTTTTCCGAAAGAATATTCTTGCCTTCATACTTAAATGTTTCGTGCAAGGTGAAGGCAAGTATAAGGTATTATAGGATCAACCGGATAATACCTTGTCTTTTTTAAAATCCCTTAGCTTAACGGTTGCCTTTTTTCGTATTTGTTCACTTATATTGGTGACATCGAGGGAAGAACGAAGTGACAGCCCGATTTTCTCCGCCAGGGTCCTACACAGCGTATCTACCGTAATGCCTGTGACAAAATTATTTTCCAGTATCGCGTCGACCACTCCCCGTATAGCGCCTTTTTTTCGTTCACCTAACTTGCAGATGCCACCAACAGTGATGCCCAGGTCTTCCATCAGCGCCAACAGAAATTTTCCTTTTTCTGCTTCAAAAACAGATTCAAACGTAGGTCTTGTAATCAACTTATTTGATTTGTCGTTCAACAGACCTGTATCCTTCAATGAATGGGTTTGCTTAATGAATTCTGCTTCTATCTGAAGGAACTCGACAAAAAGGCCGTTAAATTTTAATCGCTCTTTTTCAAAATATTTCTTCTCAGCATATGCTTTCCACTCAAGCTCCCTGTGACGAAGTTGTTTCAGCCGGGATTGTAAGTAAAGGATCTTGGCTGATTGTTCTGCGTCATCTAAAATTGCGGTCATCCGGTTCATGCACTTATGGAATACATTTTCCATGGATTCCCTGGAATTCTGAAAATGAATTTCCATGGGGAGGCAGTAATTATGAAAATGATCCATGAAATCATCCATGCTTTTTCGAAATTCATTGTAGCTCTCCTTATCCAGCACCATTTTATGAATCAACGATATAATTTCATAGTGGTTGATGTCCGCATCTGGCATCGGGATCTTGTGTTTTTCAAAAATTTCATAGTGGATTTGTACCACCCGCCAACTGATATTTTGGATAATCATGGCTTCTACTAAGGCTTCGACCTGCCCATGTGGATTTAAACCAAAAAAACAATTTGTTGTAAAAAGCCGTTCAATCACATCTTTCATTTCATCCTTTACTGCCAGGAAGTAATATTTCTCCTGGTGCCTGTTAAACCTGTCCCGGCACAGTTCCAACTGTTCAACCAAATATTTCAGCACTTCCTCCCGACTTTTTTTTGGATCATAGGCGTTGGTCTCCAATTCATTTTCAAGTACCGCGACCTCTCTGTCCGCCCTTTCTAACGCATCTTTTAACAACGTAGCAAAATCCGGTGTATGGAGTTCTTCTTTCCAGGATCTTCCCTTTAAGACTTTCTCCAACCAGTCAGCAACGGAATTGATCATCAGAAAAAGGGTGTGTTCGTTGCTGATAGGTCCCTTATCATTCTTCTTTATTAGCAGTACCGGCTTTTTCATGCTGATTGTGCTTAACCGCTTATATGAAATCGATTCACCCAGATACACTTTGAAGTGAAAAACGAGTTGCTCCTCGTCATACTGATCGATTGGGTAATCTTTAAGGAAATAAATATCCTTCAGAGAGCTTTTGATCTCGCTGGCGACCGGTTCAGTTTTTGTCAGATTTTCTTCTATCAAATTACTCTGATAGTTTAAAAAGACCAACGGATCTTTTAGCTTCCGACAGTGCTCTTGCAAATCCCTGATACGTGCCTGTGATTCATGCTGGATAATGGAGATCATTGTGCGGGCTTGCCAGTCCCGGATCTTATAGTAATCGGTTCTTTCAACATTGTAGAAATTTTCAAACTCCATGAAATAAGGACAGTCTACTCCTTTTATGAATTGGCTATATGAATATTTTGGAATGTCCTTTCTCAAAACGCTCAGCTCTTCGTGAAGCAATAGGGCGTAATGTCCATGGCATACCGCATTGATAAGTATTTCCGATTCATCAACACCCATCAGGAACTTCCTGTTAGAAAACTGGAGCAGAAGTGTTTGTTCGGAAGAGTGATTTTGAATATAAAAAGGATATTCACTGGCTTCTTGCTCAGCTTCTATTTTATTCTCTTCATCAAGGATGATCTTTGACTTTTCGAAATGGGATTTGCCAAGGCAAGATTGCATAAGGTTTTTATGCAGTTCCACTGCTTTCTGAATGCCCGTCTCCTTTAGTTGCCTTACATACTCCTTTAGTAAACTATCTATGGGTTTAATTGTCATGTTTAAAAACTTTGCTTTTCACCACGGAAATACAATAAAGTTACCAAACAAATAATGGCCAAAAATTAGCGAAAAACGCTTTACTAAAGACATTTAAATGTACCTTCGTGCCAAGTTCTTCAGCATATTTTCGCAAGTGAATTGGCAGGTGAATAGACCATTTTTGATCTTTATAATCATTTGATTTTAATTCATTTGTACTTATAGTAGGGAGGCCTGTCCTTCTGAAACAAACCGTTCAATTTCATTCAGGTCTATGCGTTGAAAATACTCTTACAGTGTCATATATTGTCTTAGATTATAATGTATTTGATCGGTACCAAATTTTTGAATGGATGTGTGTAAATTACAAAACATTTAGAAATGGGAATCCGAACTAGGTAAGCTTTCAGAACTATAGGCCACTGAATTCCTTAAGTAAAAAGATTGTGCGATTCTTTATTGCAATTGCAGCTACAAACGTTATGAGATTGAAATCATTACCTGTAAAGAAAACAAGTTTCGTATTATTGAGGCAAAATTCCTCAGATCTTCAAACCTTGTAACTTTCGAAGTACGTGTCTTTTTTAAAAAAGTGGAGTCGATGAAAAATGCGCTAAACAGTTACAATTCAACAACCTGGGATTTTAGCAATTAAAAAATATTATACCGAAAAATATTCCTTTTTTTACAATTACAAGCTAAGTGAACTCTTATACTTTTCTAAACAACAGCAGATACACCATTTCTAAATAACTAACTTTATTCTTGAATTTTATTTAATAAATTTTTTATTATTTATCTTTACTCGGCAATATTAGTTCTTACAGATAGTGATATCATGGCGTAATTCGTGTAGTTTGATTATTTGCAGAATTATAATATTTCTATTTACAATTAGTTATAACATCAGTTCGAATCCCTCGGTCTCCGCCTTCGCCCTCCGAAGCAATAGCTACGGAGGGCATTTTTTTAAATATTCACTCTAAGAAACAATATCTAAGGGCTACGGCGGATAAATCCGCTTAGTCCTTATGCCCTCCGAAGCTAAAGCTACGGAGGGCTTTTTGTTGAATCACTTTTCTGAACAAAATTTATCTGGGGCTTCGGCGGACACGTCCGGCCTTGTCTGTTTCAGCTAACAATAGAAGGCTGATGCACTTGATTGGAGGAATCAATATTTCGCCAGGGTTTCAAGGAAATTTCGATGAATAAAAAAACACAGGACATTTTTATTCATTCCTGTTAAGTATTTCCAGTAATTCATGCAGGTTATCAATGATATAATCCGGAGAAGCCATCGCCAGCTGATCACGGGTTTGAGCGCCAGTCGTAATACCTACCGTGATGCCACATCCGGCATTCTTCCCTTCCTCAATATCAATAGTGGAATCACCAATCTTAAGTACTTCCGATGCATCAGTCATTTCAAATAATTCCATAGCACGAAGGATCATATCCGGATGCGGACGGGCATTGGGTACATCAGAAGCGGTTATCAGCTCATCAAAATGCGCTTCCTTCTCCCATCCAAGCTTACCCACCAATTTCTCTGCTGTTTCGCGGTTATATCCGGTATTCAATACCACCCAGACACCATTTTCAATCAGCTCTTCGAAAACAGTTTCAGCTCCCTCAATTGGAATTACATCGAGATCCGCGTATGCTTTATCCAGCTCTTCCAGAAAATAGGCAAACATTTTATCAATGGCTTCGATAGTCTGACCCGGCGCATATTTCTCCGCAATATCCATTATCGCAGCTTTTTTTTCCTTCCCGGCCCCGTCTGCCAATACCTGATCAAGAGTAACCGGAATACCCCCGTGATTTATTGCTTTCTGTAATGTTTTATACACCACATTCTGCTCGTTTACTACGGTTCCGGCCATGTCAAATACCACCATGTTTATCATACAAATAAATTTTTCTTTTTTACAATAACAGTTACGCTTCCCGCTTATCCATCAGGATCCCTTTTTCAGCCAATACTTCTCCGACAGCCCGGACCAGGTTATGAATATCTTGCCGGTTAATATGACCGATATTCCCGATCCTGAAACAATTCACTTCACTCAGTTTACCGGGGTAAATCACAAAGCCCCGCTCATTGAGCGCTTCGTAAAAAGAAACAAAGTCAAATGACGAATCTTCCGGATAATGAAAACAGGTAATAATATAACCACGGTGTTCCGGGATCAGGTATTCGCGAAAGCCGAGTTCTTTCATACCTGCAGCCAGTGCCTCGTAATTTTCAATATAACGTTTTGCCCGTCCGGCCACTCCTCCTTCCAGTTCAAGTCCCGCAAGTGCCGCTGCAAATGCCAGTAACGCATGGGTGGGCGGGGTAAACCTGAACTGCCCGTTTAATTCCAGCCCTTTCCACTGCGCAAAAAGATCCAATGAAAGTGTACGGGCGTTGTACTCCCCCGACATTAATTGTTCCCGTTGTGCTATCACAAAAGAAAAACCGGGTACCCCCTCAATGCATTTATTGGATGATGAGATCAGAAAATGGATGCCGGATGCCTGCAGGTCTACTGGGTAGGCCCCAAAACTGCTCATAGCATCAACGATAAACACTTTCCCCGCCTCCGCACATAACTGCCCGATTTCATGAATAGGATTTATGATACCCGTTGTGGTCTCACAATGAATGACAGCCACATGGGTGATGTCGGTGTTTTCATGAAGGAACTCCTTCACAACAGCAATATCCGGCACTTCATTTTCAGCAAACCGCAGACTGGATTGGTGGATCCGATGTATCGATGCCATCCGGGATATCCGCTCCCCGTAAACGCCGTTAATAATCACCAGCAGGTGACCATCATCCGGTATAACCGAAGAAATGACCGCTTCAATTCCAAAAGTTCCTGACCCCTGCATGATGATGGATTCATACCCTGCTTCCACGGATACGCCTGCCAGTTGCAACAACCTTTCCCGGATAAACTTTACCTGTTCGATAAACTCAAAATCCCGTGACCCGAGGTCCCGCATCATGGCCACTTTTGTGGTCATACTGGTGGTCAGCGGACCAGGTGTAAAAAGCAATTTGTCATTGTTCCGGTTCATGCTTGTTGGTTTGGAGAACAATGTTCGGTAAGTAAATGTTAGCGCGGAGAACCAGACCTCTTTATTAACTATTAAGTAATATATCCGGAAACATTCGCTTAACATTACTGTATCTGACTCCTGAATCACTTAACTTTCCGCCGCATTATGTACTACTTCTGGAAACTTTATTTCAAACTCACCGGCTGGAAACTCCGGGAACCTTTTCCGGCCTCCCTGCCACAGGCAGTGCTGGCAGTGGGTCCGCATACCAGCTGGCAGGATTTTATCATTGGCGTGGCCACCAGGAGCCTGATGCGCATTGGTCCGATTTATTTCCTGGGAAAAAAAGAACTGTTTGACGGCCCCTTTGGCTGGATGTTCCGGGCCCTGGATGGTAAACCGGTGGATCGTTTCAGTAACAAAGGCATGGTGGAACAGGTGGCTGAATTATTCAGTAAGGATCCCAACTTCAAGATTGCCCTTGCCCCGGAAGGCACCCGCAAGAAAGTGGATAAACTGCGTAGTGGTTTTTATCATATTGCTGAAAAAGCAGGCGTTCCGATTGTGTTGGTGGGATTTGATTTCAAAACCAAACAGGTTTGTTTTTCGGAGCCTCTCTATCCTTCCAATGAAGAACAGGATATGAAAACGATACTAGGGTTCTTTACCGGCATAACCGGGAAATACCCGGAGAAGGGGCTGCAACATTTATCGGGTTTAGATTAAAAAACCGCGGAGGACGCAGAGAGTGCGGAGGGATTACATATACATAAAAACCGCGGAGGACGCAGAGAGCGCGGAGGGATTACATATACATATAGACCGCGGAGGACGCAGAGAGTGCGGGGGGAATACATATACATAAAAACCGCGGAGGACGCAGAGAGCGCGGAGGGATTACTATTGTATTTCTCTGCGTACTCTGCGTCCTCCGCGGTCTATTTTTTTAATCACTCCGGGATTCTCTACTTTCCAAACAATTCCAGCACATTCAGCTCCGTTATCTCCGCAATATTTTCAATCGAAACATTCTTCAACCCGGCCAGTTTCTCCACCACATATTTCAAATAAGCAGGTTCATTTCGTTTGCCCCTGTACGGTACCGGGGCCAGGTAAGGGGCATCTGTTTCAAGGACCACCCGCTCCAGACCGATTGTTTCAAAAACTTTGTCAAGCCCGCCGTTTTTAAACGTTACTACTCCGCCAATACCGAG
>Ga0075154_10001348_pt1 | contig 17759 bp, 8 predicted proteins | sample JI71714BDNA_FD_70965 | JGI IMG/M metagenome (GOLD analysis project Ga0075154, IMG submission 70965) | Wastewater effluent complex algal communities from Wisconsin, to seasonally profile nutrient transformation and Carbon sequestration -... | ecosystem: Engineered > WWTP > Effluent > Algae...
TAATGTTTTCAGTGCTATACCAAACCAAAGTGTTCCGTCCTTATTTTCACAGATGCCATTAACACCTTCTCGTGGAAGCTCAGGAAAAGGAATCAGGCACATATCTCTTACTCTGTCATATTGCATAAGTCCACCGCGTGTCCCAACCCAAAGTGTTCCCTTTGTATCACAATAAAGTGTTTGGATATAATTCATCAAAACATCTTCTGTTTTTTGCTGTTTGTACCACTGCCATGCGCCCGTGCGAGGCAAAAAACGAAGCAATCCGCCTTTCGTTCCAAACCAAAACGTCCCACTTGAATCCTCAGTACAAAAGGTCAGTGATTGCTCCAACGAAGCAAAATTCTTTTCCGGATTTTTATCCGTAGGCAAAGGGAACGGATGCACCCGCTGCCCATCGTAGCGGCAAATACCTTTAGCGGTCAGTATCCAGAAGATTCCTTGCCTGTCGCGCATAATATGCCGTATGGTGTTCGAGGGCAAGCCATCGGCACGGGTAAGCTGCTTACGGAGCAGAAACGGCATGGAGTGGAGTGCAGACGGGAGGAAGGGAACAACAAATAACAGACATGACACGACAAAGAGCAAACTCCTTTTGGGGATGAAGTAATGCAATACAGAAGTGCGATCTGGGGTGCTTATATTCATGGTGAGTGTCTGATGGTAATCGGTGCAATTCAAAAATCTCCAACCGATAAGCGATTGCTGCATCCTCCAAACTAAAAAGAATCTTGAAAAAGTAGTAAAAAAATTCTACCAATCAATGTTTCCAAAGCCTGTTTCCATACTTTTTTATCATTTGATAATTCTTTTTGCTCAACAATACATTTGCTTTTGTAAAAAAAAGTCCGTAAGTTTGTCCCGCCAAGTTTCAAGCGGAAACTGGCTTTTTATGAACTTTTTTTCATTTTTATTAGGAGAGTTGTTTTGAACGTTTTTTCGCACTCAGTCGTTACTCGTCGTACATTCGTTTTCACGTCGTTGACATCGCTATTCGTATTGCTTTTTGCTGTACAAACCCTCACCCTTCAAGCACAAACACGCCTCACAGCACCACTCAAAATCAACCTGAAGCCCAAAACAGTAACATTTGTTGGGGGGAATGGTGAAGGTGGATATCCATGTGAAGGTTCTGGTATGTGCAAAGGCATGATGCTTCGCGACAATGAATCTCTGGCTTCCTATATGAAAGCTGACAAAGCATTAGCAGCTGAAGGTCGCTTCACCATGCAAGACGGAAAATTATATTTCATTCTGACCAATCTTACCTCAAAAAGCAATGTAAGCCTTTCAGACATCAAATCTTTACCTGTTGATTTCGACACCGAACTTCCCCGCGAGATTGCAAACAGTTTGGGCTTTGCAAACGTAAAAGTGTTCAAAAGCCGCTATGCTGCTACGGCACAAGGTATGTTTGAAGTACAAGCGAAATTGTCCGTAGGCTTGGCAGCTACTCCCGCACCGAAAGCGGCTGTACGCGGCGAGCGCCATGCGTCGGTTTCGTTTGAAGTTCTTCGCCAGATGAACGTCAGCGTTGTTGTGCTGGACGCAAACGGCAAAAAAGTAGCAACACTCATGGAAAACACTACCATCGAAGGCAGCGAGACCGCACAAATGCTGTCATGGAATGGCAAAAATGATGCAGGAAAAAATGTCGCTTCGGGCGAATACCGCGTAGAAGTGCGTTGTGTTCTCATCGACAGCGGTGCATCTTTTGCAGAATCAGTGCCGGTTATTCTTGCTCCGGTAGCGATTGCGCACTAAGCACTCACGCTTCCTTCCGCACTCCGCACCACCACACGATTTCAAGAAAAAAAACAGCGCCACCGAGTACCATTTGTACTCGGTGGCGCTTGTTTTTTTTTGTGCTTTATGCGGGCTATCCGATTCTTATCGGGCTGTCCGCTTACCAAACTCATGCGACTACTCATACAACCACTGCTCAATATCATCAGCAGTATAGCCTTTTGCAACAAAAGCACGGTCTGCTGCTTCGGTAGTTTTTCGGGCAAAGTACAGCCCAAGTTCTTGACGAAACTCTTGTAATTCCTGCTCGGTAAACTCTGTTGCGTAGAGCTTTAGGATTTCTTGCTGCACATTTGTCAGCGGTCGTGAGGATGCTTGCGGTATCATAGAGTAATTGGGTAAATGAATTTTCTTAAAAATATCATTTTCTTCATTCTTTGCCGACTGCCCGCTCAGGAAGCAGTCTCCCCCATCAGCCACGTTGTCTATTGCTTCATGCGGGTTGCAGCATCGGGTTTTCCGGCATGATAGAGAGCATCACGTCATACTCTACCAATAAATCTGCCGAAAGTCCCGCCGCATACCGCGACAATGCTATTTCGCGTTCTTCGGGCATTGCAGCAAGGACGTTTATCCAAATATGCTCTTTATCTTCAGGATTACGCTGCAAACTCAAGAACTCTATTTCGGGAAAGCGTTGCTGCACTTGCTCAAAAAGGCGTTGAATACACGTCTGCTGCATCGGCGAAAGCGACGTATCGAAAGGAAGGTCATTCATAGTTGTATCTCCGGTATGAGTGTAGAAATAAATTCCTGTGCGCGTCGTAGCTGCTCTTGTGCGCGATTTTTGCTGACACCTTTGTTCTTGTAATCCGCATTATTACGAACGTCTTGCATTTCGCCCAGATACTCCTTCCATCGTGAGGGAAGGAGCTTTCGCCGTGCAATTGCCTCGCCATTGAAGGCGTTTTGTACTTTACGGTGATCCGGTTCGACGGCAATATTATTTCGGAGCAAATACACCATTGCTGCATGGAAAGCTGCATAATACGACCGATTAGCACTTGCATTGTAGAATCCCAAATCCCACAGCGCTGCTGCGGCATTGATATTCTCTTGGGTGCGCTGTCTGAAAATTTCCGTGTCTATCATCATAAAAGAAGACGGGCAGCCCGCTCAAGAAACGGACAGCCCGTGAGAAATTGATGTGTACCGTGTTAGTATTTCATCGTCTTCCGTGCAGCATCCGCTATTTTGTCCGCCGAAAGCAAAATGTCTTGCTCCAGCACCTTTGCAAATCCCACCGGAATATCTTTCGAGGCAACGCGCCCGACGGGAGCATCCAAATAGCTGAACAATTCTTCTTGAATCGTAGCGGCAATCTCGCCGCCGAAGCCGCCGTTGCGGTAGTGTTCGTGTGCCACGAGTGCGCGATTGGTGCGCTTGACGGATTCAAAGACGGTGGCTTTGTCCCACGGTGCAAGCGAACGCAAGTCTATCACCTCAGCATTGATGCCTTCTGCCGCCAATTTCTCTGCGGCTTGCAGCGAAAGATGAATGGCATTGCCGTAGGAAATAATCGTCAGGTCTGAACCCGGGCGACGAATTTTTGCTTTGCCGAACGGAATCATAAAATCATCGGACGGCACCGACGACGATGTAGGACGGTAGTTGTAGAGGAATTTCGGTTCGATATAGACCGTCAGACCTTTCGAGCGCAGCGCATGGCGCATCAGCCCCACAGCATCGTCAGCAAAAGCAGGACACACCACTCGCGCACCCGGAAGGTGGGCAAAGAGCGCATCGAGATTCTGCGAGTGATACAAACCGCCTTGAATATAGCCGCCGCTCGCCAGACGAATCACCATGTTCGGTGAATACTGTCCTTTGGTGCGCCAGTATTCGTGCGTACATTCCACGTAGGCTTCCATAGCAGGCCAAAAGTAGTCGGCAAACTCTGCACCTTCCACGACCACACGGATGTCCTCGCGGTAGCGGCAGAAACCGTTCGCCGTGCCGACGATGAAGTCCTCCGCAATCGGCGCATTGAAAACACGCTCATTGCCAAATTCCGTCATCAGTCCTTTGGGAACGTTGAAGATACCTTGCTTTTCTTTCGAGGCAACGTCTTGTCCCCAGAGGAACGTGTTCGGATTGCGACGGAATTCCGTGCGTAGCCCGTGATTGATGCCTTCGCGGAAGGTGATTTGCGGTGCAGTGGGGTCGCTCACAAACGTATCGTCGTGGTCATAGCCCACAAGCGGCTCCGGCAGAATAAACTGCTCATTTTCTGCGGGGTCTGGAATAGGGAGCGGCTCCACGCGGTCGGCGGCAGCAAAGATTTCTTCTTTGTTTTTTGCTTCCATTTCCACGAGCTGCTCTTCGGTCATGTAGCCCTTTTCGAGAATTGTTGCGCGAACGCGAGCAACGGGATCGCGCGTCCACATCTCGGCGATTTCTTCTTTAGTGCGGTAGAGTTCGTGATTGTCCGAATTGGAGTGCGAAAGCAAGCGGTCACACTCGGCATGAACCATCGCTGCACCTTCGCCGGAGAGAACGTAATCGCGTGCTTCTTCGAGAGCGCGGTAGGAAGCGAAGGGGTCGCGTCCGTCGCAGTTGATGATTTTGAAATTGGAGAATCCACGGAAGTTGTCGGAAACGCGCAGATTCGCGGTTTGTTCGCGCAGCGGAACCGAAATGCCGAAGCCGTTATTTTGGATGACAAAAATCACGGGCAGCTTCTCACGGCTCGCACCATTGACGGCTTCGTAGAAATAGCCTTCCGAGCAGGCAGAATCGCCACCGGAGTAAATTACAAACTCATCACCTTTGTATTTCTTGATAGCCCGCGCCGTGCCTGCTGCTATTTGGGAGTGATTGCCCGTGAGCGCAGAGCGGTTCTGAATACCGAGTGGGATTTTCGCAAAGTGGTTGGACATATTGCGCCCGCCGCTCGACACATCGGCGGCTTTGCTGAGTCCGTTCATAATGATTTCGTCCGGCGTGATACCGGCAGCCATACAGGAAAGAAAGTCGCGGTAGTACGGGTAAAAATAATCTTTCCCTTGACGGAAAATTTTTCCAATCGCAATCTGAATACCTTCATGTCCGGCACACGGTGCATGATACGACCAGCCTTTTGCGAGTTTGAGATAATTCGCGGCTTTTTCGTCCAACTTGCGCCCCAAGTGCATGAGCTTGTACCACTCAATGACGGTCTCTTTATCGAAACCGGTGGTGTCGAAGGTATATCCTTTGGGATACTTTGTTGCAGCAGCGCTTGACGTTCCACTCTTTGCAGAAGACCCATTTGCGCCATTTTTGGCAGACGCATGACCATTTGCGCCGCCATTGGCATTACTACTTGTATTCGGTGCCGATTTGTTCGATGTTGCCGCCACCGGAGCGGATTTCTTCGATGCCATAACAATCTCCTACACAAAAAAAACGTAAAGAAAATGGTATTTGTCTGTTGTTTGGTTGTGAACTCACGTTCCTGAACATGACGCTATTTTTTAGCGGGTTGACGCTTCGACGGGCGTAAATTACAAAATATTCATTGAAATATTCAAATCTAATCCGCGTGTTTTTAGCAAAGCGATGAACATCATTTTGCATAAAAAAAGCGGCGTGTAGTCCTTTTGACAAGACCACACGCCACTATAATTTTTATCGTGTTTGGGTGCTTAGTGTTTCACCACCACACGGGTTATCCAGCGCTTGCCGCGTTCGGTCGAAAGTTCGACGCAATACACACCGGAGGCGAGTTTGCTGACATCAAATGTGCGCTCGTTACCACGAGCTTCTTTCACGACAGCACCTTTCACATCAAGAAGGCGTACTTTGACAGGCTCATCCGAAAGTTCGGACAATCCTTCAATCTGCACAGTCTCGCTGGATGGATTCGGGAAAATACGCACATTACCAAACATCATTTGGGCAGCAGCTTCGTTAGCAATCAACAAGTCTGCAAGTTGCTCTGTTGCTGATGGAGTATTCACACTGCCGATGGTATTAGCGGCACCGGAATTGCTTGTAACGACACCGCCGCTTTTCGGAGCAACCGTTGTTGTAAAGCCGGTTGCGGGTGGCTGCGCTTGCGTAGTAACGCCACCACAAGGAGCGCAGATTTTGCCCGGGGTGATGTTAATACCTGCGGTCGCGCCATTCGGATTTGTCAGAGAACAAGGCGACGGAATTCGGCAGTCAAAGCCCGCCGGCGGTTCTTGGACAAAACCAACAACAACCGAGTCATTATTCCCGACAATTCGTACCGGCTGCCCTTCTACCGTGAGAGTAGGCGTAGAACCAAAGTTTCTACCGTACACCACGACTTGTATGCCCACAGGCGTAGGAATGTTGGTCACCATGGTAATAAATGGCTGCGGTACGTTGTCAATGCGAATTGGAACCGATACCGTCTGACCGTCAGGGTTCGTGAGGCGAACCGTACCGGTGCGCGGTGTGTTCAGCGATGCGGGAATTTCCACCCGTATTTGCATCGGCGAGATATAACGAGTCAGCGGTATTTGTACTCCATCCAAGGTAACAACCGTTGTCGGCAGCAAGCCCGTTCCGTTCAGCGTTACCGCGAAGGGGCGAGCAGTTGCGGAGGTAACGATTGCTTGCGGCGCTGTAACGCGCAGATCCCGTATCGTCGGCGAATCAGCACCATTGGGCGCATTGCCATTGGTGATACCGCCACGTTGGTCGAAGAGGAACTGCGGCAAAATCACCGCGTGCGATTGACCGTCAGGATTTGTAATCGTAACCGTAGCGGTCGAGCCTGTCGGAATACTGAACGTATTCGGTACAAGTGCCAGAACAAGCGAATCACCAGACGCAGCCAAAATGCCGAGGGGCTGCCCAAAGAGCGTTACACCTGCACCGGGCTGGAAGTTCCGCCCGCGAAGCGTAAGCTGCCAATTCCCCGGAACGGGTGAGGATTCAACCGTGCTGATAGATGGCGGCGGACGGCGCTCGATAATCACCGGCACCGATGCGCTTTGGCGGTCGGTATTGGTAATGCGCAGGTTTGTCGTGCGCGGCTCGGCAGTCAGCGTACCCGGAATCTCAATCGCTGCCTGCTGCGGCGATAGAATACGCGCCGTTACCGGAACGCCACCTACTGTGAACTGCGAAGTCGGGAAAAAGCCACTACCTGTAACGGTGGTCGTAAAGGGGCGACCTGTCGCTGTCGTTACGATTGCCGGAGTAAGCGAGATTTGTGGCGGTGGTCCCGGTACGATTGCCAGCGTTACCGAAGCAAACTGTCCGTCGGGATTGGTAAAGGTAATGCTACGAACACCCGGATAGCGCAGCGTTGCGGGAAGGGTGATATTAGCTTGTGTAGGAACAATCGCTGTTGCTTGGACAGGGGTCGGCGGTGTGCTACCGTCGAACACCGTAATTTTACCTTGCGGGCTAAGATTAAAGCCGGGAAGAGTAAGCGGAATATCTTCGCCGGACGACATAATCGGATTCGGCGTTACACGAATAAGCACTGGTGGCTGACCACGCAGATACTGCGTGCCAAGTCCACCAAAACTTGTCGGTACCGAAACAGTATTGGGTTGATTTGTAATGACCTGAATCTGATCATTCACCGGAACACCGCCGACGACTGCTTGAATCTGACCATCACTATTGACAGTGAAACTTTGCACCGGCACGCCACCAATCAATACCTGAGTAGCTCCTGTGAAGTTTGTGCCGGTCAGCGTTACGGGCGTACCGAAGGTAAACTGGGACGGCGAAACACCCGTTACAACCGTTGTTTGCGGTGGTAATGCTTGGTAGCTAAAGCCATATGCTTGCACAGCACCAAGCGGCGAAATGACTTCAATCGTGCTTCCGTCGGTGCTGTCGAGTATCGCCTCCATATAGTTATCGCTCAGTACTCTAAAGGACTGGGCAGGAAATCTGCCAAAACGAACGTTGGTTGTACCCGTGAAGCCCGACCCACTGAGCAAGACTCTCGTACCACGCGGTCCGCCGGATGGTGTGAAACTCGATATCGTGAGAACTCTTGGCTGCGCGCCTACCGTCGGGAAATTCAACCCGAGATTCTGTCCGTTCAAGCCCGTGATGGCTCCCGGATTACCGCTCGTGAGCGTTGCCGGCAGGAAGGAGATTTGAATATTATTCAACGGACCCGTAGGAACAGGATTAGCAACCCCGATAAAGGTTACAGTTACTTGTGTCGGTGATACTTTCGTTACAACGGGTGTGAGTCCCGGGGGAACACCTGTGATAGTGTAATTAACACCGTCGGTCATAACGGTACCGTTTGGAATAGCACCATTAAAGGTGTCGCCGGTAATACTAATCGGCAATGTACCTGTTACCGTACCATTCGCATTACCTGTAAGACTAACACCGCTAGCGTAAATAGCTGTACCGGTGATATAATTGATAGACAGTAATTGACCATTCAGTCCCGTTACCGCAGCAGCATTACCACCTTGAACACTTGCATTCAGGAAGGTAATTTGGACGTTGCCGACATTGTTCGCTGCCGTATGCGCAGCAGCTGCACCGCTAAAGGAAATGCGGGCTTCGGTCGGGGAAATTTTCGTCAGTACGATGGAAAGCCCTGTCGGTACGTTCGCGACGGTATAGTGTGTAGCCGTTGTCAAGGTAGCATTCGTCGCTATCCCCACTGACCAAATATCGTTTGTGAGCGTAATGGTCTGCGTATCGGGAACAGTGCCATTGTTCGTGCCGGCTTCATTAAATATCAAACCGGAGTAGGCAGCTGTCGGCGGCGGCGAATTAACATAGTTGATAGACAAACTTTGCCCGTTCAGCCCCGTGATAGCACCCGCCACACCGCCTTGAAGCGCTGCGTTCAGGAACGTCGGCTGTACGTTTGCCACACTGTTTACAGCAGCGTGTGCAGCAGCATTACCTGTGAAGCTAATGGTAGCAATGTTGGCAGAGGTTTTTGTTATCACCATCGTTAAGCCCGCCGGTACGTTCGCTACCGTAAAGTGCGTTACAGGAGTCAAAGCAGTACCGACCGGAATACCTGCCGCCCATGTCTCGCCCGTCAGCGTTACAGTGCGCGTTTGGGTGATAGAACCGTCGTTCGCAGGGGCTTCGGCAAAGGTCAAACCGGAATACACCGCCGAACCCGTCGCTGGAACATCAATGAAGTTCACCGAAAGGTTTTGACCGTTTAAGCCCGCCACAGCCACTGCCGAGCCACCGGTAACGGCAGCATTCAAGAACGTAAACTGGGCGTTGTTGACACTGTTGGCAAAAAGATGTGGTGCAGCATTGCTGGTGAGCAATATCGTTATCTGGGTTGGTGAGGTTTTGAGCAAGACCGGCACTAAACCTGCGGGAACATTTGCCACGGTGTAATGTGTTCCGGCAAGAAGCGTACCACCGATGGCAATGCCTGCCGTCCAGGTCTCGCCTGTGAGCGTAATTGTCCGCGAGTTCGCAATAGAGCCGTCATTCGCGACCGACTCATCAAACGTGATGCCCGAATATGCTGCCGATGACGGGTCGTTAAAATTCACCGCCAAATTTTGTCCGTTCAAGCCCGTTGTGCCGGCAGCATCAAGACTGTTGACCGCAGCGTTCGTGAACGTAAATTGCATATTGGCAATACTATTTGCCGCAGCATGACTGGTAGCCGTACCCGTAAGCGAGATAGTAACAACTGTCGTTGATGTTTTTGTCAAGACAGCCGTCATGCCGGGTGGTACATTTGCTGCCGTATAGTGTACACCGTCCGTCAAAGGAGTACCCACGGTAACTGCCGTTACCCACGTATCCCCGGCGAGCGTGATAGTACGTGTGGTGCTTACAGTACCGTTATTGAGCGCCACTTCCGGGAATGTTGTGCCGGAATACGTTGCCGAACCTGCTGAGGGATTGTTGAAATTAACGTCAAGATTTTGACCGTTTAAGCCCGCAAGGTTTCCACTGGCTACCGCGCCCGGATTGAACGTGATTTGAACGTTATTGACGCTGTTTGCCGCAAGGTGATTCGTAGCATTTCCTGTAAAGCTGATCGTAGCAACGTTAGCAGAGGTTTTTGTGATAACCATTGTCAAGCCCGGAGGCACGTTTGCGACTGTAAAGTCAACGCCCGCCGTCAGTGGAGAACCGATAGCAACAGCCGTGCGCCATTGCTCACCGGCAAGAGTAATGGTGTTGGTCATCGTAACCGAACCGTTGTTTGCTCCGGCTTCGGTAAATACTGTGCCGCCGTAGGTGCCACCGGCACCCGGATTAACATAGTTAATCGCTAAATTCTGCCCGTTCAAGCCCGTCACGCCGACAACAGAGCCGCTTTGGAAGGCTGCGTTCAAGAATGTAAACTGAACGTTTGCCACGTCATCGGCAGTGGTGTGCAGCGTCGCCGGACCAGTGAAGGAAATCGTCCCTACTCCGCCGGAAGTCTTTGTTACTACCGCCGTTAAGCCTGCCGGTATGTTGGCAACCGTATAATGTACGCCGTTGGTAAGCGTAGCACCGGTAGCGACAGCATTTGCCCATTGCTCTCCGGTCAGCGTAATTGTTCGTGTTTGTGTGATGGTGCCGTCATTAGCACTTGATTCAGGGAACGTTGTACCGCTATACACCGCCGAACCTGCACCGCCGTAGTTGATGGTGAGGTTTTGCCCGTTCAAGCCCGTTACGCCTGCCACAGCGTTGCTTTGAAGCGCTGCGTCCAGGAAGGTAAACTGTACGTTGGCGACATCATCAATAGGAAGATTAGAAGTGGCATTACCCGTAAAGCTGATGGTGGCAACGTTACCGGATGTTTTGGTCAGCACTGCCGTCAAGCCCGCCGGAACGTTTGCGACGGTGTAATGAACTCCTGCGGTGAAGGTTGCGCCCGTTGCCACACCGAGTGCCCACAACTCGTTTGTGAGAGTGATGGTGCGCGTCGTAGCAATAGAACCGTCATTCGCGACCGCTTCGGCAAAGGTTGTGCCGGAATAAGCCGCAGTACCGGGATCGTTGAAGTTAATAGAATGATTCACTGCATTCAGACCACCTGCAATACTACCGCTCTCAATGGCAGCACCTACAAATGTGAACTGGACGTTCGCAACGCTATTTGCTGCGGCGTGCGCAGTAGCAGTACCTGTGAAGCTGATAGTAGCAACATTCGCAGAAGTTTTTGTCAGCACCGCCGTCAAGCCTGCCGGTACGTTTGCGACTGTATAGTGAACACCATTGGTGAAAGTAGCGCCTGTTACCACAGCAGATACCCACTGCTCTCCGGTAAGGGTAATCGTCCGTGTTTGCGACACAGCGCCATTGTTAGCAGCATCCTCCGGGAAGGTTGTGCCGGAATAAGCCGCAGTACCGGGATTGAGGAAATTGACACTAAGAACATTACCATTCAAGCCCGTAACGCCCGCTGCGGGCAGACCTGTTTGAATAGCGGCATCCAGAAAATCAATCTGAAAAGTTGTATTCTGCGCGGCAGTGTGCGGTGCGCCCGTGCCGGTAAGAGCAGCAGTAGCAGTCGTGGCTCCTGTTTTGGTAACGACCAGCGTCAGTCCCGCAGGAATCGGACCACCGGTGACGTTGTAGTGCACACCGGCTGTCATGGTAGCACCGGTTGCGATGGCTTCGTTCCACACGGTATTGGTCACCGTGATAGTACGCACTGTCGGCACAACACCATTGTTGGCAGCCTGTTCATCGAAGGTAAGACCGGAGTATGCGCCAACGGCAGGGTCGCGGAAATCGACAATCCAGTCCAGTGGATTGCCGGTCGTTGGGTCGTTGTTCAAATTCTCTACGCCCACAGAATTGTTACCAAGCAATGCTGCATTCTGCCATGTTATGCGCATATTAGCCACATCGTTGATATTCAAGTGATTTGTAGCCGTTCCGGTGAGAGTTACTGTTGCAATTTTGTTGGAAGTTTTCACAATGCTCACCGTCATACCAGGCGGTACGTTCGTAACGGTATAATGCGTACCGACGGTAAAATTTGCACCATTAGCAACGCTAGGTGTCCATTCTTCAAAGTCATCGGTAGTAGGATTGGCAGGACCAAGTTGGATTGTCAATGCCGTTGTCGAGGTACCATTATTGGCAATCGCTTCCACAAACGTCCGTGAGGCAGCAAAGGCAGAAGACGCATAGAAGAAACGTGCGAGGCGATTACGATTCGGTGTGGGATTGTTAAACGCTGTGAACTGACCGCCGACGACAAGTTTTCTGTCCGCTTGCACCATAACTTTGATAACACCGCCGGTAAATCCTGAACCGGGATTAAAGCGAAAGTCATTTCCGCCGGCAGGCAGAATACGGACAATGTTATTTCGTGCTGTGCCATTATAAGTAGAAAAGCCACCACCAACAATAATGTTTTGTGTGGTCGGCTCCATGGCGATTGTATTGACGGTATTATTAAAACCTGTTCCCGGGGTAAACGTTCCGTCCAATGCTCCGGTCGCCGATAAACGAGCAATACGGTTGCGTCCTGTACCGTTAAAACTTGTAAAGTCGCCACCAATCATGATTCTGTTCATTGCATCTAAGGCAATCGTAAAAATCATATTATTCGAGCCGGTGCCGATAGCAAACGTTCCATCATTGGTCCCCGTACTGGTCAGACGGACAATACCTGAGCGAGCAGTACCATTAAAAAGCGTAAAATTACCACCTATCAAAATTCTATTGGAACCATCAATCACCACTGCCTGTGCGCCAAGCGACGTACCCGTAAGACCTGTACCTAAGTTTGTGTTAAATGTAGCATCTAAAGCACCTGTGCTTGTGAAACGAATGACACGACTGGTAGGAGTAGTAAAGTCTCCCACAGCCACGACGTTATCAGAAGCATCCACTGCAATTGCATTCACAGCACCACCAAGCGCATTATTTTGCACAAAAGTACCGTCAAGCGTACCGTCAGCATTTAAGCGGGCTACACGGCGGCTATTTGCCACGTTGAAAGCGCCACCAATCATGAGTTTGCCGCCGGAAGCCAGAGCCACCGAATTGACAACGTTGGTGAATCCAACCGGTAGAGAACTAAATGTGCCGTCGAGCGTACCGTCTGCGTTCAAACGCACGACACGATTCGCCGGCGCGCCACGATAATTCTCAAAGTCGCCGACAACAATAAGCTGACCACCACTAAGCTGCAAAATATCGCGAACCTCGCCGTCAAAACCAAGATTTACACCGGTTTCAAAGGTAAAGGTTGGTGGATTCTCCAGCACCTGCGCCGTGGACGGCATCACTGCTCCCAAAAATGAGAACAGCAGCACAAGCTGGACAAGGAGGGCGTTTCTGCGCACCGCAAGCGGTAACACCGTCGGTAACGAACGCCCACGACTGCGCGGCATCTGGACGATGCCGGACAGGAATGCGAAAAGAGAGGTGGGTTGAGTCATAGTAAACACTGAAAAATATATGGAAAGAGTGAAGTATGTCGTATGAAAGTCAATCGAATAGCGAAAACAACTGTGGAACGCGGTGAGAAGCAACAAACGTGCCACTGATATCGGCAGCACTCAAAACTATAAAAGAGTTTATGGTATATGAGCGTTTACGGCTATACGAAGCATTACATTACAGCCTTGTACGATACTGGTACAAAGATAACCAATAGAAGAGCAGTAAAATAGTGCGGGGGGGGCAACGATTTTTGAGGAGGGTGTCACTTTTCCATTTCACAACATGGGAACACTCTGCACATTTTGTGTAGAAATCATTGTGCAGAACTCATCAATAAAACATTCTGTGTCCACTGTGCAAGGTCGGCACGAGCCTTGAGTCCGGTTTTTTGGTAGATAGTCGTAAACATATTGCGTACGCTGCCTTCGGTCAACCCCAGAGCAGATGCTATCTCTGTGTTATGAAGGTGCGCAAGACGTAAAACATTCATTTCTCCATTAGTAAAGTTGTGTTTAGCGATTTCGTGGGCAGCAGTCATGAGCTTTTCTTGAAGCAAAGGACTTATCCAATTTCCCTGCGTTACATCCCAATCTAATGCCTCGCGGATAACATGAGGATTATCTTCTTTGAGCATACAGCCATTTGCACCGGATTCCAACGCCTGCTTTGCCAGCATCGGGCGAGCGGACATAGCAAATATGCGCAGTTCGGGGAAGTCCGCACGAAGCGCGTGAATAATCTCCAGCCCGGTCATATCCCCAAGCATCATGTCCTGCAAGAGCACATCCGGCTTGTGCTGGCGCACCGCCGCTATTGTTGCCCGTCCGCTTGTGGTAATGGCTACCACTTCTATATCCGGTGCAATCTGCTGAAACCAGATTTTAAGCATCATTGCCAGCATTGTATGGTCATCGGAAATAATAAGACGCTGCATAAACGACACCTTGATAGGGTAATAATCGGAACGAAGTTATGGGAGAAAAAATCCTTATCCGAAAGGAAAGCCCTTAACACTATGCCAAACTTAACGGAAGAAACTGTCATACCCAAATTTTTCTGAGAGAAAACCACGTTAGGCAAGAATCACTCATAAAAAAAACGCCCTGCCGGAGAATATATCCGGCAAGGCGTTTTTGTATGCTGCATACCTTGTGATGCTTTTCTAGAAGAATTTCTTCCACCCCATTACTTCACTTCTTTGTGAACCGTGTGACGGCGCAAGAAAGGATTGTATTTCTTGATTTCCATGCGGTCGGGGGAATTGGTCTTGTTCTTTTCGGTTGTGTACCGTGAAGCGGGCTTGCCCTCTTTTTTTGCTTCTGTGCATTCAAGCGTTATGATAACGCGGGCAGTTTTCTTTGCCATAGTCGTAGTTGGGAATTATGCTGTGAGATAGTTGATGATTTGCGTCGTGTTTTGAGAAAGACTTCAAATATAGCAGGAAGTTACGAATTTTCAAAACTTTTTCTTTGCTCCATTCACTTTCGCCGATTCTCTAAAACGCCAGTAGCGCCTTTAATCGAGCAGCAACAACCTCCACCGACGGCACAACGGCATCCGTCAATATCGGATTATACGGCACCGGGCAGTCCGGCGTGGACAAGCGCTCCACCGGCGCGTCCAAATGCCGGAAGCACTCCTGCGCCACAAATGCCGCTATCTCGCCGCCAAAGCCCGCCGTGTGTGTGTCCTCGTGCAGCACCAGACACCGCCCCGTCTTGCGTACCGATGTCGCTACTGCGTCTTTATCCCATGGGCTGATTGTCCGCAAGTCCAGCACTTCCACGTCGCCGCCTGCCTGCTGTGCTGCTTCCAGAGCACGATAGACCATCTCGCCCCACGTAACAATCGTTGCCCGCGAACCGCTCGCTACCTGCGCTGCCACGCCAAAGGGTATGCGATAGTCCGACGATGCCGGATATGCCGCCCGCCCTTGCGCGGTGTCCAGAAGCGCTCTATGCTCAAGGAAAAACGTCGGGTCGTTCCCACGCAATGCCTCGCGCAGCAGACCCGCCGCGTCCCGTGCATTCGACGGCATCGCAATTCGCCAACCCACTGCGTGCGCAAAGACCGCTTCGCCGCTCACGCTGTGCCATGGGTCGCCCGTGCGCTTCCCGCACCCAACAGGAATACGCACCACCATCGGCGCAGCAAAGTCTCCATTGGTGCGCCAGCGAATCGTTCCGCAGTCGTTCAGTTGCTCGGTCGCGGGGTCGGCATATTTGCGGAACTGAATCTCCGGCACCGGCACTAAGCCCGCAAGCGCCATTCCCACTGCCCGCCCAATGATTCCTTCCTCCGAGAGCGACGTATCGAATACGCGCTGAATGCCGTGCTTGCGCTGCAAGTCCACCGTTGCGCCGTGAACACCGCCCTTGACGCCCACATCCTCACCAAAGACCGCCACACGAGGATTCAGGCGCAATTCATCATCCAGCACCCGCTTGACTGCTTCCAGAAGATTTACTCGCGGTTCGGGAGTGCTCTCCTTCGCATCAGTGTTTGCTTGCACTGTCTGCGATACGCCCTCTGCCATCATTCCGCCGCGCAGGGGCGCTTTACCGTCGAAAAAGACATAACGCGTCGCGTCTGCCGGATTCGGCTCCGCGTCAGCAAGCGCAAGCGCCAGTTCTGCACGCACATCTCGCTCTACCTCTTGCTCCAATGCTTCCAGTTCTGATTTTGAGCAGTATTTTTTCTTCAGCAAAAATTCACGCAGTGCGGGCAGTGGATCACGTGATTCCTCGTGCTTCCGCTCTTCCGCGCTTTTGTATGCTTGGTTGTCCGCCCCCGAATGTCCGCAGAGGCGCGGCACCGTGAGGCGCAGAAGCACAGGCTTTGTGCGCTTTCGTGCGCTCGTTATTGCCTCTTCCACTAATTGCGCGGTTTCCGCAGGGTTCGTACCGCTTCCGTCCAGAACGCTGAGATTACCGAAACTCTTCAGATTCGCCGCAATATTTCGCCCGGGCGTTTGATACACCGACGGCACGGAAATCCCATAGCCATTGTCCTCCACACAAAAAACCATCGGCAAATTCTGCGTCGTGGCTATCACGAGCGCCGCCCAGAAGCCGCTCGTCGCCGTTGCGCCTTCGCCCGAAAATGCGACTGCGATTGCGCCTTCCCACGCTTTTTCCTTCATCACCTCTGCACGGTACACCGCCGCCTGCGCCCAGCCCACTGCGGGCGTGAACTGCGCTCCCACGTCGCCGCTTGCAGGCAGCACCGCTATTCCGTGCTTGCCCTTGGGCAAATGATGCACCACGCCAATATCCCGCCCGCCGCTTCGCCCTGTGGCTCTGCCCAAAGGTCCGGCAAACCCCTCGCGTACGGTCATCCCCGCGCCCAACAAAAACGGACGCGAGCGGTAATACACCGTCGCCCCGTCGTGCTCGTGCGTGAGTGCCTCCGCCATCTGTGCTTGCGGGAGTTCATGACCCCGTGCGGAAAATTGGTACGTTACCTTGCCCGCCGGAGCGAGTTCGGTTTCTTCGATGATGTCCATGAGACGTGAAGTCATCGCCGTGCGGGCAATATTGAGCCATTGCGTTTTGGTCATAACGGAAGTGTTCTTGGTTTGAGATGAAAGAAAATGAGCGGTTTTCGTAGCGCAGACATTCCTGTCTGTGTCCCAAATACGCGAAGCGTATAATCTTCAAATACCCTGCTGAGAGCACAGACAGGAATGTCTGTGCTACAAAGAAAGAAATTATACTGTGTACTACGGTTGTTTCGGGCTTTTCTCGAGTAAGAAATACGCACCACAAAAATACGCTCTAAGCGAAGAATAACAGCAAAAAAAAACGCCGCCCCTCCCGAAGGAAGAGCGGCGCTTTTGAAATACCGTCTAATCAAATCTGCTTCCCGAAAGAAGCCGACTTGGATTAGTTTTTGATAATCTTCTCAACCGAACGGCGTGCGCCATCGGTGATTTCGACCATATACGCGCCCGAAGGCAAGCTGTTGATGTTGAGTGAGCGGCTGAAGAATCCAGCTGCTGCATTTTGCTCAACGACCATTACACGCTGACCAAGGGAGTTCGTAACCGTGATAACCACTTTCGCAGCACGCTCAAGGTTAGCTTCTACGCTAACTGCTTCAACGACTGGGTTTGGATATACGCGGATACCTGCAAGAGGTTCGTTAGAAACGCCTACTTTTCTGTTGACAACATATGCTTGCTGAGCTACTCCACCGTTCGGATTCGTAACTGAGAGCGTATAGTTACCAGCAACAAGAGATGCAGGGATTGTAGCAACGATTTGGTTTCCAGTAATCGCTCCAACAATAGCAAGTTGAGTGCTACCCAAACGAACTACTGCACCCGGAGCGAAGTTGATACCAGCAATGGTAATGTTCGCAGCAACACCATCAGGGAATTCATTTCCACTGCGCGGTGTAACATCGTTGATAGCAGGCAATGTTGCAGGATCAACCGAAGGAGCGATCGTGAACATTGTGCTATTGGACGAAACACCACTTGGATTAACAACCTGAAGTGCAAACGTGCCAGGAATGTTCAAGTTACCCGGAACATTTACAACAAGTTGGTTACCGCTTGTGCTAACAACCGTCAACGCCTGACCACCCAAGAACACGCGCGGTGTACCAGCGAAGCCGTTACC
>Ga0075154_10001349_pt1 | contig 17757 bp, 20 predicted proteins | sample JI71714BDNA_FD_70965 | JGI IMG/M metagenome (GOLD analysis project Ga0075154, IMG submission 70965) | Wastewater effluent complex algal communities from Wisconsin, to seasonally profile nutrient transformation and Carbon sequestration -... | ecosystem: Engineered > WWTP > Effluent > Algae...
GCGCCGCCAGCACTTTGCACCACGGCGCGGCTAGTCGTGCTGTCGCCGCCCATAAATAATGACACCCCAACCATGCCATCATTACCAATCACTGAAATTTCGGCAGAGGCACCACTTTCCATCACATAAAGTAACGACACAATGGCATCGGTTGGAAAATACACGTAACGCAGCGTATCACCACTTTCATACAACACCTTGCCAAGCGCTAACTCGACCCATTCTAAATGTGGAAATAACCGTTGCTGCACATCAGCCGGTACTTCACTCAACAAGTGATTTTGTTCTATTTTGTGTGGAAATTTCATCAAACATCCCGACTGTTAATCTTGCATCCTGCATACTGCAGTTTCTCGAGTATATAGAACTTTGGCAGTTCCTATGTTCGTTACCGCACTGACAGCAAAATAAACCTTCTGCACTCACTTAATCATGTTTTGGCAATGGCTGACAAAACCCAAACTGATACCAGTGTTTAAGTTGGTGGTAACAGCAACAGGCTTCAGCTTCCAGACCCACGCGGTTGACCATTTGCATCGAACCGCGGTGATAGCTGATAAAACCAAGCGTTTGTAACCGCCCGGCCGCGACAGTGATGCCACTGCGCCGAACGCCCAACATCGATGCTAAAAAATCATGAGTTAAAAATAATTCATCACTATTGGTGCGATCGGCGGTCATCAACAGCCAGCGCGCAAGCCTTGGCTGTAGCTGGTGAAAGTGCACACAAGCGCTGAGCATCGCGGCTTGCGCCTGCTGAATCACCAGATAGTGCTGCAAAATAGACTTCAGTGCCGGCACTTTTGCCAGTACTTGCGGCAGCAAATCTGCTGGTAACTGCAGTGCTAACCCACGCCCCTGCACGATAGCATCCACCGGCGCCCACGAGACTCCAAGCACCACACTGGCGCCAAGCATGCCTTCGTGCCCGATCAATGCCAGTTCAATCGGCAAATGTCCGGGTAATTCAGTCACTAATGACAATACCGCATTGACCGGCCAGTACAGATGACTGATTGGCTTACCCGCCTGATAAAGGATCCGGCCCAGCGGCAGTTCAACCGGCATGCAATAGTGCAATAACTGCTGACGCTGCCGAGGTGGCAGCTTGGCCAGTAACTGATTGGCGCCAGAGCCAAAGTCTGAACCAATGTTTGAACTTAACATAAATCATGCCCCACCCTAGACCGGCAACATGCCGATAAGGCAGCCAGTATGCAAATCCTGACCAGTACTTGTTGTGCGTCGCACCACATAGGCAGTTGTTATGCCAACAAATTCAGTTTACTCAGCCGATTGGTACGATAAACCACCAGTTATGAGCGGCGCCGCACCGACAGAAAGATGCAACCTACTTAAACTTCAGTCTCGCCGTTGTTGCAACTTCGCAATTTCCGGTGCAAGCCAGAGGTCAATATGAACAAATTCAGTGATCAGAAAAAAGCTTCATCCGGCACAACCAAAGATGACCATAGTCATAAGAATCCGTTGAATGCGGCTTCGACACCCTCGTCAGTCCTCGCGGATAAAGCAACCGGCAAACCCAGTGCAAATGAAGTCCATCAAGAAAAAGCCGACAAAACCGTCCCGGTCAAAGCGGTTGTTGCTGCCAAAGGCGATATCAAGCCCGCTGCTTTAAAGACTAAATGGAAATCAAAGGTCAATGCGGCAAAAAACAACTGGGGCAAGCTGAGCTCCAGTGAACTGCTGAAATCTGATGGTGATGCCAAAGTGTTGGCCGAACTGGTTCATTTGCGCTACTCGATCAGCATGGTCGACGCCAATAAACAGGTGAAACAATTTTTAGATAAATGTCATTGCTAATTGCCATGGCCTGACTGAGTGCCATGACTGACTGAGTGCTATCGCCAGCAGTCAGCTGATCGGTCACGAAAAAAATGGCAGAAATTTCAGTTGTACTGCCTTGATAGCGGCACTGCCGTTTCTTATTTGGAGAATTATAATGAACAAAGATTATCGCCAATTTATGCTCGCCTCAGCCGTATTGCTGACGATGTCTGCCCCGAATGTTTTCGCAGCAGATGCGACTTCAACTGCGGTCAACGATGCGCGGCAAGAAGCGCAAATCTGGACAACTTATGCGCTGAATCCCTATCTACGCGCCAACGATTTAAAAGTCGTGGTGCAAAACGGCAAAGCCGTGCTGACCGGTAAAGTGGACGAAAAAATTAATAAAGAACTGGCCAATACCATCGCACTTGGCGTTTCCGGTATTACTGATGTCGACAACCAAATTGAAATCGCCGCCGATTATCGGCCGATGCTGCCAGGAGGTAGTTACGGTGAGCGGATGGATGATGCCAATATCACGACGGCAGTCAAATCAAAATTGCTTTGGAGCAAAAGCACTGACGGTTCCATTATTGAGGTCAGTACCAAAATGGGCGTTGTCACCTTAACAGGCCCAGCAGACACCCAAGCGGACAAAGCCACCGCCGGCAAACTGGCGCAAAATACGCGTGGAGTCAGCTCTGTCAACAATGAATTGGCCGTCCGTGGCAAGCCATTGACGACTGAAGAACGCGCCAAAATTGCCAAAGAAAATAAAGCGGATGAAAGCCACAATTTTTCTGATGGTTGGATCACCACCAAAGTGAAATCGACTTACATGTACTCCAGCAATGTCGCAAGTAATGACATTAATGTCAGCACAAACTCAGGCATTGTCACACTCACCGGCAAAGTCGACAGTGGTGCTGAGCATTCACTGGCCATCGAGCTGGCGCAAAATATCCGTGGCGTGAAAAGTGTCAACTCGAAAGCGTTGACCTTCTGAAGTCACTGATCACACCGACTGTTCCAGGGGCTGAGTCGGTGCTGTTGACATCGGGAAGAAAAATTCCTGAATGTTTGCAGCACCCAAAGCGCCCTGGTTTTCGCGTGGTTGATTGACTGGCAAGCGTTGGCCATCTCCACCGTCCATCAAAGGAAGTAATTTATGAAATCTCTTTTACCAACAGGGCCATTGAGCGCTGGCTCTACCCAACGCTGGTTACTTATGACCACAGTGTTGTGCAGTGTCATGGCCTGTAGTTCGGTACCGGCACCGGTTGCAGAATTAGCAGCGGCTGAACGGGCGATTTTAACGGCTGAGCAAGCGCGGGTGAATACCTATGCCGCCTCAGAACTGACTCAGGCTAGGCAAAAACTGCAGGATGCCCGTGCTGCGGTGCTGCAAAAAGAAATGTTGCAAGCCAGTCGTTTAGCCCAACAATCGAAGTTAGATGCTGAACTAGCCCTCGCTCGCGCTGGCGCTGCTGAAGCCATGGCCGTCAACGATGAAATGAAAAAAAGCACCGAAATCCTGCAACAGGAAATGTTGCGTAATCAAAGTGGAGTCAAACCATGAACTATTTACCTAGGTCGGCTCCAACCGCAGTGGCTGCAGCAATCAGCTTGATGTTGCTAGGCGCGTGCGCCACCAAACCTGCCACGCCTGACGGCGCGATTTACGCCCGGCAACAACTCAATAAACTTCAGGCGACCACTGATCTTGCGGTACTCGCGCCTGTGGCCATTCGTCAAGCCGATGATGCGGTGCAGGAAGCGGAAAAACCAACCAAAGACCAAGCGTTATCGGAACATCTGGTGTTTGTTGCCGATCGCAAAGTGAATATTGCCTGGGCTCAGGCGCAAGACAAGTATGCGCAGGACCAGCGCAAACTCTTAACCGACGCCAGAGACGCTGCAAGGTTGGATTCCCGGACCCGCGAAGCCGATTTAGCTCGCTCTGATGCAGGTGTTGCGCGCAATGAAGCCGAACGCGCCCGTGATGAAGCAGAAGCTGCACGTTTGGCTGCGGGTCAAGACCGCTTAGCTGCGGAACAAGCACGCACCGATGCCGCGTTGGCGTTGCAGCAAGTCGACAGTGCCAATGCTAAATCTGCTGATTTACAGGCGCAAATTGCCGCTCTCAATGCTAAAACCACCGAACGAGGTTTAGTGGTCACCTTAGGTGATGTGCTGTTTGATACTGCGCAGTCGAACCTCAAAGCCAGTTCCAGCAACCATTTAGCAAATTTGTCAGCCTTTTTAAAAGCCTACCCAGAGCGCGGGGTGATTATTGAAGGACATACCGATAGCGTTGGCAAGGAAGATTACAACTTTGGTTTGTCGCAACGCCGTGCAGACAGTGTGCGAAGCTACTTGTTAGGTCAAGGCATTGCTGCAAGCCGAATGACCACCGCGGGTAAAGGCGAATCTTTACCTATCGCCGGTAATGACAGCGCCTCTGGTCGTCAGCAAAATCGTCGGGTAGAAGTAATCATTACCGATGCGATGACCGCTTCGAAATGAGACATGCAGGTGATGCTGAGCAAGGATGCCCGGCAACACCTTCGCTGTGAGTTGACATGGAACCCTTATGGACTTTATTGCCCCTAGAGGGTTGCAAGCAATACTTTGCAACGTATCAAAGGGGGGACGTCTTCTAGAGATGCTGTCCGCTCAACCGGTTTCACCGCGATCCTGTTACAGGCGCCACTCACCAAAATGTACAAAAAATAATCATTATGTGCGTTTCCAGACAGACGGTCTGTCGTCAAAACAGCCACAATAAGCCTTCGTTCGAACGTTTTATGTTGCAGGAGCCCACGCCATGTTGAACAACTTTAAACCTATCGCAACAGATGTATCTCTGAGCAGGATCGGCAACCGCCAAATTCTGCAGTCAGAACGCCCGTTGGTTGCGCCGTTACCCTTGTTGAGTAAAAACCAACGACAGATCAACTTCAACAGTGTGGCCAACCTGACGCCACGGCCAACTCATTTTGCTGAGCATTCAAGACCATCAGCCTATGTCCACACCACTCAGTCAGAAGATTTACATGCTGTCGGTTCGATGGAAAGCTGGCGACTGCTGTTAAAACAATTATCAACCTTAGTGGGCAGCGAAGGCAGTGCCGCGATTTTTTTCCATAGTATTGGCCAACTTGGCAACCAATTTCCGGCCTTGCGCACGCTGAGCCCAAAACAGAGTTGGCCTGAGCAATTGGCGATGGTTCAAAATACCTTACAGCCACTGACTGCAACATCAGCGGCCTTTGCCCGGCAAACCCTCTGGTTTCGGGGCTGCCAATTATTGACGAAACTGTTAGGGCCGTCGTTAAGCCGACGCCTCCTGCATTTGGTTGCTGCTGGGCAGCGTAATTCACAACATGGCTGATCCATATTTGCATCCCGGATTTGCCGCAGCTCATCTCACCTTAAAAGGTCTCCATCAGCAAGCAACGCAGTTTAAAGCTGAGTTGCTGCGGCTCCAGCAAAGTCTTGATCTGCTGCAAGCCGAGTTTAGCCAAACCAAGCATGGCGATTTAATCGCCGCGAACCAGCAATTGGTGTTATCCTCCATTCAAGCAGAGCAAGAGCTCGAACAGGTAAAAAGCCATGTTGGTGAACTGACCCGTTCCAGTCAACGCGATGCGCTGACCGATACCCCCAATCGCACTTTGATGCTGGATCGGATTTCTAGATCCATCAGTTACGCTCGCCGCCATGATCGGCAACTTGCCTTAATTTTTCTCGATCTCGATCATTTTAAGCAAATTAACGACAACCTGGGTCATCAAACCGGTGATGATGTGTTGAAGCTGGTCACACGGCGCCTCAGTCATGTCCTGCGCGATTCAGATACCATCAGTCGTCATGGGGGTGATGAGTTTCTCATTTTGTTATCAGCGATTGACAGTGACGAAGCGGTTGCTGCCATCGCCGAAAAAATTCTAAAGGCGCTGGCTGCTCCAGTGATCTTTGCGGAGATGCAGGTAAAGATCAGAGCAAGTCTTGGGATTGCGTTTTATCCCGCGCATGGCACTGATGCACAGGTACTCATTCAGGCGGCCGACGACGCCATGTATCAGTCAAAACGCCGTGGTGGCAGCTGTTTTAGCATTTACAGCGCTGATAGTCGCAACCCACAAAATGGTCACTCCACTTCTTTGAATGGTTTGTCATTGACATCGATTTCTCACTCTGTGCGTGTGTTGACGCACCGACAACCAGGTCGGCAACGACCATACTGACTTTTTACCTGCTCACTCGCTATCTGGCGAATCAGGTCACCAACCCGAGGTTTACATGACCAGTCCTACCGATTTGATCCAAAACAGTAAAGATCAGAAAATTGAACAAGTTCGCCAAAGTGTGAATAGTGCCATTCACCATGTGTCAGATGCGATCCATCCGGCGATCGACAGTGTCACGACGACCGCTCACAATGCCGTGGATCGTCTGGCAGGCGCCGCCGGGAATGCCGCGGAAAATATGGAGTTAAAAACAGCACAAATGAATGCTGCGAGGATGCGCCTGACTGAAAAAGTCCGTGATCAAATTCAGGCTCGCCCCTTAACGACCATTGGTGTGGCCGTTGCTTCAGGGATTTTGCTGAGTTGGTTACTCAAATCACGAAATTCCAGCAACTAAGGTGGCTGACACAGCACATTCAGCGCCCACGTCTTGTGACGCTGATCAGGCAGTACCAGTGGCTCCCACTGCGTCTGCCAATACGCTTTCACCAGCAGCGCCCGACAGTAGCCTTAGCGCTGCTGTCGCGTCGCTGTGGTTGAGTCTTCGTCAACGACTGCATTTACAACTGCAATTACTCACCCTCGAAACCCAAAGAGCAGCCCAGAGTTTGGTATATATGTTGGTGCTGGCGTTATTCGCAGCGCTGCTGTTGATCAGTTGCTGGTTAGGTGTGTTAGGGATCGGTATTTTGCTGTTAAAAAGCCTTGGCTTATCCACTTTGCTGGCGCTAAGTGGGGTCTTGCTCATTAATATGGTCGCTTTGCTGTTGTGTTTAAAACTCATTCGCTTGCAGAGTTGCTATTTGTGTTTTCCAGCCACGATGGCTTTACTCAAACCAAATGACGCCACAACACCTCAGGCGACTTCACAGACCCCGAATGAAGAAGCAAACAATGCCTAACTCAAAGATCCCGACGTTGAATGCGCAAATTCTGCAACTCCAAGCAGAGATCACAATGGCGCAGCAAGTGCAGCAACAGCGACATCACCATCTTCGTCAACTTTTAACTGATCAATTAACGAGTTGGCCAGTGTTATGCGGTGCCGTCGCGGTGGGTTTTATCGCCCGTCAGCTTAATACGCCTGCATCGGACCCGACTGCTAGCACCATACCAGCGTCAGCGAGGGCTGCTCCTCAGGTGAGACCAGAGCATGCAGCTACCGCAGAAATCTCAGCAACACCATGGTGGAGCACGCTGCTAAGCCTTCCATTACTGACCCAGAGTCTTTGGTGGTGCATCCAACAGCTATGGCAATTGAATGTATTCCAAGATCTTGTTCGACAAAAAATCAGCAAAAGTACCCAACGGCATCCGCCTTATTAAACCTGATCGTTGTAAGCACAAACCAGTTCAACTGGCTTAAGCCCGCAAAAGTTTTAGGACTGCAGGACATTACGTGCATCAATGCTCTGTGATCCCTTTCTGCCCTAACCCACACATATTCAGCGGCCATAGGCTGTTGAGCAATTGCTTTTACCGCGGTTATCCAAAAGATAAAAACGGACTACCAAAGCAGTCCGTCAGTCACAGCATATCAGGAGCTAGATTTAACTATGATGGTCAGTTTCCACGCCATAATAGGCATGGATACGTTTGCCCCAATGACTGTCGGCCATATCCGGCCACTGACCTTTGTCAAAGCCCGGCGCTTCTTTTAACCGGTCTAAATCAACATTCAACACAAATCGTTTTTCGATAGTATCGAGCGTCAACGCACTCCATGGCACTGCAAATAATTTCTCACTCATGCCCAGATAAGTACTGAATGACAACACTGCATAAGCGATGCGGCCAGAGGGCACGTCCAGCATAATCTCTTTAATGTCGCCCAAATCTTCGCCAGCTAAATTATAAACATCATTGCCAATCAAAGTATCAGCGCCCATCAAATTTGGACCAGGTCCACGCTCAGAAGCGCCTCCAATCATACTTGGACTTTTGTACATGCCATAGGTATCACGATCATGATAATTCATTGTCAACTCCATTGAATCTCTAAGGGCCGCGACTTGATTCCGATTGCCCACAGCGTCAGCCCACAAGGGGATGCTGCAGCACTCAAAATTCAGTGCGGTCACTGTCAACGACTGAGGTGTCGCCTGTCTTATCTTGGTGTTTTCAGGAGGAGCTGTCTGTACGGCAGAACACGCTTCCAAAAGCTTGTGGAATATTTTTCCGTGGTGCGCCAGCGCACCGACAGTGGCCAGTAGCCGCTTTAAACTGCAACACGAATCAAAACAGATTTGCTGAAAAAGGATAATCCAATGAGCACTATATTACTGGTTGTGTTGATTTTGTTGTTAATTGGCGCGCTCCCTACCTGGCCACACAGTCGGAGTTGGGGTTACCGGCCAGGCGGTTTTCTTGGCATCGTGTTCATCATCGTGCTGATTCTGGCACTGACCGGCCGGATCTAAGTATCAGACTGCTCCCTTCGCAGCCAGTGCTTATATGACCTTTCATCTAAACCTCACTCCAACATGGATCTCTATGAAAAGCTTAAAAATTATAACCGCGTTTTTTCTGACCCTAGCGTTGATGTCGACACTCGGTTGTGGCGCATCGAACAGCAAGGAAAGCACCGGCGAATATTTCGATGACAGCGTCATCACCAGCAAAGTAAAAACGGCCATTTTTGCCGATGAAACGTTAAAAGTGGCGGAAATCAATGTGGAAACCTTTAAAGGTGTGGTGCAACTGAGTGGTTTTGTAAACTCACGTGAAGATATTAACAAAGCAATTGAGGTGGCACGTCAGGTCAAAGGCGTGACATCTGTGAAAAACGATATGCGAGTGAAATAACCAAGACTTGCTGAGGATTTGCGGCAAGTCCTATTGCTCTACCGAGCAGCCGTGGGTAATTCCACACCACAAAGCAAAGGACAATTGCACGAAAACCGGAGCGTCAACCGACGCTCTTATGTTCACTTTAGATGGAGCTTTAATCATGAAATTTATTCAACCTGTCACTCTTAGTCTGCTGCTGTTAGCAACTCCGCTGTGGGCTTTCGCCGCAGTGCAAGATGCTAAAAACGATCAGACGATGGTCGCCGCACAAACCGATATCGATATCAGTAACAGGGTAAAACATGCCCTGCAAAGTGACGGTATTTTAAAAAGTTATGAGATTATGGTCACCAGTAAGGATGCGGCGATTGAACTGAGCGGTGTCGTCAAGCAACAAGCTGAAATTGATCAGGCGCTGCGGGTTGCGACCGCGGTTGCGGGTGTGAAATCAGTGAATAACAGACTGACTTTACAACCTTAATTGGATCAGCGCTGCGGCGCATTCATATCGTCAACAAACTTTGGCAAGGCTTTTTGCAGAAGTTGTTGGCGGTGTGGACTTACCCAGCGCATCAATAAATTCTGATAGGCTTGGGTCGCGCGAAGTTTTTGTAAAGCCTGATTAATATCCTGCACCCGACGCTTGCCTTCCGCACTTGCCTGACACGCCACATAAGAATACATCAACGGATCTAAACCACGGATCGGCAGATCCACGATCTGGTTTTTTTGAGGGGTTTGCCCCTGAAAATAACGAACCCGATCTGGAAACTCAATCAGATAGTCAAACCGATTTGCCACAAGCAAATCAACTGGATTGGCATTGTGTAAGGATTGGCTAATTAGATTACTGTTTGGAACATCCAAAAATTGGGTAACTAACGGCGGATAGCCTCTGTTGTGCTCGACCAGTCCATTCATTTTTGTATCCGAAGTGAATTCGGATAACGCCACGCCTGGGCCATGTTGCCACTGACTGACCAGCGGATGATCGGCTCGCACATGAACCATCACATTGACAGAGATCACGGCAGGAATACTGTACTGCATGGTTTTCGCGCGGGTTTTATTGTAAATCAGTGCAAAAATACAGGTTTGTGCTGTTGGCGCTGCTAACGTTTGTTCGATCCGCGCAAGGTTGCTGTAATGCACCCGATGCTGGTATTGGGGCAGTTCCGCCATCAGTAACTGCTGCAATTGGTCTAAATGCCCTTGGCCTTTGTGCGGCGCCTCAGCGATTCGAAACGGCGGCCAATGCATACTTAACCAGTCGATCACCGGCATCGCCGATACGGCGCATGGCAACAGCAATAAACAGAGTAGAACCGCAGACTTCATTGCCCCTCCGGCACAAACTTTTATACACAGTAGCAGTTACCACGACTAGCGTACAAATATTCTGCATGACCTTTTATGTCTCAAATCAATTATCCGCCTGATTCACCTGAATGAACTCAAAGCCCTATCAAAAAGGTTCGCCACCGCACAGACCCGCAGCGATATTCAGCACAGGATGGTGGTGACCACTTTCGCCCGAAAGCGGCTTACAAAGTGAGATGGACTATGAAATTGAGAACTCAAATATTGCCGGTCATCCTCAGCGCAACCTTGTTGCTGGTCACCGCTTGCAACGACGCTCCCCCTGTGATACCTCAGGCTGATATCACTGAAATGGTACCATCGGAGCCTAGTGATTTAACCTTAACAGCAGATGTGAAATCAGCCCTGTTAGCAGCTCCGGATATCAATATGTATGATATCGCGGTGGAATCGACCAAAGGCGATGTCAAGTTAACCGGTCTGTTAGGCACTCAAGCACAGATTGATGAAACGATTCGGTTGGTAAAACTGGTGAATGGCGTGAAAGCTGTCCATAACGAACTGGCGATTAAACAATAGGATATTGATGAAGGGTGCAGTCTTAGTTCAGAGATCGCACCCGCTTAAACCACCTTATTGCGGCCCGCATCTTTAGCTTGATACAGCGCATTATCGGCTTGTCGCAAAATCAAATCATAATCCGCAGGTCCAGCCCGCTCCAGCGAAGCCACGCCAATACTGACGGTGACATGCGCAGCCGCCAGATTATGGTCATGAGGGATGGCAGCCTGTTCGACTAATTGCTGCAACTGATTCGCCAGTGCCATCGCCCCCGCTTTATTGGTGTTGGGTAAAATGACCACAAATTCTTCACCGCCAAATCTGGCGACACTATCCGTTGCCCGGTTAAACCCTTGCTGTAATACACTGGCGATTTGCTGCAAAGTACGATCGCCTGCTTGATGGCCATAATGATCATTAAAAGCTTTAAAGCAGTCGACATCGATCATTAAGAGTGACAAGGGCCATTGTTGACGTTGCGCCTGTGATAATTGCTCGCTCAGCCGTAATTCAAGCGCTCGGCGATTCGCTAGACCGGTCAAACTATCGGTATAGGACAGCAATTCAAGCTCTAATTGTTGTTGTTTTACAGTCGACGCAAAATACTGAAATGATCGGGCGATTGCCGCAATTTCATCATGTCCAGAGATTTGGTGTGCCGCTGGTTTGCCCTGCATTTGTTTTAAGACATTGGTGTTGAGTTGCTCTAACCGCTTCACCACCCGTAAATGCACCAAATAAATCCCCGCGGCCAAAAATAAAATCGCCAGTGCAGACACCAGCAAAATTTGCTGACTGTATTGACGAATTTGTTTATTGCTCAGTTCAGCATCGGCCAGCACGGTCACACTGACATCATAAGCACTGTTTTCGGCCAGCCGGGCATAATCCAACACCAGATTACGGACAAAATTACTTCGGCCATTGGCGCGGCCGGTCATCACTAATTGTTGGATCCGCAGCGGAAACACCCCATCATCCGCCAGTAACAACTGTTGGAGCTGTTTTACCAGCAAGTGCGTTTTGTTATTGACCAATGACCCATTGTTAGCCACTACTTGCTGCAGTCGCTGATCGACGAGTTGCTGTAATTGTCTGAGCATCAATAACCGATTAATCGTGATCGCTTGCCCTGATTGAGCGACCACCTCAGCAACGTCCAACAAGCCAGTGGATTGTCGATTATTCACGACAGCTTCGGCAGAAGCGACACCTTGTAATTGTTCATATAACCGATAAACCTGCGCCAATCGGGCCTGCACTTGTTGTTGCAACTCTAATCGCTGGCTGATCAATTCATTCAAGCTGGTCAACTCTTCAGTTAACGCAACTAATTGAGCCTCCTGATACAACACACTTTGTCGGTCTTCGCTTAGTTGTTGCAAACCAGCTAGATTTTGCTGGATGCCTAGATAAAGATTATGACGTACAGCCTGACTGGGCGCCTGGCCCAACGCTTCACTTAAGTAAAGCAACTCATTGATTTTACTATAAACCTTACTCGAGTGAACCACTGAAGGGATGGCATTACTGGCAATATCGCCGATATTGGCTTGAAATCCCAATAACCGGCTTTGCATCATCGCAGCCATGCTGATCAGCAGCAACAGGACCAATAGCGAGGTGAGCGTGAGCATGGCGGTAATTGAATAACGTCGTTTGATCGGTGCTACGATGCCACGATCTGGCGTGACTGGCTTGGGGGTTCCATGATGCTGCGAGGTCTGAAAAGCTGCATTGCTCGTCGTGGTTTGAGGGTTATTTTTTGGGCTGATTGGGCTTGGGTTGGTGTCATTCATGGCTGACTCCGCGCGCGATTGACCAGACGACCTTCCACGACCGGAGCAATGGTTTTTTGCTGTTTGATGTAATCCACGACCACTTCGGCAATCAATTTGTTCATTTGATTGCTGTAATTGAGCTGCGGCAAGTCCACTAGAGCTTTATAACCATCACCACCTTGTGCCAGATAATCAAAGGTTGCCAATTTATAAGTCTGTTTGGGCACTAATGGTTGCCCTTTGATCATGACCGACAGCACTCTTTTGCCAACGGGCAAACTGGGATCAAATTCCATCTGCAAACCGCTGACATGGGCAAAGCGGCCTCTGAGTAACTCTAATTGACTTAAGCCATTCTCAAGGGCTGCCAGCAGCTGTTTACCGGTCACTTCGATTAAGATCACTTGATTACGATAAGGAAGTTCCATTGCAATATCGCGCCGGGTTAACACAGTGCCAGCGGGATAGTGTTTCTCGCCACGGATATTGCCGGCATTGACTAAAGCAATGTCTGCGCCGGTATGCCAAATCATCGCGTCCACCACCAGATTGGCCATGGCATTTTCCTGACTACGCACCAAGCGGCGACTGGTATCCAACTCGACACTGGTGGTGCCAATGGTTTCACCCAACAATTGCTCTAACCGAGCGGCATGGCTTTTGACGACCTTTAACACTGCAGGATCTGTGGCTTGCTTGGCGAGCTGTTGAAAGTCAGGCTGTATCTTTAATGTCTCTGGCGCACCAGCTTGCCAAGTTAAATTCACCACTGCCACTTCACCAGGAGCACTTAAATTAATATTCGCCGGTAAAGTCTTGGGTAATTCGGTTTTTGTGAGCCGAAACAATTCATTTTTGCGTAAGGCAACATCAATCACGCGTTGTTGGATCAGGCTGTCGACAAACTCAAAATTTGCCGAATAGAGTAATACAATCAGTTCGGCGCCAGCTTGTCGCAGTAAAATCGCTTGCTCACGCACTGCATCTTCAGGCGCCGTAATCATCACTCGTTTTAACGGATATTGTTCGGCCGCAGTCGGTGACAATACGGCGATCACTCCCAACCGGACATCGCCTTGCTGCACAATCACAGAAGATTCCAGTCCATCCAAATTGGCACCGGTGATCGGGTCAAACAAATTACTGGCGACCACCGGAAAAGAAGCTTCATAACTTCGTAACGACAGTTCATCTTCAAAAAAACTAAATTCGCGTTTAGCCACGCCCATCGCATCGGGCTCAAGCAAATTCAGGATATCGATAATGTGCGAGCCCCGATCAAAAGAGGCAAGAGTGCTAGGGCCTAGACTATCCCCGCCAAACAAGAAAAAAGTCGGAATGGACTGCTGCCGATTGGTTTTAACAATAGTCGCAAGCTCGGCGTAATCACCTTGTTCAGTTTCGAGGATCCGCGGCAATTCGGCAGTGAAAATCAACCGAGCCTGACGTTCAGCAGCCATCGCCTGCCCTGTCCATAGCAACCCACTAAGGCCCATGAGCATGCAGACCACAGGTAATGACACATATGACAACAACTTCATCCTGAGTGGCGGTCTCCGATAAGAATTTGATTAGATAGCTCTAATGCGTTCAGCTTGCTTGAATTTTGGTCTTTTAGCAAAACATTGCGTGTCGTTTTACGACTAAATTCTGCATTCTTTTCCCTACAAGGCTAAGTCTACCGCGCCACACAACGCAACTGCCAGAGCATTGGCAGAAAAACGTTGCCATCAGCAACCAATATGATATAAATGAAAGCGCTTACAGCAGCATATTCTAGAAGATTCAGGTGGCATCCTTGTCGGTTTTTAGCGCTTTTGCCTTAGGCTCATCGCGTCAAATCAGCGGCAGCGGGTTTAGTATTGCAAAGCTACCTTTTAAAAAATAATCGCTGAAACAAGGACTTGACAAAATGATGCTATCTTTAGATCACCGCCGTACGTTGTTCGGCTTGACGCCAATTGCTGGCGCATTGTTGGCCACGCTTGTCGGTTGCCAGCCAAAACCCGAATCCCCTGAGGCTTCATCCCCGGCAGCCCCTAAAGTAGATACAGCTGAATCGGCAACAACTTCAGATCCAGCCGCCATTTGGCCGCAGCTGACTATTCCACGTCAAGGCAATGCCGAAGAGGAAGCCAAAGTCGCTAAGCTGTTAGCAGCGATGACGCTAGAGCAAAAAATTGCCCAAATGATCCAGCCAGAAATTCGCGATATCACCGTTGAAGATATGCGCAAATATGGATTTGGATCATATCTTAATGGCGGAGGCTCTTTCCCCGCGGGTAATAAACACGCCACGCCAGCAGATTGGATCCAGCTCGCCGAAGACATGTATCAGGCCTCGATTGATGCCTCACAAGATGGATCAACCATTCCAACCATGTGGGGCACCGACGCCGTACATGGCCATAACAATGTTATAGGCGCCACCCTATTCCCGCACAACATTGGGTTGGGTGCAGCAAACAATCCAGATTTGATTGAACAAATTGCCAAAGCCACCGCCCGCGAAGTCATGGTTACCGGCATTGATTGGGTATTTGCACCCACTGTTGCGGTGGTCCGTGATGATCGCTGGGGGCGCACTTATGAAGGTTATTCCGAAGATCCGGCCATTGTCCGTGATTACGCGGCCTCGATTGTCAAAGGCTTACAGGGCGCGCCGGATGCTGACTTTTTAGGCAATGAGCGCGTCATCAGTACGGTGAAACACTTCCTCGGCGATGGCGGTACTGAAGCCGGTATCGATCAAGGCGATAATATTGCCACCGAACAGCAGTTGTTTGATATCCATGCCCAAGGTTATGTTGGCGGATTGCAGGCTGGAGCCCAGTCCGTAATGGCCTCTTTTAACAGCTGGCATGGCGAGAAAATTCATGGCAGCAAATACTTGCTGACTGACGTGTTAAAAACCCGGATGGGTTTTGATGGCTTCGTGGTTGGCGACTGGAATGGTCATGGTCAAATCAAAGGCTGTAGCAATGACAACTGCCCAGCAGCTGCCAATGCCGGTTTAGATGTGTACATGGTCCCCACCCCCGCTTGGAAACCTTTATACGAAAATCTGGTCGCGCAAGCGAAGAGCGGCGTGATCCCACAAAGCCGGATTGATGACGCGGTCACGCGCATTCTCCGGGTCAAAGTCCGTGCTGGTCTGTTTGAAAAACCAAGCCCAGCCAAGCGGCCGTTATCTGGTAAAACGGAGCTTATCGGCTCAGCCGAACATCGTGCCGTCGCCGCCACTGCGGTGCAACAATCTTTGGTGCTGTTGAAAAACCAGCAAAACCTGCTGCCGTTAAATCCAAGCCAAAACATTCTGGTCACCGGCCAGGGCGCGGATAATATTGGCATGCAAAGCGGTGGCTGGACCATCACTTGGCAAGGCACCGGCAATACCAATGCCGACTTCCCGGGCGGCACTTCGATTTATGCCGGCATTAAAACCCAAGTCGAATCTGCGGGTGGCCAAGTTCAGCTGAGCGTTGACGGCAGTTATCAGCAAAAACCTGAGGTGGCAATTGTGGTCTTTGGCGAGCAGCCTTATGCCGAAGGCAATGGTGATATCGATAACCTTGAATATCAACGGGGTAACAAAGCTGATTTGGCGCTGCTGAAAAAATTACAGGCCGACGGGATTAAAGTGGTGTCGTTATTTATCAGCGGCCGGCCGTTGTGGGTCAATGCTGAGCTGAATGCCTCCGATGCTTTTGTCGCCATCTGGTTACCAGGTAGCGAAGGCCATGCCATCGCACCGGTGTTATTCAGAGATAAAGACGGCAAAGTACAACAGGATTTCCGCGGTAAGTTGTCGTTCTCCTGGCCAAATGGTCCGGATCAAAGCAAGGTCAACAAAGGAGATGCAGACTATCAACCACTGTTTGCTTACGGTTATGGTTTAACTTACGCCGACTCACCGGAGCAAGCAGCCAGCCTGTTTAGTACTCCGTTGACAGAAACCAGTCAAAGCGAAACCACGGTCAGCGCCCTGCCGCTCTTTGACCGCGATATCAAAGCACCATGGCAATTTGTGCTGCAAAGTGCGGATCAGTCGGCCGCAGTCAGCAGTAATCAACAAACCTTGGGCGCAGTGAAATTGCAGAGTTTTGACCGCAAAGTACAGGAAGATGCCCGCTTAATCAGCTTCGATGGCTCGGCGAAAGCCTCTGTTGCCCTGCGCAGTAATTTCCCTCGGGATTTACGTGCCTTCGGTAACAAAGAAGCGGTGCTGAGTTTAATGTTAAAAGTGGATTCACCGGTGACCGCGCCAGTGGAACTGTCGATGCACTGTAATGAACAATGCAGCGCCAGTTTGGATATCAGCCCGCAATTGCAGCAGCTCACCGCCGGCAGCTGGAATGAATTACAGGTCGATGTCAGCTGCTTTACCAGCAAAGGTGTGGATTTAGCGCAAATTGCGGTGCCGCTGGCGATCAGCAGCAATGGTCAGTTGCAGCTCAGCTTTGCCGAGCTGAAGTTGTTGCCGCAAGGCACTGCGGATGCTGTAAAACTGCAGTGCCCGCAAGGCTAAAGCTATCCGTAGCCGAGTTGGTCCGCCAACTCGGCTCAATCAAAGCAAGTGTTTCATCTCAATGAAAAATCATCCGCGCTCAATGAAAAATGGTAACGCAAAAGTGCAGGCACAACCTCAGACCTTGATTATTATGGGCGTTGCGGGCAGTGGTAAATCCACCATCGGCAAACTGTTGGCGGCTGAACTTGGTTATCAGTTTTTAGAAGGTGATGATTTTCACAGTACTGAAGCCAAAGCGATGATGGCGTCGGGAACCCCGCTGCGCAGCGATTTACGCCAGGCGTGGGTGGACCGGTTAGCGACCACGTTGGCGACACATGCCGCTGCAGGCCAGTCTTGTGTGCTGAGTTATTCCGGCTTAATTGCCAGTCAACGCCAGCAGTTGCGTGACGCCGGATCGCAAACAAGGTTTATCTACTTGCAGGGTTCAGCCGAATTATTGGCGGCACGGCTGGCAACGCGAAGCGGTCATTATATGCCAGCCAGTTTGCTGCAAAGTCAGCTTGATAGCATGCAAAGCAGTCGTCACGAACAGGATGTCACACCGTTTTCAATTGACCAGGAGCCGGCAACTTTGTTGCAGCAGATCCTGCACTGGCTCAAGCCGCTACCCCCCGAGCAACCGTCGGTCCCCTAGCAGCTGTTGGCCCCTAATCAGCCAGGTGGATGAAGCCCGGCATAACTTGCAAAAGAGCACTCAGATGTCACAGCAACAGGCCGAAACAACCCC
>Ga0075154_10001350_pt1 | contig 17751 bp, 15 predicted proteins | sample JI71714BDNA_FD_70965 | JGI IMG/M metagenome (GOLD analysis project Ga0075154, IMG submission 70965) | Wastewater effluent complex algal communities from Wisconsin, to seasonally profile nutrient transformation and Carbon sequestration -... | ecosystem: Engineered > WWTP > Effluent > Algae...
GGGAAAGCTACAGCTATTACCAGAAGAAGCTTTTTAGCGACAGAGATGAGCTCCAAGCTGCAGAAATTAGAGGCCTTGAAAAGGGAAGAAAGGAGGGTAAGAAAGAGGGTAAAAAGAAAGGGATTGCCATTGGCGAAACTAGAGGGGCAAACAAAAGAAGCGCTGAAATCGCCATTAATATGTTAAAACAAAAGCTCAGCGACTCTTTAATTACCGAAGTCACTGGCCTTTCGCAGGATGAATTAGCGAGCCTAAAACATAAAATTACTTCGCTGTAAAAGCTCCGGGTTGTTTTTATGCTTGCAGAATATTTAGTCATTCTTGTATGATCGCAGCGTACGTAGCTTTAATATTTCGTTTAATTAGTAGATGGATTAATTTATAATAGAATGCATAGCCTTAATCACAACAATTTTTATATCACAACACCAATATATTACGTAAATGACATACCTCATATAGGACACGCTTATACAAGCCTAACTTGCGATGTAATAGCAAGATTTATGAGGTTAAATGGCAAAAAAGTCATGTTTTTAACAGGTACTGATGAACATGGTCAAAAAGTTGAAAAATCAGCTCTGAATAAGAATTTACCGCCAAAAAATTTCACTGACGAAATGTCTTTAAGCTTTAGAAATCTCCTCGAGCAGCTAGACATCACTAATTCCGATTTTATTAGAACAACAGAAGAGCGTCATAAAATTGCTGTCAGAGCTTTTTGGCAGAAACTTAAGGAAAACGGCGATATATATCTTGGTAAATATTCAGGGTGGTACTCCATTAGAGATGAGGCTTTTTATGATAAATCAGAGCTAACACCAGATGACTTAGCCCCAACCGGTGCCCCAGTAGAGTGGGTGGAAGAATCTAGTTATTTTTTTGCTTTGTCAAAATGGCAAGATAAATTACTGGAATTCTACGAAAATAACCCCGATTTTATTAAACCGAAAACTAGAAGAAATGAAGTGATAAGCTTTGTTAAAAACGGCCTTATAGATTTATCAATTTCTAGGACAAGTTTTAAGTGGGGAATTGAGGTGCCACAGGACGAGAAGCACGTAATTTATGTATGGTTAGATGCTTTAGCCAACTATATTTCAGCTCTTGGCTATCCAGATCAAACTGGCAATTATAATAAGTTTTGGCCAGCTGATATTCATGTTGTAGGAAAGGATATTTTGCGTTTTCATGCTGTTTATTGGCCAGCGTTTTTAATGTCGGCCGGACTAAAACTACCAAAAACTATATTTGCTCATGGTTGGTGGACTAATGAGGGGCAAAAAATCTCTAAATCTTTGGGTAATACCATAGACCCTATTAAATTGATTAGCGATTTTGGAGTTGATCAGGTGCGTTACTTCTTACTAAGAGAAGTGATTTTTGGAAACGATGGAAATTACTCTAAAGAAAGTTTTTTACAAAGAAATAACAGCGAACTCGCAAATAAGATTGGTAATTTGATGCAAAGAACATGTTCTTTCATTTTTAAAAATTGCCAAGAAAAAATGCCTAATGTTTCAGAAGAATTTATTGACCTGCTTTATGAAAGCGATCACTTTATCAATTTGCAGAAAATTGTTAAAGACAGCATAACCCAAATGGAAAATTATAATATTAACACCGTACTTGATAATATTATTCACATAACCGAAGGAGCGAATATCTATATTGATAAAGAAGCCCCATGGACACTGAAAAATTCAGATGTAAAAAAAATGCATGAAGTATTGTATAGACTAGTGGAAACACTAAGATATATAGCAATATTAATGCAGGCTTTTACTCCAAATTCAGCGACAAAGATGTTAGATCAATTAGGCGTTTCCAAAATAGAGAGAAATTTTATTCATCTAAATAAAAACTTTGCCATTAAACCTGGTGGAAAAATTGAAGCACCTTCACCGATCTTTCCAAGGTTAGAAAATTTAAGTTAGAATTAATTAAAAAAATAATCAAGATAATGTTAGTAGATTCCCATTGTCACCTGAATATGCTCAAAGACTACGATAATTACGAAAACATAGTAAAACGAGCAGCAGAAAATGGTGTCAACCACATGCAAACAATTTGTACAAATCTTGAAGAATTTCCAGAAATATTAGGTATTGCTGAGCAATATCAAAATGTTTTTGCTTCAGTTGGGATACATCCGAGCAACGTAACAAAGCTCATTGAATATAAAGACTTAATTAACTTAGCTAATCATCCTAAAGTTATAGGGCTTGGGGAAACTGGTCTTGATTACCATTATAACAAGGATAAAGAACAACAAAAGTTACAAAGAAAATCTTTTGAAGAGCATATCAAAGCTTCGTGCAAAAACAATTTACCAGTCATAATCCATACTAGAGATGCGGAAGATGATACATTTAACATCATTAGCGATTATAAAAAATCTTATGATTTCCCTGGTTTAATTCATTGTTTTACATCTTCAGAAAGCTTTGCCAAAAAAATGCTAGATTTAGGAGTGTATATTTCCATCTCTGGTATCGTAACTTTTAAAAATGCTGTTGACTTGCAGTCTATAACAAAATTTATCCCATTAGATAAGCTACTAATAGAAACTGACTCACCATACTTGGCTCCTATACCCAAAAGGGGGAAAACTAACGAGCCTTCATACGTAAAATATGTAGCAGAATTTATTGCTGAACTGAAAAAAATAAGCTTTGAGAAATGCGCTAACCAAACAACTGAAAACTTCTTTAATCTCTTTAAAGCTGCTGTTTAATTTAGTTAACTACTTAGATTATACTATCATGGATAGTATTCTTATCTATTGGGCGATTCTTCCTTTTCTTTATAACTCTTTCAAGATTAGCTATTATAAAATAAGTATATTGCTAATTAACACTTGATAGATATAAAAATCACAGAAATTAATAAAATTTGCAACACAAGAAAGTAATGATATAGTGTGTATATTTTATTAATATATAATGTATATAATTAATAATTTTAGGTTATGGTTATATAATCGCTATACAACATCTTCATTTATCGGAGATATATATTCAATAGAGGTCTTAATTATATGGGTAAAAATACTAAAAAAGTTAATATAAAAAAAGTTAATTTACAAGCATCAGCAAAAAAATCTGCTTCATCAAAGCCAACTACGGTAGCTAGTAAATCTGTTATAGAAGTCAAAAAAGTAATGACTGAAACTAAGCCGATTGTTAAAGAAAAATCGCCTGAATCTGTTAAAAAACTTGTTAATAATAGCCAGATAAAAAGCAGTTTTAGAGAGCAATTAAAAACAGAACAACCTCACAAAAATATCGATAATAGCGGTCGTAACAATAATACTAATTGGTTTAATATTTTCGATTCGGCAATTACTGAAGATTTCAAGTCAGGCATTGGTCGTTTTATGGAGACTGCTAATATGTCTTTGTGTGGAACTAATAGAATTAGCGGCAATGCTAATAACTTTTCTACAGATCTTATGACTAGATTTTCTGGTAATATAAGACATAACTTTGAACAGAATATAGAGCTTAGTCAATCTATTTTGAAATGCAAAACAGCTGCAGATTTTATTGAGTTTCAGCGCAAAAGCTTCGAGGTAAATTACAAAAATGTCAGTAAAACTTATAATGATCTCGTGCATGATTTACAAAATCTAATGACCCAAAGTTTTAAGGATAGCAGCAAATACATGAATGATAGCAAGGGAATATTAAGCTAATCGATATTTTAGTTTGATGTTTTAGTTTGATGTTTTACAGCGAAATTAAAATACCTCATACTTGAACTAATAAAGCTATATTGCTTAAAATATTTACAAATCTTTGTACTGTAGTAAATTCTACTTCCTAAGTGTTGCATCTTTATATTGATTTCATTTAAAAGTTGCATTAGATATATAAAAAACTATATTCTTGATATTAGTCACATAGTACCTGGAAAATATTTAAACTTATAATTTGGGAGAAGCAAGTTTATGTCAAAACAAAGAAAAGCATCAGTTAACAAAAAAACATCACTAAAGTATCAGTCAAACAAGACTGAAAAGTCCAAAAAAAGTTCTTCTGAATATGACTCTATGCCGTCATTAACTCCATCCTCTACTAAGAAAACAACAGCTCCAACTAAAACCCCTCCAGTTAAAGAAGCTGAAGATATTTTAGCATCAGCAAGGAACCTTCTTGCAGAGTCAACTGCTCCTTCCAGATCACCTTCGTTGGAACCTAAAATAAAGAGTGGCACTAAGGGCGTTAGTAGTAAAAAAAATACCGAAAGGCAGCCTCAAAATTTTGTAAAAATTGCTGAAACAGGTGATGCTAACAAATTGTTAAGCGCAATTTTTACAGGACGAATTGTAGACTTAGCAAGTCGTAGGAATGAAGATTTTCTAAAAATATTGCTAGAAAAATTTAGTAATACTGAGCAAATGGAAAAGCTAGTTAGCGCTTTATTAGAGAAAATAAATTTGTACGAAACAACTGCAAGATTAATACCTGATGAGATAAGAAGAATCAAAGAGGAGCTTTCATCTATAAAAGAAAAGCAGCTAGAAAAAATCACCTCGGAAGAGCCTATTGTAAAAGCTCAGGATCAAGAATCAGAACAGGCTCGGGCTGAAAAAGAGAGCGTTGCAAAAGAGAGCCTTGAAAAAGAGAAGGTTGATGGTAATTTAACGATCTCCGGAGCCATAAATTTAGAAGAAACAAAAGCTACTCTTCCACCAGTACAAAAAGCAGAAATTGATTCCACAAAAGAGGGAACATCTCTTACAACAGACACAACTTCTATTACCGATAATTCTGGAGAAATAGCTGCAAGATTAATACCTGATGATATAGGAAAAATCAAAGAGGAGCCTTCATCTGTAAAAGAAAAGCAGATAGAACAAATCACCTCGGCAGAACTAATTGTAAAAGTTCAGGATCAAGAATCAGAACAGGCTCAGACTGAAAAAGAGAGCCTTGAAAAAGAAAAGGTTGAAAAAGAGAAGGTTGATGGTAATTTAACGATCTCCGGAGCCATAAATTTAGAAGAAACAAAAGCTACTCTTCCGGTACAAAAAGCAGAAATTGATTCCACAAAAGAGGGAACATCTCTTACAACAGATGTAGTTTTTATTACGGCAGAATCTTTGAAAAACAGCCAGGCCACTGATTTTATAGAAATAATTGATGGGGGTAATTTTTATCAGCTACTAAAAGCCATTCTTGAAGAAGATATTAATGAGTTAACTGCTACTAAAAATGCGTCTTTTATTAAACAATTTTTAGCAAAATTTACCGATTTTCAGCAGATAGATAAAATTGCTAGCAGCATCATTGATAAAATAGAAATTTCTAAGATAGTCACTAAGTCGATATCAGATGATTTAAATTTTTTAAAAGCTGACATTTTGTTAATGAAGTCAGAGAATATCTTAAGTAAAATCTTAAAAAACAAAACTGCATTAACTGTTTTGTCAGATGCAGAGTCAGCGCTAATTCTTCTAGAACAGTCATACGCTATAACTTATAGAGATGACTCAATGGCAAAAAGATCAACTGATATATTAGACAAGGTTATAGGGTCAATTAGCAAGCATTCAGACCGTTTCCAGCTACTTGAGATGGCTTTAACCGAAAGGGGTAAAAATTTACCAGGCGAAGATGCTCATTTAGTGAATTTAATGGTTAAGTTGGGGAATCATGATTACAATAACAAGTTAGAAGATTTAAGCCTAAAGAGTAAAGTACTAAATTACAATAGCAAAGCCTACAATATTTGTATTAATCAGTCTTTATTAACGACAAAACTGGCAACTGAATTATGCGAAGCGCTGTATAATCTACGTATGATTGCCAATGCTTTTTATGATTTTGACAAAGCTGAAATTTTAAAAGCCTATGGTCATTACTTCCAAACAAAATATTTAAAAGAGGATTCTAAAGACAAACTAATTTCTAAAATGAAAGATGACTTTAAAGCGCCTTTTCCTTTAGCTGCTTTATCATTGCCGATTTTAAAGCATGGTCTTGTAAATTCAGAGATTTTAGCCGTAAAAAAATTGATACAAAATTCAATTTTGACCCCTATTCAAAAATCTGCTGAAAAGGGTAAATGGACAGAAAAGGCTTTAACCGGAGAATATGGAGTTTGTGGATATTTGGATAAGTTTAATATTAAAGCCATGTTAGGGAGCAAGTTTACTGATAAGAACTACGAAATTGCTCTTAAGTTATGTTTTGAAGCAATAAATATCGGCGTAGTTAAAGCTAAAGAATATAACCCTATCTGCGCTGTAATTTTTACACAAAAATATCCACAAATCATCAAAGATATTATAACAAATAACCCTGAATATTTTGTTGATAGTCGTATAGTAGAAGTTTCACTGTTAGATGCAAATAAACATAGTGTAGGACTATTTGGCAAGACATTAAAAGAAAATACTAATTATAATAGTCATTTTGAGGAATGGGCGATCAAAAATCTTCAAGGGCGTGTGGAGAAACCTATTTTATCAGAGTTAGCCAAAATAATTACAGAAAAAAGATGGGATAAAGATGTTGAAGATAGGTTAAAAAACACGCTAAGTGATGGTACTATAACCAAAGCTATCGGCAATAATTGGTCTGAAATAGCTGACGTGCTGAATATAGTGAGAATAATGGCATTCAGAGAAATATCAAGGACCATAGATCTTTGTAAATCGAAAATACTATCACCGATTGAATGTTTTGTTAAACAATATCCAAAATTATCCAAAAGAATCAGTGCGGACCATTCCGAGATGTTGGTTAATAACTACATTGAAAATAGTTTTACCGATGCTCTACATGCTAAATATAAAGCAGTTATTGGTACTCTAGTCAGTAAAAAAGATTCCAACACTTTAGAATTAGTTGTACCTGAAGAAAACGATTTATCAGACAGCGATCTATCAGAAGACGATGCACCAGGTAATCTTCTAATGGGAGAAGTGGAATAATAAATAATAGCTTATAACTTACAGGGTAAACTTAAGAATTTTAGTTGGTTTTTTTTGTAAATCATGTTACAATTTGGCCAGATATAATTTGTACCCATGGTTGGGTTGGTGTGTTTTATTTTAACGGAGGTAGAGAATGTCAGATAAAAATTTACCCGTCATATCTTCATCAATTGATGGATTTAGTAAGTATTTACAGGAAATAAACAACATACCCTCCCTTACAAAAGAGGAAGAGTTTTTACTGGCTAAAAATTATCTTGAACATAACGACTTGAATGCTGCCCATAGGTTAGTTTTAAGTCATTTAAAGCTCGTCGCTAAAATAGCTATACGTTACAGAAATTATGGATTACCGATTACTGAGCTAGTCTCAGAAGGTAATATTGGCTTAATGCAGGCTGTAAAAAAATACGATCCAGAACTAGGCTTCAGGCTTTCAACTTACGCCATGTGGTGGATCAAAGCAGCAATTCAAGAATATGTTTTAAAGTCATGGTCGCTAGTGAAGATTGGCACCACATCTGCGCAAAAGAAACTGTTTTTTAGTCTTGGTAAAATCAAGAACAGGATAATCAATAGCCAGTCTAGACCGGTTAATTACCAGGATTATCAACAGATGGCTGATGAGTTAGGGCTAGAGATCAAAGAAGTGATGGAGATGGATCAACGACTTTCCGGACCAGATATTTCACTAAATAGCTCAGCTGGTCGTGATAATGAGAGCACTGAATTATTAGAGTTTGTACCTGAATCTAAGCCAAACCAAGAAGTGATTTTATTACATAAGCAAGATCTGCAGAATAAAAAATCCGTATTAGCTGAGGCGATGAAAGTCTTAAATGATAGAGAGCTGAAGATCTTTAACGCTAGAAGGCTTAGTGATTATCCAGAGACCTTAGACAGCTTAAGTTTAGAGTACAATATTTCAAAAGAAAGGGTACGACAGATAGAAAATAAAGCTTTTGAAAAGTTGCAGAGTTATGTTCTTTCCAGAATCTCTTCTGATGGCCAAGTGAAGGCGGCTATTTAGTCGCCTTCACTTAGGAAATACGCTTTTTGCGTTGTCTTCGGGTGAAGGCGGTTATTTATCCCCTTCACCTAGGAAATATGTTTTTTGCATTGTCTTCGATTTTTTTGTTTCTTTAAATTTATGCAGAATATTGATACTAAAAAAGTAGTTATCTTAAGTCAAAATACTCTATTAATTGACTCTATACAGGATAATTTTGTCTTTTATATGAAGCAAATGCCTGATAATTTATCAATAGATTATATAACTGATCTTTTAGAAATAGCCAGTACTAGACTTGATACTTACGATAAAATAGATCTTTTGATAATAGATTTTGTGCCCAAGAATTTTAAAGATTGGCACAAAATAAATATGGTGGTTAATCTTGATAGTAACAATAAAATTATATCAAATGAGATCAACTTACACAAACCGTTAAGATTAGATGGGTTGTTCAATCTGATCAAAAAAGTTATAACAAGTGAAGATATTTTTTGTAATATAATCGATGATTCAGGTGACAATTTTATTTACAATGAGCGCGCCCGAATCGTTGCTTCAAATAAAGTAACCATAAATTTAACTGAAAAAGAAAACAAACTATTCAAGTTTATTTTACTAAGCAAAGACTTCAATGCTGAGAGAGAGTTAATTTTAAAACAAGTGTGGAATTATAGAGAAAATACCCAATCTTCAACTGTAGAAACTCATTTATATAAACTTAAAACTAAATTGCCTAAAAATATGTTAAAAATAAAATGAAGCGGAAGAAGTAGACCGCGGCAATTGTAAGTCTGAGATCTAGATTCGCTATCTTTTTTTGCGCAACATCATTGCATCACCATAGCTAAAAAATCTCATTTTCTTCTCTATCGCATATTGATAGAGATCTTTCATTTCTTGAACTCCAGAAAAAGCGCAAACTAGCATAAATAGGGTAGATTTTGGTAAGTGAAAATTGGTAATCAAATAATTTGCAATTTGGAAATCATATGGTGGGGTTATAAATATATCAGTATTCTTTACACCATATAACAACTGCCCATTACTAGCAAAACTCTCAAGAGTCCTCATTGCAGTGGTGCCCACAGCAATAATTCTTCTATTTTCAGCTTTGGCACGGTTAATTACCCTTGCCACATCCGGACTAATATGGCAATATTCTGAGTGCATTTTATGATTTTCAATATTTTCTGTTTTAACAGGCAAAAAAGTTCCAGCCCCAATATGCAAAGTTACAAACTGAATATCTATATTTTTAGCCTTTATCTCTTTCATTAAATTATCAGTAAAATGAAGTCCCGCCGTAGGGGCAGCAACTGAACCATTGTGCTTACTGTATATATTTTGATATCTGGCAATATCAATTTTAGAAGATACAGGTCTTTTGATATAAAGAGGCAATGGTATTTGCCCATATATATCCAAGAAGGAAAATACATCCATATCATCTAAGATAAAAGAGATCTCTATTTCGCCAAAATCATGTTTATTAGTTATTACTAACTTATGCTTGTCGAAAAAAAATTCATCCCCCACTTTAAGTTTTTTAGATGGCTTTGCAAAACCTTTCCATACAGCCCAATTCGGCAAAACTTCAGATACATTAGAGATTAGATCATCAGCAATAACTGGTTTATTCAGATTAACGTTAATTTGTTTTCCATCCTTGATTAAAGCAAGCTTAGCATTAATCACCCTACTATCATTAAAAACCATGACGTCACCTGGCTTGAGATAGTCAATAATACCTGCAAATTCCAATATTTTATTATCATCAAAAGGTACTATCAGTCTTGAACCACCCCTTTGCTCTGGAGGTTCTTGAGCTATTAATTCTTTAGGAAGCAAAAAGTCAAAGTCGGAAAGTTTCATTAGAATGAAGAAATATTGGGGATTCTACTATGTTAAATAATCTTGTCTATATCGTCTAAAAAACTATTTACTTGTCATAGAATAGACTATTTTGCTAATTAGATCCTCTAAATCAATAGATGACTGAGTAAATTTAATTTTATCATTTTCTTTTAACAAATCTTCAGATCCACCAGGATTAATTTTTATGTATTTTCCACCCAAGAAGCCACTAGTAGCAACTATTGCTCTCGAATCGGAAGGAATTTCTATACCCTTCCTAATTTTAAGTCTTACAACAGCAAAATAACTATCTTTCTCTAGCACTAAATTGTCAACATGACCTACCTTAATACCAGAAAGTTTTACGTCACCCCCTTCTGAAAGACCTTCAATGTTTTGGAAAGAAGCACTCAGGATATATGAATCATTATATTCCGAGGAATCGCTAATTTTATAGGAGAAAACAAAAAAACAGGCAGCAATGCATATCACCGCAAAACCAACTAGCGTTTCGAAAGCACCTTGTTTCATAAAAGCCTCTTATAAATTACTTAAGTCTCCCATCTATTATAAACAGGTGACCTATCACTTAGTTTTGATGGATCATAAGCATGCTTAGTGCCAGTTAAATTAGGCCTATAATCTTTCTCCCACCTCATCTTTTTGGTAGAATTAACAGGTATCTCATCTATTAAATAGTGCAACCATGAATGCCATACTGGCGGAACTTTAGAAGATAAGTCAATTCCATTGTAAATTACAAATCTTTTGTTATGGCCTAAATACGACTTCACATAGCCTACTCGATACTCATTACCAAATTCATCTTGCCCAATTTTTTTGCTAAAAAGCTTTGCTATTAATTTATTTACCAATGACATTTTGCTCCTTCCTAGCCATTTGACTCCCTAGCACTGCCAACTTATCTGCCAATATGTTACCATAATTATCCCCGTGTCCCTTAACCCAACACCAGTTGATATCATGATTAGCTATTTGCTGATCCAACCTCTGCCACAACTCCAAATTTTTTAATGGCTTATTATCGGACTTACGCCAACCTTTAGCTCGCCAATTTATAATCCACTGGGTAACACCAAGCTGAAGATATTTGCTGTCAGTATACAGCTCTATGGTACATGATTTCTTTAAGCAATTCAATGCTTCTATAGCAGCTAATAGCTCCATTTGATTATTAGTAGTGTTTAGTTGGTAACCAAAAATTTCTTTTTTTGAATCTTTATATTCTAAATACGCCCCCCAACCGCCCGGCCCAGGATTACCGGAACACGCACCATCTGTGTATATTGTTACTTTTGGTTTTATTACAGACATTTTTGCAATGTATATATCTCTGATAGATCAAGAGTGTTTAGATTATAGCGATTTATCTTCAGTCTTGTTATTTTTCCTAAATTTATCAATCGCAACAACCACATTATCCCCTTTGTTCACCACTTTTAGATTATGCTCTTTAGACTGCGATTTTGGTGATTTGTCTTTAGACTTAATTTCGAAATTAGTCCTTGAAAATTTTGACCCTTTGATAGAAAACGATTCTTGTGGACTAAATTGAAAACCAAAATTAGCTACTGGATCTAAAAAGCTAGTAATACTACTAAATGGTACTTCAATATTTTCGTTAATACCTTTAAAAGCGATATTTACAGAAAATTTATCCTCAGAAACTTTTAAGTTCCTAAATTGATGCTGAAGAACTATCGTTATTTCTCTCGGATACTGCTTTTTTACAGATTCCGGCAATACCACCCCTTCAAACTTAGTAAAAAAAGAAATATAAAGAGCTTGATCACCAATAATTCCTTTGCTTTGCACTTCTAACAACACTTTCTTAACAACACCGAGCACTGCTTCGTCCATTAATAGCTGATAATTGAAAGCCATAACTAAATTCTCAAAAGTTTTTTCTCTAGCCGTTAACCACAAAATTGATTAAATAAATACATTTTAGATCAAAGATTTTGGCAAGGCTCTATGCTTTAAGTCTATATAATTAGGGCTTTTCTGTTGCCAGGTAAGCCCCCAACCCCGTAGCTACTAGCCTAAATTAGGCAGCAACCGCAAGACGATTGTTATTATCGTTTGCATTTATCTTTATTGACCCTAGATCTTAAAACTTAAGACCCGATGGAATCATATCGAGTAAAAATTATCCCTTTACTAAGCACGTCGATCCTGCTTCGCCCCCATAAAACCAAACCAAACCAGACAGTCTAATTACTACAAAAACATGGTGGAGGCGCCGGGTACTGCCCCCGGGTCCGCAACTTCTATTCCAAATAACGTTTATTACTATAGCCCAAAAGGCTATATCATTATAAGTTAAATCAAGTTGCAATGTAAAGAAAATATTGCCGATCTAGCCCTAAATAACTTGATTACTCATTGATGTTTCCTTGATTTTTAGAAGAGCTACTTAAAAAGCTACGCATTTTTTTAGATCTAGTAGGATGCTTTAACTTACGAAGGGCTTTCGCTTCAATCTGTCTTATTCGCTCTCTTGTAACATTAAATTGCTTACCAACCTCTTCTAAAGTATGGTCTGTACTCATACCTATGCCAAACCTCATCCTAAGTACCCTCTCTTCACGAGGAGTAAGACTCGACAAAATTCTTGTAGTAGTTTCACGCAAATTAGACTGAATAGCCGCATCAAGTGGCAAAATCGCATTCTTATCCTCTATAAAGTCTCCTAAATAACTTCCATCTTCATCTCCAACCGGATTTTCAAGACTTACTGGTTCTTTAGCAATCTTCATTACCTTCCTGACTTTATCAACAGGCATAGCAAGGCGAGCAGCAATTTCAACCGGGGTTGGTTCATAACCAAGCTCGCTTGCCATCTGTCTTGAGGTTCGGATGATTTTATTGATAGTTTCAATCATATGTACAGGAATACGTATTGTACGAGCCTGGTCAGCAATGGATCGAGTAATAGCTTGTCTAATCCACCACGTAGCATAAGTAGAGAACTTAAAACCTCTGCTATATTCGAATTTATCTACAGCTTTCATTAAACCTATGTTGCCTTCCTGGATTAAATCCAAAAATTGTAAGCCGCGATTCGCATATTTCTTTGCTATAGAAATCACCAGACGCAAATTGGCCTCTATCATTTCTTTTTTAGCTCTACTAGACTGTCTTTCGCCCTTTTGTATCAGATTCACCACCCGTTTAAATTCTGTTATCGGTAAACTAATTTCTGACTCTATTTGAGCAAACTCAGCAATCATTGAGTTAATAACAGATGCTTCCATAGTTAAAAACTCTTTCCAAGCCAGCTCTTTTTTCTTTTCAATTTTCTCTTTCCAAGCTTCGTTTATTACCGCGCCATTATACTCTTTCAAAAAATTAACGCGCTTAACGCCATGCTTCTCAGCTAATTTTAATAAATCGGTTTCTTTCCCTACCAATTTTTTATTGATCCCGTATATTTCAGACAGGATCTCCTCAACTCTTTTACTATTAAAATGTACTGCTGATACTTCTTCTATTAGACTAGATAAAGTATTTTTAAATTTTTTGTTGCCACTGATTGATACAACCTGTTTTTTGACAAGGTAGTGATTTTTTATTTCTGTCAATAAAACATCACAGATCTTAGCTATCTTTTCCATTTTATCGACTATAGCTGGCAACAACTCTGCCTCCATTGCTGAAATCGAAAGGCTAGACACCTCCTCCCCATCTGAATCCGAATCCGAATCTGACTCTGAATCATCCTCAGAATAACTACTATCATCTATGCGTTCATCAGAGCCAAGAATCTGTACATCAGCACCGAAATTTGCCTCCAAATCTATCAAATTACGTAATGGTATTTTTTCATTGACTAAATCTTCATACCATTTAATAAATTTTCTTATTGCTATAGGACTTTCACAAAAAGAATGTAGCATCAAAGTCTTGCCCTCATCGATGCGTTTTGCAATTTCAATTTCGTTTTCACGTGAAAGAAGCTCCACACCACCCATGTCTCTTAGATATAAACGAACAGTATCATCAGTAGAGCCAAGATTTTCAGATGAACTTTCTTCATCTTCTTCAAGGTCAGAAGAAGAGCTTGGTATACTTAGTTCTTCATTGACATTAATATCAAGTTTAATACTATTGTCATCATCATCAATTATATCTATACCAGCCTCTGAAAATTTTGATATAGCATTTTCAAAATCGTCAACAGAAAGTCTTTTACTGGCAGTTATAGAATTGTTTATTTGATCGTAAGTAACAAATCCCTTTTTTTTGCCTTGATCTACTAAATTATCGACATCTTTTTCTCTAGCAGTCGATTCAGTACCTTTTGATTGCTCCTTTCTCATTTGTAAATATCACAATTATAATTTAAATTAATTTATAAAAAAATCACTTATTTCACTTACTTTTTTTGAAGTTTCTTGAATTTCCTTCAAATAAAATTTAGCTTTTTGCTGAAGATTTTCTTGTGGATTACTAAGTAATTCAGCATATTCTTGTTTTAATGACAATAGGTAGAGTTTTTTACTTAACAAATTAAAAATCAACTCATGATTCGCTTGATTTTTGCTAATAAATGCCAAATCTAGAAAATTTTCGCTGGGGTTAGATAGTAATGAAAAACTTTCATAAAATCTAGTTCTTTTTACATGTTCTGCGATTTTATTTTCGCCATTTACCCAGCTTTCATCTGTTTTCTGATCATTTTCTTCAGTTAATAAATCAATAAACCATTCCTTAAATTCATACAAATCTTCATTCGATAAAGTTAATCCAGACATGAATTCTTTTATTTCTGGATTACGTAGCACACCAGGAAATTTTATCACAAAACCACACAAAGCACGCTCAATTACTTCCATTTCTGTATAAACTTTGCCTTTATCTTTAGAAAGATATGTCTTATTGGCTTTCTTAAAAAAATCTGGATGATTATTTTTTTTATAACTACTTTCTTGCCATAGCTGATCCTTAAAATAACGACGAAAACTATTAGCAAGAGTTTTATCCTTTATTCTGATGCAATAATCGTCTAAGGTTTTTTCAAATTTAGCTCTAGATTCCGCAGAAGAGAGAGCATTATTTTGATATTCCTTTTTCCAAATTACTTTTGATAAATCAACCCTTTCTTCTACCAACTTCTCGAAAAACTCTACTCCTTTAGATTTATTAATTAATTCATCTGGATCTTTATAACCCATTAAATTGATAAAAGATAATTTTTTATCAGCCGTAAGAAGTGGTAAAGCTAGATCTATCAATCTATGACCAGCTCTCTGCCCGGCTTCGTCCGCGTCCAAACATATGACAATTTCATCGCTAGATCTCCATAATTTTTGCAAATGTTTTTCAGTTATAGCAGTTCCAAGACTCGCCACAACTTCGTTTACTCCCACTTGATTTAAAGCAATTACATCCATATATCCTTCAACAATAATTGAATAATTTTTTTTGTAGGAAGCGCTTATAGCAAAGTTTTCTCCGTACATAGTATCATTCTTTTTGAACACTACAGTTTCTGGAGAATTTATATATTTTGGCAGAGCATCACCAAGAACCCTACCACCGAATCCCACTATTTTGTTATAGATATTTCTAATAGGAAACATAATTCTATTACTAAATATCTCATATATTCTACCATCTTCTTTTTTACCCACTAAGCCTGAAATCAATAAATCTTTCAATGGTATAGATTTATTTTCAAAAAAATCTATTAAATCCCCTCTGTTTGGAGAAGCGTAGCCTAATCCAAATTTTTTTATGGAAGATTCTGTAATTGATCTTTTCGCTAAATAGCCTTCCGCCTCTTTATTGACACTCAAATTAGCAGCAAAATAAGTAGAAGCTAATTCTAATATATTATATATTTTTTCAACTTCTTCATACTCCTTTTCTTGAGCTAGCGTCATTTTTGGCAAAGCAATACCATTTTCATTCGCTATTTTTATCGATGCCTCTTTGTAGCTAAGACCAGACATTTCAGAGACGAATTTAATCACATCACCATGGGCTCCACAACCAAAACAATGATAAAATCCTTTTGCATCATTGATGGTAAATGAGGGTGTTTTTTCTGCATGAAACGGGCATAAGCCTAGATATTCACTGCCTTTTCTAGATAAAGGCATTTTCTGTCTTATGATTTCCGAAGGTCTAATTTGCTGTCTTAAATGACTGTAAAACTCTAACGGTATTATCATAATTTTAATAGTTTTAAAATATTTAAACTAATAGCAAAAACCTGAGCTAATAAAGCTATAAATAAAGCTATATACCAACTATCTTTATTTCCCACTGTAGCTCAATATTACTAATAGCTTTAACTTTTTGTCGCACCAATTCCCCTAGCTGTTCCAAATCTTTAGCTGTAGCACTACCATCATTAATCATAAAATTACAATGCAGCTCTGACATCCTAGCTCCTCCTACTTTTGCTCCGCGCATACCGGCTTTGTCAATCAATTCCCACGCTTTAAAACCTTCAGGATTAACAAAAGTACTACCTCCCGTTTTTTCTGTAATAGGCTGAGACTGTTTACGCAAAGCCACTAATTCTTCCATCCTTTGTTTAATTTGCTGATAATCAGAACGCATTCCTACATTAAACCAAACTTTAGTAAAAATCAGATCTTTCGGCAAAGAATTACCCCTCTTATAAAAACCTATATCGCTTAGAGACAATTTTAGCAAATTACCATCTCCATCAATAGCTTCAACAGCGTGCACTATATCTTTAAATTCAGATCCATAGCATCCAGCATTCATCGCTATTCCGCCTCCAACAGTACCAGGAATACCAACTAAAAACTCAAAACCTCCAAGGTTGCTAGCTAAGCAAAACTTAGCCAAATTAAAGTTTAAAGAACCAGCACCTACAATAAGAAGATTATCATTTAATAACTCGATATCAGTAAAATTTTGACCCAGCTTTACAATAATTCCTTTAAACCCTTTATCTCTAATAATCAAATTAGAACCGGCGCCAAGAACCATAACTGGCAGTTTTTCACCAGTTATGGCGTCATTGTTGTTCTTTAAAAATACACTTAAATCACTTAAATCATAAGGTTTAAAAAAAATCTCAGCCAGGCCACCAACCTTAAACCAAGTTAAGTGGTTTAAGGGATAATTTTGCCTACAAACGCCTTTAATTTCTTGCGTATTTTGCGATCTCATAAATTAACTTAAAATAAACTAGAATCAGAATTACTATCTAGAACAAACTTAAATTGATCCTACCCACGTAGCCGCCTCAGCACTATGGTCTGAACAATCACCAACAAGACTGGCATCGGGAGACATTTCCGTATCTTTAATTCTGGATATAATAACATTTTCAACACGATTTATTTCGCCTTTGATTTGGCCTAATTCCTCATGATAGTTATCCATTTCCTTTAAATGCCTTGTTTTTAGATGACTACCATGCAAATAACCACCAGTAATAGATCCGGTTACAAAAGATAATACATGAATTTTAATAGTTGATATTTTGGACATATTTTGCACTCCTTGTTTTGATTTAGTTGAAACATATTTTTATGTTGCGTCATTAGACAAGTCGCTTTTCAACTGATAGGCCATCGAAGAAATATTACCAGCTCCCATCATTAGCACTAGATCTCCTTTTTGAGCCTCAGCCATAATGATTCTGGCAATTTTCTCAGGATCATCAATATACTCCACTTTCATTCCAGCATTAGTTATAGCATTCGCCAACTGAAGGCTATTAATACCTTCAATCTTAACCTCTCCCGCTGAATAGATGTCAAGCAGGTAAAGCTGGTTAGCATCGCTAAAACAACGAGTGAATTCAGAAAATAAATCTCTAACTCTTGTATATCTATGAGGTTGAAAAATAGCAATCACCCTCCCACCCCTTTTTTCAGTTATAGATTTTGCAGTTGCCAAAGTGGCTTTCACTTCTATTGGGTGA
>Ga0075154_10001353_pt1 | contig 17736 bp, 12 predicted proteins | sample JI71714BDNA_FD_70965 | JGI IMG/M metagenome (GOLD analysis project Ga0075154, IMG submission 70965) | Wastewater effluent complex algal communities from Wisconsin, to seasonally profile nutrient transformation and Carbon sequestration -... | ecosystem: Engineered > WWTP > Effluent > Algae...
CGACCGTGTCGCCAACCGTGTCGCCGACCGTGTCGCCGACCGTGTCGCCAACCGTGTCGCCGACCGTGTCGCCGACGCAGAGCCCCGTTCCTGCGCCGCCGTAAAATTGGTTCGGATCGCGTGTAAATTGAAAATAAAAAGTTTAATTTCCGGGAGATGAGTGTATTTGATCGTGAAGCCATCTTGCAAGCGGCGTCAGATGCGGCTGTCGCGCAAGAGGAGTACGTGAAAACGGCGCTGCACGGGGAGTTCGCACGCATAACAGACCAGTTGGTGAAAGACTTTGGAGAAAAAGGGGATTTTTCCGTGATCAAAGTGGAGGAAGCAGACTACCGATTCAGTGTAACTGCGTGGAAAATAGTCCAAGAGCAATTGGAATTGGCTGGCTTCGGAGTTGTCGCCGTTTTTCTCCCGCCCCTTACAGAAAAATGCCCATCGTTTCTTCGCTGCTACCGATCAAAGGAAGATCTTGGCTATGCCGTTGCGAATGCGAAAATTATTTGACCGTTGGAAACGAACCAAGGCGACAGAGACGGAATAAACTAATTACGTCTTACACGAAAAATGGCGCGCGCCGCGTTTTATCTCTGTGCCATTGCGCTGATCGCAGCATTCGTCGGAAACCAGTTCTTTTGGTACTTTTACTCACAAGATCTCGTCGAAGATGCGCTCGATCACTACGACGGGCACCACCGTCGCGACGCACGTCCGTGTCGCGCCGCCGAACTCGCCACGTGCCCGGCGCCCGGCGAGTGTCAGCGAGTAGTGTGCATCAAATTTCGCGGCGTCGCTTCGCCGAGCTGTCAACTCGCACCCGACGTCGACTTGAATGGGAATGCGTGCAACGACGAAGACCCGGACACGACGTCGTCCGTGTGCGTGAGCGGTATCTGCGAGGGCGTTGCAACGGCGGCGCCTTCGCCACAACCCACGTTTTCTCCGACCGTGCCTCCGACGCAAAATCCAACTCCGTCTCCGACGATAGATCCTACGCGCCCATGCGATTTACTGGAAGCTGCTTTGTGCATACCAAACGTGTGTCAGACATTCGATTGTTACATTTTCGACGGAGACGTCTTGAATCCCATTTGCGCGTACGAATCGAATCTCACGGCTAACGGCGAGCCGTGCGACGACGGCGACCCGCTGAGCGTTAACACCACGTGTTACGAAGGGGTGTGCCGCCTGCTGCAAACACTTCAGCCGACGGAATTCCCTACGTTTGCGCCGACGCAGAATCCGTCGCCATCGCCAACCACGCTGCCCACCGAGTCTCCGACGGCGTCACCGACTCAGCACCCGACGCCGTCGCCAACGGTTGATCCAGTACGCCCGTGCAATGCGTCGGAAGCAGCCACGTGCACGCCAAACGTGTGCCAGTTGTTCGTTTGCTACGTATTTGACGGAGATTCGCCGAATCGAGTGTGTGGTTATTCGGCGAACCTTGCTGCAAATGGAAATGCGTGTGACGACGGTGACCCGCTGACGCTCAACAGCACGTGCTACGATGGCGTGTGTCGCGGGGTTACGACGCTGCAGCCGACGGCGACTCCGACGGAACAGCCAACGCCACAGCCGACGGCATCTCCGACACTTCAACCCACTCCGCAACCAACCGTGGAACCGCTGCGCTCGTGCAACGCCACGGAGCTTGCGATATGCGGCGCGATTCCAGAGTGCGCGTCGTTCGACTGTCGCATCGTCGCTGGCAACACGGCGGTGCCGCTGTGTCTGCAAGTGGCAAACTACAGCGCCGACGGACTCGAATGCAACGACGGAAACGTTTACACGAACGGAAGCGTGTGCTACCAGGGCACGTGTCAGCCGAACGTGGCGCGAGAGTGTACGCCACTCGAAATACAAACGTATTGTGGCTCGCTGACGTCCGCGTCGGTGTGCACGCAAGTTGGCTGCGTGATACTCCCGTCTGGCTCCGCATTCTGTGCGGATCACGCGAATTACTCGTCGAATGGGATCGCGTGCGATTACGACGGCGGTTACCTGAACTACGACCCGCCTTCAAAGTGCTACAATGGACAATGTGTGCCGATTCAAACGACGTCGTGCGATCCTTCCGCGCGAAATTCGACAATCATCGTAACAGCGGCATCATCTGGCACCGCCGCTTTGGTTCAGAGTATTGGCAAGGTCTCTACATGGGGAGTTTCCTCTACACTCGGTTTCGGAGGTTCAACTACTCTCGGGACATTTCCGTACTCACTGCCTGGAATTCTTGGTTATGTTCCTCTGCGAAACGGGACACACGACGCGGAGTTTCTTTTCGTGACGGACATTGTAGGCTACAACGGCGGCTATTGCGTCACTTTGAATACGTCGCGCGTCATTTGCTGGGGTAGTTGCGGGCCGTGTGGCCAGCCGGTGAACGGGCCATTTGGAAATGGGGCAGCTAATTATCCACACGTATTTATGATCCCGCCGGTGCAAATTCATCAGGAAAATGGAACTCAGTTGCTGGCAAAGAAAGTATATTCTAACGCCAATTCTATTCACGTGTGCGCGGTCTTGCAAAATGACCGCCCGAAATGCTGGGGAACCGGCACCGACGGTCAGCTTGGCTATAACAACACTGCATCTCTTGGACTCGGCCTCGCCACCGGAACCCCAGACTCTCAACTGCTGTATACAATTATCCCAACTACAAATGGCACTGTGCAGCAAATGGCGACCGGTCAGGTTCATACATGTGCACTGACGCCATCGCCTTCTGTACGGCTGTACTGTTGGGGTCAAAACTCGTTTGGACAACTTGGTTACGGCGACACGACGTCGAGAACCTCTGCGGTGACTCCGGTAAACGTCACTACAGACGGAGACGTGCCACGTCAAGTCGCGTGCTCCTCGTTCAGTACATGCGTATTGATGGAATCGTCACGTTCGGTGAAATGCTGGGGTAATGGCGGCTCCGGTCAGCTTGGACAAAGCTCGGTGGCAAATTTAGGCACAACTCCGTCCACCATACCAGCATTGATTCCGTACATCCAAGGCATCGTCAGTACAGACGATTTAGCGGCCGGGGCGCAAGTCGAATATTTGTGTGGTGGCACTAGTTATTATTGCGCGCATCTAAGCAACTTCAAGGTAAAGTGTTGGGGGGTAAATGGCGGTCACCTAGGCACTGCATCCATTGCATCGGTCGGCGACAGTCCCGCCACCGCTGTCAATCTTTCGACTTATGCCCGAATCATTTCGGTGGAAGAATCGTTGCTCGGAATCCACGTCACGCAAATCGTGTGCGGAGGATCACATGCGTGTGCCGTATTGAGCAACAATCAGCTCAAGTGTTTTGGAAGTGCGCTATTCGGGCAACTTGGATATGGAAGTACAATAGCGACAGGGGCAAATTCGAACAATACTGCAGATCAAGAGTGGTATCCGTACGTGAAATTCCGAGCAATCGAGACCCCCGCGGACGCTGCTTGTTCCTGCGTATGTGTGCAGCAAAACACAAGCGACGTGAGTCTGCTCGATGATTTCTTGATTGACACAACTGGCGTCGAATGTCCCGTCGTTCCGACGCCCGTGGGCACGCAGTATTGCCCGTCGACAACATTTTCCGACGTTCGGTGCGCCTGTGATGATTTAATTCATTCCGCTGCACCGACTAGATCGCCGACGGCGTCTCCGACGAAGTTTCCAACGACATCGCCGACTGCATTGCCAACTGGCAGCCCAACGACATTGCCGACTGCATCGCCAACTGGCAGCCCAACGACATCGCCGACTGCATCGCCAACTGGAAGCCCGGTGACACAAGCACCGACGACATCTCCAGTTCCAGCTCCGCCGTAAATAAACCAATTTATTCAACCCTCTAATAATTGCAAAGGCCAAAATACGGACTCGGCATTGCGTACGAAACCGGCTTCAAGAGATTGCACTCCTGTGCCACGGGAAATACGGGTGGTGCGGGTTGCTGCCGGCTCATGGACGCCGACCCAAAATTCGGATCTCTCTGAAACACATAATAGGACATCCACGCCGGTCGAATTGGCACGGTCTCACAAAACCGCCAACCGCAGCGAACGACGGTCATAGCAAGCCACGCGGTGTCTTTGCGCAACGGGTACACGTCTAAATAATCCTTGTGTGCTCGAATCAATTCTGCCAAATGATCACACGGAACGACGGAGACTTCCCGGGTCGACGCTCGAAAATGGTCTAGCAACTCAGACAAACAGTACGTAAAACAATCTCCCTCCAAATGGTGAGCCGCTGAGCCCAACCGACAGGCCAGCATGCGACGTCTCTGTAGTCGAGCGGCCTTTCTGTTTTCACCGGGTGACATTTTTGATCGATTGATCATGAATAAAAACAAAAAAACGACGCGCTTCTTTATTCAAGCTCTACGCATTGGCATGCCGTGTAATACGCGTACAGAAACGTTACACTCTGCTCGCGCAGCGACTCGCACGCTGTCAGATTGTACAGCGTCCAGTACTCGTTTTCTTCCGCCGGCTCAAATCTCTCGCATGGTTTGAATGTGTACGGAGCCCGTTCTGGATTTTGCATGTCCGCCTCATATCTGCGCATCGCATCGTCGTGCCACGTTTTTGCCGCGCTCATGGTATCCTCGGCGCTCGTCACGCCGTTAATGGAAAACACGGTGAGCAGAAAATGCCGCTGCACGCCGTCCATCTCGAATAGAGTAAACAGCACACCCGGGTCATCGCGTCGCACGTACGCGCAAAATAGAGCCACACCGCACGTCTCGAAAAAGTGTGTGACATACGGGCCGAATTGCCACTTCATGTTTCCACCGGCCTTGCGCGCGTCGCGGTACTTGTCCAGCGCGCGCTCGCACGCGTCGTACTGCGGCAGCGACATCAATGCCATGAGCACCGTGTCACTTCGAGCCAACACGGCATTTGTGGTAAACATGGAGTCCTCGTAAAATGCCTCCGTGTGCGCCGCCTGTCGATGCGGCAGCTGGTAGCAGCTCGTCTCCGTGCGCTCGTGCGTATGGTAGCCGACGATTTCTTCGTCCTCTGGGCCTCCGCCCATTGCAGCGGAGAGCATGTCGGCAAACTTGCTGATCTCATAGTACCCGTCGTTCTCCACGGCCACTCGCTTCTTCTTGTCTTTGTCGCGTTTCATTGCCGCAGAGAACGCCGCGTTTCTCTTTGGGTCTCGCGACGTCTCTTTGCGAATCAGCGCAAGCGACGCAGGCCCCGCGTGGTCGGCGTGTAGCATCTCCGCCTCGCGAAGCTCTTTTCGCAGCTCTTCGTCTTGCGGCACAATTCGACGACCCTCGCAGAGAGACTGGATTCGCTGCAAATTCGAGTCGATCAACTTTCGCGTGTCTGCGCTCTTCGAGTTGTACGAGAGAACGTTTCGACGCGCTTCGGCCGCTGCGCTGCGGTAGCCGGCGCCCTTTTTACGCGCGTCATTGCACGCTTCGTAGTCCTCGTCGTCGACAGACGGTGTGTATTCGTGCGCAGCGCGACGAAGAAACGAATTCATGTGATTTTTCTTCGACGCAGTGCTTATTAGGTGTCCACGAAAAAAAGAAATAATTCAACTGTCCCGCGAGTTAAAAACCAATGCGAACGTCGACAACGCTCGTCGTTGCGCTGGCGCTGATCACCGCCGCCGCGTGCGCCCGCAACCGACACGCCGACGTCTTGGCGCGCGCAATGCGTTCTGCGGAAAATCGCGTGTCGCAGCGAGACAGTGTGTGCCATGGCTCTGCGCATCGTCATCGCAATTTGACGGAGCAGGTGTACATGGCGTTTGCCAAAAGTCGTGCCACTGAGCAACAGCAAAACGAGGATCACTCGCTCAACACGCTGTACGCGTGGTGCTGTGACGACGCAGAATGTCGGAAGACATATTATCTGACAAAATGCGCCGGTCAAGGCGGCGACGAATTAGAGATGTTCCGTTACCTCACGTCGTCGTGGCACGATCGATCGTACCCGCTCACCCAGTTGCTCGACGAGAGTGGCATTTGCGGAGGCGGCGGTGAACTGGTCGCGCGAGACGACGATGCAATGGCCGGAGACGGCGAAAGAATTCTAGAAAAGGTGCTGAAAAAGGCATGGCTATTGGAAATGCGGCTGCAGGCTTGCAGTCGCGGAAAGGTGCAATGCGCGGAGAACCAGCGCTTCATATTCTCCCCGCGTGATTCAGAGGGACATTGCGCGTGTGACGCCGCCGACGTCAGTTGCCAGAGTGTGTACCGACGACAACATACGTCGTCTTCGTCTCAGTGGACGTACAGCACGGCGGCAATTGTCATTACGAGCGTCGCGGTGTTCGTGTTTATTGTGTTGGAGGTGTACAAAATCATCGTGCAGCTGCGGCTGTTCCACGAGATTCGCGAAGAGGTGAAAAAGTCACACACAATACAGCCAGAGACAACGAATAAGTTCGTGCGCGCTCTGACGGGCGATCAGTAGTTTGCAAATCCATATTCGACCTCTGGTTTGAATGACCGAAGTAAAGGCGACTTGTTTCGTTCCTCGATGAACTGCCGCGCCGTCATGTTTCCTATCCCGTCAAAATCCTCTTCGTATTCGAGTCTCCGCAGGGGCTTCGCTTCGACAAAACCACCGTCGCCTCTCTGATCGATTTCGCTGACTTGCACGTAATTTTGTCGATCGATGTTGGCGCGGACGGCAGTCTTGCCCAACGGAAACGCAATGCGCGCGAGCAAAAACCACGCGATCAGGGCGCCGAAGAATGCAAACGCCACGTAAAAAATCGTCGAGTTCAACTTGTCGGCGACGACGCCGAGCAAATCCGTGCAGTCGACAGTGCCGCAGGTCTTGGTTTTCTCGAGTACCTTTTGCAACGCAATAAACACGGGCGATAGCTCGGCGAGTGCCGATCTGCGTATACACTCGTCGGACGATACCTCGCGCAACTCGGTGTGCGAATCGCACAGGTCTCTGTAAATCGCGTGGCTAATCTGTGTTCTGCGTGCTTCTTGGTACGCGTGCATTGCAATTGTGCCCCTCGAAATGACAAACGGTACCACGGCGGTTATCAGTGCAAGTGAAAACAAAATCGCACTGCCTTCGGAGAGGCGCATTTTGTGAGAGTCTCGCAACGCTGCTATTATTTATAACGTAGCGGACGGTCTGGTAGTCATTTAAAAAAAGAAAATAATTTGCTCGCACGTCTTTTAAATACGCCATGTCATCGACGCGGAACGCCGCCGAGGTGGCGCGTGCACGTAACAAGGCCGACTCGACGCTGTGTTTTTGGATGCTCGTCGTTATCGCTGGCGTGTTGGTCGTCGGCATCTTTGCGTTGCCGGCGAACCCCAACGGAGACTTCTCGCCCATTCGACGCGACCGCAACGCCGATGACGACGACGCCGACAACAGCTGGTCTCGCGCCAACGGCGACGACGATGACGACGATTACAAACACCGTCGCCATCGCCACGCCAAGGTCGCCCCCGACGCCGCCGTCGCGGTCGCCGTGCACAGTCTGAAGAGTGCGCCAGAGTTGAATGCTGCGGACTCCGCGTCGTCTGCGCAGTCGCACGAAAATGTGTTGAAGACGAACTACCTCGGCGTCCACCCGACGTACGTTGGCTGCAACAAGGACGAGGATCACATTGAACTCCGCGCGGCATCGACCGTTTCGCTGCAGGAATCTTTGGCGAACGGCGTTTTTACGGACTCTGAGACGCACGCGCGATCAAAGTACATGCGGCATCCGTCTGCTCACGTCGAGTTTGACGAAGAACGCGGCGAGATTCGTTTCAGAGTCGACGCGCCGTACCTGCCCGTTGACGCAGCGTACATTGTGAGCTTCGAGCCGTTCGCAAATGGCGACGGCGAGCAGTGGAAGACGCGCAGTGACATCTTGCACTCGCCCGGAAAATGTCAAAGCTCAGCCAATGTGTCTGCGACGTCGAAGACACTGTACGCCGATCTGTGGGCTCACGCGCCGAGCGCTCTGTACAACGTGTCCGAGATGCCCGCGGACGTGTCAAAACGCGGAGGGGCGTATGCCACTGGCAATGGTTGGAAAATGGTAGCCAAGTCGTGTTCTCGAGTCGCGTTCGAGTGGATTGCGACGGCTCGAGAGTTGCGTCACTGTACTGCGGCCGATGGAAAACAGCGAGTGGTGGCATTCGACGCAACCGAGACGATTGCTGCTGTCAGTGGCTCCGTGTGGCTTAATTTGCTGTGGCCCAAGGTCGCAGGCTCCGCCGACGACGGCGTGGAGTATATGCAGTGGGAGTTCCCGTTCTCCGTGTACGTCGACACGTTCGAGTCGAAGCTCAGCTTTATCGATAGCAACTGGCGGGCTCGCGAGAAGCACGCGGCGCTGCAAAGCCACCAAGAAAAGGTGACGCGCGCACAGCAAGCAGCCGCGTTCGTCGCTGCCACCAACACGCCTGCGTCCGCACTGCGGATGATCGTCGCGGCGTCTGCATGGGAGACCATGACGAATCTCGTCAATTTGTGGTTTGACCCGAGAAAGGATGAGGATTTCTTGTCGCCGCTGAAAATCACCGAGACGGAGATGCAAAGCGAGCGCGCGCTGCGCATGCTCGTGCAGATGACGTCCGTGTGCGACGCGAAGACGCTGTTGTTGCAAAATGAGGGGAAGCCGTCGGACGATTTCAAGGCGCTGCTGATTACAGAGGGCATGCTGGTGAGCCCGCGGTACACACTCAAGAGCCTCTCAAAGCACACTGGCGGGCCAAAGTTTTTGAACGGTCAGCCGAATTCGCGGCTCATTGCGGCGTATGGAGATTTCACGCCCCTCGAAGCGGACTTCGTTGGCGTCCCAGCTGACAGCGTGACTTGCGAGTTGGACGAGGTTGCGGCGACGCTGTCGTGCCGCCGAAATTACACGATTGTTTTGGCGCCGCGTTCGCAAGAGCTGTACCAGGGCTCATTTGACGCCCACTTCTGCTCGGACGTTGCATCGGCGGCGTCGACGTGCGATGCGCTGACGCCAGACCACACGGTGCACATTGAAGTCGCCGTGACCGACCCGTCGGCCGACGTGAGCGAGGTGGAACAGCTGCAAATTAGCATCTCGTCGCATCTGAACAACGCTGCTGCGGAGCATTTGGACGAAGTGATCTTCGAGGGTGGCGACCGCGTGTGCATGCAGACGTTTGCCGTTGGCCCGCCGCAGCTGACGCAGAGCGTTGACGTACGTACGGTGGCCGCGTGGCTGTGCACCGACGAAAAGTACGACTCGGCGCTGGCCGCCCCAGAATTACCGAAACGGGTGAAGACAAAAGAGGAAGGCACAGAGACGATCCAGACGTATTTGCAGAGCAACGCCGACGCGAACAGCGGGTGCTCGCAGAGAAAACACCACGTGCAATTGTTTGGCTCCGACGACCCGAAGCAGATCGAGTTGCTGAAGCGGCACTACAACGTCACACTGCACGAACCTGGCTCGTATGGCACGTGGTCGTCAGCAATCTGCTTCAACACGTCGACGGTGTTCATTGACTCCGAGGGCAACAGCGTGAGCCGTCCGCGGCAATACTATCAAACCGAAGTCGTCGCCGTGCCCACGGAGAAACGACGTCACAAACACCCTTCGGCGACCGCAGTGCCCCCACACGCGGCACACAAGCATCGCACGTTTTCGTCGTTCGCGTACGCCGCGCACAGTCTGCAAAAAGAGCCGCACCACGAGCGCGTGCTAAGACAGTCGAAGATCATTCGCGACGCCGTGTCTGCCAAATTCGAGACGCTCACGTCCCCCGAGCTGGGGCGAATTTTGCGCACGCTTGACGAGAAGGGGAAGAGCGAACGATTCGTGGCTCTCTCGTTCGACGTCACGCCGCACACGGAGCGAGAGCGACAGTTGCACAATGTGCACGAATCCTCGGCATTGTGGATGATTCTATTGATATTGGCGTGCGGGGCGTGCATAGCGGGCCCGCTGATTTGGTTTGTTATTTTGAAACGCCGCCCGCTTTCACCCGAGGCGGCGGAAACCCCGGTGGACGACGATTATGGAAACGGCGACGCGCCACAGTAAATTTACTCTCAATTGGACGCGCGCGGCCTCGCACCAGTTCCTTGCAACTGGCGTACCGTTATTTAAAAATATAGTAAACCGCTCATTTACTTCTTCGCCGCCGCCGCCTTTTCAGCGAAATCCTTCAACGGCACGTACTCGATGCGCAGACGGGCGTGCAGCGTGTGCACCTCGTCGAGCATCGCGTCGCGCTGCGCCTGATCCATCGGCTTGCCGTTGTTGATGCGCTTCTCAACGAAATCCTCCCACGCCGCCGCCGCGTTGTTCGCGCCGCTCTCCGACGCAGTGGGGAACGGTGGCAACAGCTCAATGCACAGATTTTCGTACAGCGGCACGTAGTTCACGCGCGTCTCCAGCGAACGCTGCATCTTCTTCAACGCCTTCTCGACCTCGGCCGACGACGCGCACACAATGCCCTTCGACTTGAAGTACTCGTGGTTCTCGTCCAACGGCATGTACGCCGGGTCGTTCGCGTGCGGATTCTCCGTGCCCGCCAACTCCGCGTCGGCCTGCGCCTTCTTCATCATTTTGTTGCGCGCCGCGTTGATCGCGCCGTGCACCGGCGAACCCGTCTTGACCGCCAACAGCTGGCTGTTCTCCGGGATGCGCTGCACCGAGTTCGCCAGCTTCTCGGCGCTCAGGTAGTCCGGGTAGTCAATGGCGAACTTCTCCGTCAGATCGCCGAGATCGGAGTGCGCCAGGCGCATGTCGACGTGCTCGTAGCTCATCTTGTCGTCCACAATCGCAATGTGGTGCGCCGTCACGCCATCCGACGAATGCGACGTCGGCGCCTCCGCGCCGCGCAGACCGTTCGCTCCGCTCATCAAGCGCAGGCCGATCGAGCCCGGGAAGCCGTTGCGGACTTGCGTCAGCACGACGTTTCCTTGCGCGTGCATCGTCGTGCGCTTCGCCGGGTTCGTGCCGGGCACCTCGAAGCACTTGGCGTCGACGCCGAGACGCATCTTCGTCGCCTCACCGCCAGCCATCAGCTGGCGCAACGACGCCTTGGCGCGCAACAACACCGTCGCCTCGTAGAAACCGCGCTCGTTCTTCTTCGCCGAGTTCGCCGTCACTTGAGACGACGCGAATTGCGTGTTCATGGCGCTCTTCGGCACCACAACGTTCGTCGAGAACGCATCCTCCTTTCGCACAGCCTTTGCGTGCGTCTCCGCGTTCTCCACCAGCGCCGTGGCTTCGTCTCCCTTTGCCGCTCCCTTGCCCTTGCGAGCCATACTTTCGAACGGGTCGATCACCTCGTCGTCGCTAAAATCGTCGTCGCTGCGATATGACATTTTTGGGGTTTCTTGCGTAATACTTGACTTGGAGTACTTGTTACCACTGCCGTCAAGGATCACTTGGCCGTTTGGATTGTTTTGCGGTGTCAAAAACACTCTGTTGTTTCTTTTTTCACGCCGCCCGACGTTGCCCTCGGCAGGCGTTTATTTTTTTCGCGATGCCAGCGCGTCGTGCAGCACGCGCGCTGTGCGCAGCATGTGATCCCAGCGCAGCAGGGTGGAGTCGTCGTTGCGGCGGGCGACGACGTCGCTGGCAATCGATTGCATCGAACGCACGACGCTCTTCAGAACAGCCTGTTGTGTCTTCAGCGGTATTTTTGTGATCCCCCGCAGTACGGTTTGCATTTTCTCCGTCGCCGTCACCGTCGTCTCGGGCTTATCGTACACCGTTGCGTCCACCGAGCCTGGCAAGTCTTCCACCTGGCGCTGCAAGTCAAACAAGTCAATGCTCATTCGTCGATGCAAGTCGGCGTCGGCATCCTCTTTAACCGTCTTCGCCCTTCTCGCGATGGCATCGACTGCAGGCTCTCCAGGCGCATCGACACTTCGCTGTCGCTTCAAAATCGGCGCAACCGGCAGGGCTGTGTCATTACGCGGCCCTGGCGCGGCGATCCGACGCTGTTCTTTTGGGCGAGGTATATTTTGCAGCTCTTGCAAAATCCGGCGCTGGTGATTGACATTGTGCGACGATGCATTGTTCAGCGTAAGTCCGGCGGGGTTTCGCAACTCGGCCTCTTGGATCTTCGCCGCCGCCAGCTTGGCAAAAGCGACTTTCGTTTCCGAGCGTTTCAGAGTGTCCATTGTGAGTTTGTACAAATTCGGCATTCGCGGACGCCCCAGATCGTCCAGCGCCTGTGTGGCCTCGTACGCCGAATTCACCGCCGAGCGGTACTTGTCAGACACGAGCAGCACCCCGCTGTTCTCCGGCCGCATTGCCCACTCGCCGGACTGAATGTACGTTTCGGCCAACGCCTGCTTCAGATTGCCAATCATCTCCGCACTCGAATTTGCATTGATGCTGAAGCGCTTTGTGAGGCGACCTAGCACGCCTCGCTCGGCCGTTAGAAGATCGTTGTTGCGCAGTCTGACTCGATCTCCCAGCGCACCATCGAGTCGATCGACTTGTTCGAGCAACTGCGCCGCCTGATCTTCCACCGCCGCGCGCTTTTGCTCCTCGTCACCGACCGGGCCGTCGTCAATCAAGTGGAACAGCATGCGACGCACCGACGGCGACTCACGCTTCTCCATGATCGAACGTTCATCCTCCGCACTCAGCAACGCCGGGATTACCAAATCCCCGGAGAGACCACCGACGTCTGCGTACTTGCCAACCGTTTCGCGAATCGCCGTGTACGACCGAATCAGCTCCGCGAGCGCGTCAACGAGCCCCGAGACTTGCAACGCCGCGAGGTTGCGCACCTTTTTGTGCGCATCAATCTCCGCCGGCTTCATTCGCAAAAATCTAAATATCCTATCATGCCTCGCCTCGTACGTTGTGGCTTGCTGCTGTTCCGGAGGCAATAGAACGAGATCCGCTGCGTCCGGAAACCACTCTCGGTCTGTCGCCTGGGTTTGCAGGAGTGCGCGAAACAAGCCCATCGAGTTTGCGATGAACGTGTACAGCGTTGTAGCCTGGCGCGCATCGTTTTCACTTGGCACACCCGTTTCAATCCACGTCGTGCTTGGAATGATGCTGAATTCTTGGACGTCCATTCCACCGAACAAGTATTCCAATGTCACCACGGCGCTCATCAGCGTGTAATCAGACGCCACCAGACGCAGTTGTTTGTACGACTCGTCGGTGTCCTTGCACAACTCTCCGACCGCGACGTTTGCCGCCTCTTTGCAGAGGAGGCCGCGAATTCGTGGCATCTCATAAAAAAGCGTCGCCACTCCGTTGTTGTACAACGCGCCGAGAATCGCGAGGAACAGATTTTGGTATTGATCCGGATTTACCGTCGTCATTTCCTCTCGCTGCGCCGCATTCAACGCGTCTGTTTCTTCGACGAACAACATGCTCGCTGCGTCAATTTCCTGCTGCGTCTGCCCGACGATCTTGATTCGATTCGGGCCTCGCTGACGCTGCTCTCGCCGACGTGGCTGTAACAGCAGCGGTGCCGTGTCGCACACCGGCGAGTCCACTTTGCTCGTCGCCTCGGCCGTGTACCACCGCGACAGCATGCACCGTGCGTGGATGTAAAACAGCGGGCTCATGGTGGTCATGGAAATTGGGTGCTTTGCGTGGAATCCACCCGCAACCAGATCCACGAGGCGGCGAACGTCGTCGATGAACATTCGCTGTGTCGGCTCAGTGGCGTACATGGAATTCGCAGGAAACGCGTTCGACGCCTTCATGCGGCGAAACGTATACTCGATCGCGCCGATGGTGCGCGACACGTACAAGGCGAACGTCCAAAACACACACAGATGCAGCTCTCGCGGGATTCTTGCATCGGCGGCGTTGCCGTTTTCACCTTGCGCCATGCTCACGAGCAACGCCAGCAATTTTTCGGCAAATATGGGCGAGTCAACTCCGTCTGAGGGCGATTTCATCCTCGCGTAGAAAGAGAGCATGCAATCGATGTTCGGCCACGCATCCACCGATTCGGGCCTCTCTTCTGGATACATTTTCGAGTTCGTCTGTGCTAAAACCTGCTTCGCCATGTCCGACCATCGAGCCAGTGCGCTGGTCAATTGCACGTGTGCATGCAAGACGCCCGCGTGCGCATTGACCAAATCACCGCCGCGTTTTTGCAGATCCTTAAGCAGCGATTCGGCGTGATCCAACTCGGCCAACGCACTCTCGCTAAGCTTGTCGGCCACAGCGGCTCGCTGCAGCATTCGTCGCGCGTTTTGGTCGAGTGCTTCCTTGTCGAGAAACATTTGCGGCTCGCGAGCCGCGAACCCCGCGACCTCGGCGAGGAAGTCGTAGTCGGGATTCTGACGCACCAGCTCGTACAAATTCGCCTCCTCTTGCACCCAACGTTTGCCAAAGTAGTCTCTGCGCTCTGGGTCGTAGCCGTCTTCGCGCAGATTCATCGGGCGATTTGCGACCTCACTCAGATTGACGCGCGAGTCTTGCTGAGTCGGTGCGCCGCTCGGCATGTAGCCGGAGGCGTACTCAGACGCGAGGTGCGCGGGAAAATGGTGCATGGAAGACGACATTTGCGACGCAGTCTGTATTTTTGTTTCGCAGTGGCTTTGTGTGCGATGCGCGCAAATTTAATTTTAACGCGGCAACCTCGTTTAACGGCCCGCGAAAATGGGCGTCCCATATCGAGTGGAAACAAATCACCCGTGGCCCGACAATACTCTGTGGGGCGGGTTTCTTCTCGCCATCACCAATTTCATTCTGGCACCGTCGATCATTTTGTTCATTCGATGGGGCCGTTTTGACATTGCCGGCGTGCTGACGCTTCTGTGTGTAGTGAGCAGCGCGTATCACATGTGCCGCGCGGGGTTCGTGTGTTTCACGCAGTTTCACATCGCGCTGACGTATGATCACTTGTGCGTTTACATGGCGTTGCTGTGGATCACCACGTACTGCATTGTGCGCAACGAGTGGTTTCCGCGAGACCCTGCGACCGGCCGCCGTGACGTTCCGTTGGCGTACGTGACGCGCATGCGAGCAGGCGTCTTTTTCCTCATGGCAATTCCCGTGCTCGGTCTCGTTTTGAACAATCCCGAATCGGTGTGGGTGAACATATTTGGGTTTGGCATCCCCGCGACACTGGTCATCATCTCCGCGGTCGTGACTGGCACGCACATTTTCCACAAGCCAATATACGGCTGGATTGGGGTCGCGATGTTTGTTACAGGCGCGGCGTTTTATTCGGTCGCTCCGTACCGCTGGTACGATTGGGCACACTCGCTGTGGCACGTGCTGTCGATGCTGGCCGTGCCGTTCATCGCCGTATCGTGCGACGAAGAGCTGTGGAAAATGCGGTGACGTTCACAGCGTCAGGAGGTAGCCAATGAACACAAGCGACGCCGTGAGACCCAGATAGTAAAGCGTCTCGATTTGATTCGATGCGGCCGACGAATCTGGCGACGGCGTGTTCTGCTCGTCCTCGTTTCTGCGGTGTTTGAACACGGGAACCGAGCGACGTTTTTGTGCATTTTTCAACGCCTCGCCGGCGCCGCTGTGTTGACACAGCTCGCCGCCCGAATCTCTGTAAAAATCCGTGCACTCTTCGCCGTCGTCGCCGCCGCATTGGATCGACGAAAAGGCCACGTTGCAAGTTTGTGCGACCTTCTCGCACGTCTCGGGGCACACGTCGAGTGTGCGATTTGCGTGCCCGTCGGCGCGTTTGAATGCACGCGAGCAAACCCACGCACGCCACTCGTGCGCGCACGTGGAATGCGCCGAGTAGTGCGTACTAAATGCCTCGTATAAAACCACCATGGCCGAGTCAATGAGCCACGCGAGCTTCTCCACGTTGCGCACGCTCGGGTCTGACGCAGACGTCATGAAATGCGTCGCCGTGACGCCGTCGCTTTTCAGTACACTACCGATGAGCGACGAGTTCACGCAAAATTCGTATGCTAACTCTCGACACAGTAAAAGCGACCGTCTCAGCGTTTCGCTGGGCTTTTCGCGCAGGCACAGTGAAAACCCCGCGCTCTCATTGTGTGCTCTCAGCACGTACGCGCCCCTGTCGTTTGTTGCGTGCGCCTCGAGTGTGGCGATCACACACGCAACCAAAATAAACGCTCTCATGCAGCTGCCGCGGTGTTTAATTTTATTCACGCACTGCCATTCGCTTCGCCATTCGCACCGTCAATTTCCGCGTAATTGGTTTCCTCGACAAATGGCGAGGCCGTCGGTCTCACAACGTCCGATATCCTACCCATGTAATCCGGCATTGGCGACGACGATCGCGACGACGTCTGCTCCACAACCGTCGCTTGCTGCTGCGGCGGAGGCTGTGGTGTTTCCACGACTGTGCGCGCGCTGGCCACTAAATTCCGCGCGTATCGACTGAGCACCTGATTATTTGGGTCAAATGGCGCATCGGACACCACTGCGTCCTTGTCGTCTTCGTCGAAAATGGTGAATTTTGGCTCTATTTGGCCGACGTCCACTCGTTTCTGAGCCGGAGGATTCAATGCTCGCAACCGACGAGTGACGACATTTACAACGTGCCTCGCACTGCGTCGCGTCGCAGACGAGCGCGTGCCGTGAGGATACGCGTGAGACACGCGTCCGCTCAATATTTGTCGCCGCAAATTTTCCTCGTCGCGTTTTCGCTGTGTTGCGGTGCCTCCCTCTGGGCGGTACTCGTCTGCTTCTATGACGTGCATAGACCTGCCGCGACCGTACACGTAGTCCAGGTAATCCACGTGCGCCTTGAGTCGCTTCGGCGGATGCAGCAGTTGTATGGAGCAACACACGACAAATGCGCACGACACCGCGATGTCACCCGACGGCGGCAAGGGACCCATCGCGCCGTCGAACAGGAACATCCACGCCGCGGCCAACTGCAGAGCCGTTGCCGCGTGCACAAAGTACGTCTCATACTCGCGCTTTCTCACGTACGCCATGACAATGCAAATGAGGCACGTTGTCAACACGAGCTGCCACGTCGCGAGTACGACCACATTCGGCGTGTCCGCCTGATGCACGCGCCAGACGCACAGAATTTGCACAAGGGGGATGATCACTCCGCATTGCAGCAGCGGGAAAAAAAGCTCTGCCCGTTGCTTGGAAAACAACGCATCCCTCACTTCGACGAATACTTGAAACCAACAGCAACGCGTCCGCTTCACTACAAATTTGTAGTGCAGCCGCAGATGCGCGCGGATGGCCAACACCACGTACACGCCCGCTGTGAAGCTCGACAGCGCCGCAAACACTTGCGACGTCTGAGTCGGCATCAAAATAGACCTTTATATTTACAAGATATTTCAGAATCATACCAGAAAATATTCGTGTAAATTATGAACTCGAGAAATGCAGAAACTGCGCATGCAGTCGCGGCGGAGCCGGTGGCGGCGGGCGGCGACATAAATGACCCAGCCAGGTCATTTATAGGCGGCGGCGACGGGGAGAACTTTGGCGACCGCCAAAGTTCTCTTGCAAACCACCCCCACTCAGATAAACCAGACCTCCGCCAAAAACATCCCTCTGATTTATTTGACAATTTTTCGTGATGCTGCGGGGTCATTTGGATGTGTGCCGATGGGCGAACCCGCCACTTACCGCTCACAGAACGACCCGGTTGGGTCATTTTGGCCCCCGCCGCCACCGCCGCCCGCTGCCACCGCCATCTGCCACTCTCCAAATGACCCTGCAACATCACTAAAAATTGTCAAATAAATCAGAGAGATGATTTCTGCGGAGTTGGGTAGATCTGAATGGGGGCTGGGGAGGGGTGGGGGAGGGGCGGCGGAAACAGCCGCCGGGCGAGTTATCGCGCACAGCCATCTCCAATGTTTGAAAACACCC
>Ga0075154_10001357_pt1 | contig 17723 bp, 15 predicted proteins | sample JI71714BDNA_FD_70965 | JGI IMG/M metagenome (GOLD analysis project Ga0075154, IMG submission 70965) | Wastewater effluent complex algal communities from Wisconsin, to seasonally profile nutrient transformation and Carbon sequestration -... | ecosystem: Engineered > WWTP > Effluent > Algae...
TTGCAGGGCGTGTTGCGGGGTGAAGGTCATTTCAGCGTTCCAGGAAATTCTTCAGCAGCGCATGGCCATGCTGGGTCAGGATCGACTCCGGATGGAACTGCACCCCTTCCACCGGGAATTCACGGTGGCGCAGGCCCATGATCTCCTCCATCGACCCGTCCTCATTGTCGGTCCAGGCAGTGATTTCCATGCAATCGGGCAGCGTCGTCTTGTCGACCACCAGCGAGTGATAGCGCGTGGCCTCATAGCCGTCCGGCAGGCCGGCGAACACGCCCTTGCCTTCATGGCGGATGCGCGAGGTCTTGCCATGCATGATGCGGCCCGCGCGGATCACGTCGCCGCCGTAGACCTGGCCCATGCTCTGGTGGCCCAGGCAGACGCCGAGGATCGGCGTGGTCGCGCCCAGCCGCTCGATCACGCCCATCGAGACGCCAGCCTCGTTCGGCGTGCACGGCCCCGGCGAGATGACGATGCGTTGCGGTGCGAGTCGTTCGATTTCATCGACGCTCAACGCATCGTTGCGCTCCACCCGCACCTCGGCGCCCAGCGACTGCAGGTACTGCACGAGGTTGTAGGTGAAGGAATCGTAGTTGTCGATCATCAGCAGCATATATGGCCTATCGCCTTGTTTATATTAGGCATCTACCCCGATCAGGTCCTTTGATACCCGCCTTGATACCCGCTTTTTTCACGGGTACTTCAAGCCCGATGGGATGCCGTGCCAATCATCAAGAATCTTCTCACGCCGTTCCGTATCAACGCAGTGCTTGACCGGCGCCTAGAATATAGTGACACTGATTAAGACATTTGAGGTGTCACTATGAAGCTTAGCATCCAGCAGCTCAGCGAACGGTCGGGTGTCCCGGAGCGATCGATACGGTTCTACATCCAAAAGGGCCTGATACCGAGGCCACAGGGTGAAACACGGGCGGCGTTTTACACAGACGGTCATCTTGCAGACCTTCTCCGGGTGAAGCAGTGGCAGGAGGCCGGGCTCTCGCTGGATGCGATTGACGAGCTGCTGAAGGCTAAGCGAGAAGCGCCCGTAGCGCCGGCGCGAGCGGGCTCGATCGAGGTCCGATCGCACCTGATCCTCGCCGACGGACTGGAACTTGTTGTTGCGCCGGAGCGCGCTGGACTGACCCAAACCCAAGTGCAACAGCTGTTCCGCGCTGTCCAAGCGGCGACGGCATTTTCAATCACCGGAGCCACCACCATGACCGACCGCACCCACATCACAGTCCTGCTCGACCGCACCGGTTCGATGCAGGACATCCGTGCCGATGTTGTCGGCGGCTTCAATGCTTTCGTCGACACCCATAAGGCGGCGCCAGGCGAGGCGACCCTGACGCTGGTGCAGTTCGACTCGCAGAATCCGTACGAACTCCTGTACGCCGCGCTGCCGATCGAGGAAGTCCCGGAACTGACGCTGGCGCAGTACGTGCCGCGGGCATCAACGCCGCTCTACGACGCGATGGGCCGGGCCATTGGCGCGCTCGACAACAAGCTGACGGCGACGCCAGCGGGATGGAGACCGAAGAAGATCATCTTCGTCGTCGTTACCGATGGCCAGGAGAACGCCAGCAAGCAGTTCCGCCGTGATCAGGTCATGAATCTGATCGACGCAAAGAAAAAAGATGGCTGGGACTTCGTATTCCTGAGCTCCGATCTCGGCGCGCTGACGGATGCGCAAGGCATGGGCGTGGATGCCGCGGCCAGCCTGCACTTCGGCAAGTCCGCGAAGGGCAGTCACCACGCTTGGGCTTCGGTGGCGCAAAAAAGTGTCCAGCGCCGCACCGGCGCACCTTCGGTGGCTTTCGATGCTGCCGATCGCTCGGCGCAAGACGACGCCAAGTAATTCGCCGCGCGTGGCCAAGGCGATGAGGGTCGTCTATTCAGAAGCGATGACAGCGCCGCCGCAGGGTGGCTCGCCCATAGCGCAAGGAATGCTTCTGTCCTGTTGGACAAAGAACAGGCACTGCAACAACAGATCGAGGCACTTCAGCGGCAGCAGGCCGAGCTCGCTGGTGACGATTCGGCCCTGGGCATGCTCGACTGAGCTCACTTGCCTGCACCGTTGAACGAACACCACACATCCGAAAGCACCGAAAGAAGATCACTAGGAACGTCAAACAATCCATGGACCAGGCAACCCACAACGACCTGTTTTGCGCTCTAACAAATTCGTTCAAGCCGAGACCGCTTCGCGGCTCGGCTGCATGGTGACGTGGACCACTCCGCCGTTCCGCGCAGCGGTCCGGCTTAACTCAGGCGTTAGCGCTAAAGGGAATTCACATGGAAACGAGTGTGGTCGATCCAAGTAAGCGCCGGAGCCAGTTCTTAGCGTTAGGTCTGGCTATCTTTGCGTTTATGAGTATTCGCAAGTTCCCTGGCGCCTCCGGTTGGCTCGGTGGCGCTGGCTGGCTACTTTTTGCGGCAACCGTTCTCGCGGCGCCTTCCCTTGCCGCGTTTGAGCCAAGGCTTCCCGAGGGGGACCGCGGCCTTGCGATCTTTTCCTTGGCTGTCTCGCTGATCCTCATTGTCAGTAGCGTCGTAGTCTGGGCTGGTGCGCGCTAACAATTCGTTCAAGCCGAGGCCGCTTCGCGGCCTCGTGCAAATGCTATACATTTTCACTTGCCCAAGGCCGGAAACCGGTCCGGGCTAACTCAGGCGTTAGAGCGCATAGGGAGAGTTCCGTGAAGCGAATTTTCGTACCCACGAAAAGCGGCAGTGACTGGCAGCGTCTCCTGGGAAAGCCAGAGCTCCACTGGAAGATGGGGCGATCGGCAATGTCTGCTGCCGCATGCTGGGAAGAGGCAAATCCCAAGCTGCCTGCTGAAATTTTGCAATTCCTCAGCGAGAGCAAGGATCCAGATCTTGCGGACCTGGAGCTGCTGATTGCAATACCGGAATGGGAGGTTGATCTACCTGGCGGAAAACGCCCATCCCAGACAGATGTTCTAGCCCTCGCAAGAAACGCCAAGAATTTGGTCGTTCTCGGCATTGAGGCCAAAGTAGATGAGCCGTTTGGCCCTACCATCGCCGAGAAAAAGGCTGACCCTTCTCCTGGTCAGATCGAGCGCCTCGCTTACCTTGAGAAAGAGCTAGGCGGAGATCAACCTCTGTCGGGCAATATCAGATATCAACTTCTGCACCGCTCCGTCTCTGCATTGCTCACTGCACGAGCCTTCCACGTCCCCATTGCAGTAATGCTGGTGCACTCATTCAGTCCGGAAGCCGCATGGAGGGAGGACTTTGCGGCATTCTGCTCCGCGCTTTCCTGCAAGCAAATCTCACACGATCTATGTGAGGTTCCCAACACTTCCGGCGCGCGACTGCTGCTCGGGTGGTGCAAAGGTAACAATCACTATTTGAGCGTAGATCTGCCAAGTGCGCTCTAACAATTCGTTCAAGCCGAGCCCGCTTCGCGGCCTCGTGCAAGCTTTTATTATTTTCACTTACCCATGGACGCAAAGCGCCCGGCTTAGCTCATGCGTTCGGATGCTCGCTATGCGTCGCTTTAAGGCTGGCGCTGTTATCGATAGCTAACCGTCGGAACTACGCTTCAAGCCATCCAAGTAGTCAGCCAATGCCTGCATCATCTCTCGACGCTTGGGCAGGTATTCGGCCATGTTGTAAACGCCTTCCGTGCCGCCAACCTTGTGTGACAACTGCGCCTCGACTGCTTCGCGCGGCCAGCCCAACTCACGCAACCGGGTCGATGCCATGTGGCGGAAGCCGTGGCCGACCATTTCGTCCTTGAAGCCGATACGGGCCAACGCAGCATTGATGGCCCCGTCGCTCATATGTCGCTTCTGATTACGCCCGCCAGGGAAGAGGAAGCGGCCACGCCCTGTCAGTACGTGAAGCTCTCGCAGGATGGCGATGGCTTGGGTGGAGAGAGGAATCACGTGCGGCTACGTGTCGGGATCCTCCTTCTCTCTCTTGCGTAATTTCCGGATAGCCGGGGGCACCCGGTAAGCCGGGTTGTCGCCGTCAAGATCGAATTGCGCCCACTCGGCCATGCGTATCTCACCAGGGGGGCAGAACCAAAGAGGCGCAAGTTTCAGGGCGCAGGCAACGGGAAAAGTACCGCCGAACCCGTCGATCGCCCGCAGCAGGTCACCGACCCGCTTTGGATCCGTGATCGTGGGATAACTCTGCTTCACCATGTCGCGTCGCGACGGGAGGGCTTCGCTTAGATCTGCAGCCGGGTCGCGCTCTGCTCTCGCGGTCGCAACCGCGAACTTGAACACACGACTCAGTTGAAACCGGAGTCGATGCGCCTGCTCCAGATGACCGGCCTTGGACAGGCGTTCGATGAGGGGCGGATGTCGGCCACCCCCAATGACGCCACCGGCCGTCCTCCGATGAATGGAAAGGCATGATTCTCCAGCCTGCCCTGCTCCTTCTCGAAGTTCTTATCCGTCCAGCCCGGCTTGCGAACCGCCAGCCATTCTCTGGCCAACACTTCGAAGCTGTTGGCCGCCCGCTCCAGGCCTGCGGCCTTCTCCGCTTTCCGGTTCTCGCCCGGGTCAATCCCGGCTGCGATCTGCTTGCGGGCCGCGTCACGCCGCGCCTTGGCGTCAGCCAGCCCCGTGTCGGGGTAAGTCCCTAGGCTAAGCGTATTCCGCTTACCGGTGATCGGCCGGAAGTTTTTCTTTTACCCCCCTACCCTTCCGCAAGCCGGCAGGACAGCACTGCCTTAAGATGACCCGTACTGGCGCGCTGAGTCGCAGGTTCTCTACGCAACAACGCACGACGTCACTTGGGGAAGGCATGGAAGCGGTTTCGCTGGGTCGACTCGAATCCCATCTTTGGGCGTCCGCCAACATCTTGCGCGGCCCGGTGGATGCAACCGACTTCAAGACCTGCATCTTCCCGCTTCTGTTCTTCAAGCCCATCTGCGATGTGTGGGAAGAGGAATACCAGGCAGCGCTGGCTAAATCTAATGGTGACCTTTCCTACGCCAAGTTCGCCGAGAACCACCATTTCCAGATTCCCGCAGGCGCGCATTGGAACGATGTGCGCCAGAAGCCCAAGAATGTCGGTGCGACCATCCAGAAGGCTATGCGCGCCATCGAAACCGCCAATCCCGATCTGCTCACCGGCATATTCGGCGATGCCGCTTGGACCAGCCGCGAACGCCTGCCCGACGAAACGCTCAAGAATCTAATAGAGCACTTCTCGACCCAAACGTTGTCGGTAGCCAACGTGCCTGAGGACGAGCTAGGCAATGCCTATGAGTACTTGGTCAAGAAGTTCGCGGACGACTCAGGCCACACGGCCGCCGTGAAGGCTTGGGGGAAATTCGAAGTCGCTGCCAAGTGGGTCCAGTCGCTGGGCATGGCAATACCGGGGAAGTCTTTGGCAAGCAGCCGGGGTTCTGACGAGCCCCTGGCGCGAACATCGAGTGCCTTGAAATCTCTCCACCTTCAAAAGACGCCAAACGGAGCCAGTCAAGCAGTGGACCAGGTAAAGCATAACAAGATCGCTTTCTTGACCTGGGGCATCGCTTCGTTCGCCGCGAGGTGCTGCGCTACACGGCCGGCGCGTAGGTCAGGAAAGACGTCACCAAGATTGTCTACGAGGACCGCTTCGCGCGGCACTTCTACAAGCCGCAGCCGCTGCGCACGCTGGAGGAAATCAGCGCCGACATCCTCGCCATCGAGAAAGAAGCCGAGGGGCTGCTCGGCGACCTGCTTGGAGGGCGTGTGTCATGAGTGAGCGGGATGACTTGCTGGCTTCCATAGCTCACACGGTGCGCGATTATCGCTCTGGGGAAATCGCCTCACCAACACCGGCGCACGTCGATCGCTGGATCGGGCAGTTCGATGCGGCGGTCCAGTTACCCATGCTTCGGGAAACTGACCATGTGCTCCAGAAGACCTACTTCTCGCTTGGCAAAGTCATCTCCTTCTTGAGGGGGTTAATGCAAACCGAGAAGCTCGTCGGCACCGACCCTTGCGCATTCTGGCGCGGTGTGAACTTCCTGGACATTCAGGGCGGTGGAAACAGTCAGACCGAGATGCTCGCGCTCTTCAACGAGCTATTGCAGGAGAATTGTGACTTCGGGGTGGCGCAGTGCGGCGGCGAGGGTAGTTCCGTCTTCGTCTATCTCGACGACGGCGTATTCACCGGAAACCGTGTGCGCCGTGACTTGGAGGCGTGGATCAGGGACGAGGCACCGAACCAGGCTGCCTTACACATCGTAACCATCGCTCTACACAGTGGCGGGCAATACTATGCCAATGGACATATCGAAAAGGCAGCGGATGCTGCGGGAAAGTCGATTGACGTGACATGGTGGTTTGCAATCGAGTTGGAGGACCGCAGGGCTCACAGCGACACTGCCGATGTGCTGCGCCCCACTCACATACCCTACGACCCTGCTGTGCAGGCTTATGTCCAGGCCATGAGGTACGCGCCCACGCTTCGGCGGCCAGGAAGTTTGGGGGTAAACGCACTGTTTGCAAGTGAAGCAGGAAGGGTCCTGCTCGAGCAAGAGTTCCTGAAAGCTGGGGCGCGGCTCCGACAGCTGTGCGCGAATTTCGGCGACACACAGCGACCACTTGGTCACATCACACTTGAGACGCTCGGATTCGGGTCGCTCATCGTCACCTTCCGCAATTGCCCAAACAACGCGCCCCTGGCGCTTTGGGCTGGCGAACCGTGGTATCCGTTGTTTCCCCGAACGAGCAACAGTCAAACGGCTATCAAACGGCTGTTTGGAGACTTGGCCAGGGGCGGTTGCTGATGCGCCCGGAGCAGACCCGTACCTACGACCGCGCCAGTAGCATTGTTTTTCTCAAGACTGACGCACCATTTGGCGGGCTGTCGAACATGGCCGGAGGGTTTCCGCTGTGGGTGAACGGCATCCGGGCGCTAACGTCGGAGGCGCTTTACCAGGCCTGCCGCTTCCCGCATCTGCCAGAGGTGCAGTCGCTGATCATCGAGCAGAAGAGCCCGATGGCCGCGAAGATGAAGAGCAAACCCTATCGGCATGACTCACGGCCGGACTGGGCCAAGGCCCGGGTCAAGATCATGCGCTGGTGTTTGCGCGTCAAGCTCGCGCAGAACTGGCGCGCTTTCAGCGAACTTCTGCTGGAGACGGGCGAGCGGCCTATCGTGGAGGAATCGTTGAAAGATGCATTCTGGGGGGCGAAGGCGACCGACGACGGGACCCTCGTCGGCATGAACGTGCTTGGTCGGTTGCTGATGGAGTTGCGGGAAGCGGTCAGGGTTGAGGAGCGTGAGTCGCTCATGTCGGTGCAGCCACTGGCTATTCCGAACTTCCTGCTGGGAGGGCGACCAATAGAGATCGTCACTTCGCACGTCCCTGAACACGATGTTGAACTCGGCACAGCCTCCGTGGCGCCTGCTCGCGGAGAGACCCAGAGACCCACCGTGACGCAACCATCATTGTTCGATGCGCCTGCTATGAAGGAAGCGCCCCCTGCTTCGTACTTGGCCGTTTGCGCGAAGATCGAGCCTGTCGCTGCCCTCAAGCCGTACGCGGAATACAAGGAGTCGGGCAGCGGTGACTAGTGTGCGTGAAACCCCGAATACCAATCGTCAATTTGATCAAAGGACAAGCAATATGAGCAGTCTAAAGAAATTTGCTGTCGCCACGCCGCGACCGCTGCCCGTGATCGTATTGGCTGACACGAGCGGCAGCATGGGGGAGAACGGCAAGATCGAGGCGCTCAATGCTGCGGTGAAGGACATGGTCTCGACTTTCTCCAGGGAAAGTCGCCTGCGCGCCGATATCCAAGTGGGCTTGATCACATTCGGCGGCAAGGCACAGATGCACTTACCGTTGGTTGCGGCGCACAGCGTCGCCGGATTCGCGGAATTGACGGCTGATGGGGTCACGCCCATGGGTGCTGCATTTGACCTCGCTCGACAGTTGCTGGAGGACAAGGATCGCATCCCCTCCCGAGCCTACCGCCCCGTTTTGATTCTCTTGTCGGATGGACAACCGACCGATGACTGGGAGGCCCCTTTCAAGGCTCTTTGTGATTCGGAGCGGGCACAGAAGGCGACCCGGCTTGCGCTGGCAATCGGTCCAGATGCCGACGAAGCAATGCTGAGGGATTTTGCAAACGACGCAGAAGCGCCTCTTTTCAAAGCCCACAACGCCCGGGACATCCATCGGTTCTTCCGTGCCGTGACCATGAGCGTTACCACTCGCACTACAAGCCAAAATCCAGATATCTCAACCGCCTTTGTCGTCCCTCCGCCGGATGATGACGCACTGGACCTCGACTTCCAATGAGGTTTTCAGCCTGCGGCGCGAGCGTCATCGGCCCCCGACACATAGACTTGGCCGAGCCTAATCAGGACGCCATGACTTTGACGGGATGCCGTGACGGCTGGATTGCGGCCGTGGCTGACGGATTGGGATCTCGAGCTTGCAGTGATTTGGGGGCGCGTAGCGCCTGCCAGGTTTCCCGACGGATCTTGCGCGCTGTATCGAGCAGCTTCGACCTACCCGCAACACTGCCATTGATTCATCAGCAATGGCTAAGAGCGATTGAGCCGACAAGTCCGAGAGATGCCGCGACAACGCTGTTGTTCGGACTCGTCACAGCTGAAGGCGTTGTCCATGCAGCTCAATTGGGTGACGGTTTGTTACTGACGAGATGCGCTGGCGAGTTTCGTCGCGTCACGCCAGATCGCACAGCCTATGGCAATCAGACGTCGGCACTTGAATCCACACACGTGCAGGAAAAATGGAGCACCACACAGGGTCGATTCACCGAGCCAGGTGACGGAGTAATCTTGATGACAGACGGCGTGGCCGATGATCTCGAACCGGTCCAACTCGCCGATTTCTTTGATGCGCTTTATCAAGACCTAAGCACCCGTAGTCGCGCCAGAGGCAGGCGCTGGCTACAGTCTGAATTAAATGACTGGGCCACCCCCTTGCACAGTGATGACAAGACACTGGTGGCCATATTTAGGACGTCAAGATGAGCACAACACCAGCAGAAGCAGCGAAGAAGAACAGGACGGTTCTCGACCAACACGGTCAGTCCTATGAGTTGACTGGGCGTATCGGTGAAGGCGGACAGGGCATTGTCTGCACGACCAACTACCCCAACGTTCTCGTCAAAGTTGCGCGTGCAACTTCAGAAGAAAAGAGAGCTAGTTGGACTAACAAAATCCGTGCACTCATGCGCCAGCCTCTTGAAGGTCTCCCTATCGCCCATCCGTTGGCTCTCATCACGCAGCCGCAGCCAGGCTACGTCATGGAATTGATGGATGGACTGACTCCAGTAGCTGAGCTGATGCAGGTGGCGACGGATGCATTGATGTCGGATGAAGGCCTCTCCGGCTATGTCAAAACGGGCGGCTTGTTGCGTCGGTTGAAGATGCTTGCGCGGTTGGCGCGTGTACTGGCTGATCTGCACGGCCGCGGACTGGCCTACGGCGATCTCTCGCCTGCAAATGTCTTCGCATCGCAGTCACTTGAGTACGCCGAAGTCTGGCTAATCGATGCCGACAACGTGGCGAGTCAGTCGCGTGATGGCCAGCAAGGCGTCTTCACTCCCGATTACGGTGCCCCCGAAATTCTCCGGGGGGAGTCTGGCATCAATACGCTGACAGACAGTTGGAGTTTTGCTGTCATGGCATATCGCCTCCTCACCCTGGTCCATCCACTCAAGGGGGATGTCGTCCTCGAAGGTGAGCCCGAGGGTGAAGAGGCGGCGCTTCGTGGTGAACTACCTTGGGTAGATCACCCAACTAATCGCAATAACGCGTTGTCGATCGGACTTCCCCGCGAGATTGCGCTCAATGTTCCACTGCGTGGCCTGTTTGAACGATGCTTCAATGCCGGGCTTAACAGTCCAGGAGATCGTCCGGGTCTGAATGAATGGGCTGATGCCTTCGAGGCTGCCACGGGTCATTGCGATCAATGCGAGTCCTGTGGCAACACGTTCTTCTACAACTCAAAACAAACCTGTCCATTTTGCGATCACCCTCAGGGCAAGGATCGTACGATCCTGTTGCAGGAGTATCGCTATATGCCGCCCGAGCTGCTCCGGTATGGCTTGTCGGAGGATGTGCCAGAGTCGTTGATTCGAAAGGAGTGCTGGACCCGGACAGGTAAGGCCATGGTGTTGAACATCAGCCCTGCCGAGTTGAAAACCCTTCCCCTGGGGACCTCGTTGTACGCGGATGCGAGGCCGCTCTGCACCGTCCAGCTAGCCAAGGATGGCTTGTGGATAGAGCCCTCGGCCGGTGCGCGAATTTCCTTGCAGAGAGCATCCGATGACAAGGTCGTCGAGGTTGCTAGCCGGCAGCGGCTCAAAACAGGCAGTCGTTCAGGAGCTTCTTTCTGGCTCCACCTCGGATCAGTAGAAGAAGAGCATGTCGTATGGCGCTTCAACTGGTGATCCAACGATGAAACTGAGCGCGTTTCCCATTTTCTCGAGAGAACTTGTCCAGTTCGCATGTGAAGAATTAGACACCGATTGGCAGATTGGCGAAGCAATATCGGTGCAGGCGCACGGCAACGACTTTCTCCTTCGGCAAGGTGATTCCGTCTGCGTCGCCAAAGTTTTGGGGAGCGAGGCTCGGACAGCGCTTCAGGTGCAGCGAGGCTTGACGTTGTGGGTTTTGAGAAATCGACACGAAAAGGTCCTCCACCTGCAAACGGTGGATTTGGTCGAGCAGATCCAGTTGGATATGACGGTTTCCGTTGATGAGGCCATTGCCGAGCACTTGGCCAGCAAGGGTGAAATTCCAGCACCCGACGTACAGGCTGCTGTGGGTTGGTTGAGAGATCACTTTGTCGCTGCCGATGACACACCGACCTCAGAGATGGACCGCATTTTCCTTGGCCGCTTCGACAACGCGACCGATGAAGACTTCGTCCTATTTGGAGCGGGTTGGCGTGGCACAGTCAAGCGAGATATGGGCGCGCTGAAGCTGATGAGCGTGACTCGTCTGAAGGGCGCTACTGTTCAGGTGGCGATGGCCGTCGGGAATATATATTTCCAAGATGCCAGTGTTGCCGTGCGACTTCAGAGTGCGGAGCAGCGCGCACTCCTGGATGCCGCGCTACGCGACAATGGAAGCTACCTTCGCCTATGGCACGAATACGGCACACTTGAATGGGAACAGGCGCGCGAATGCGCAAGGGAGCTTGGGTCGCTTCGGTTCAACAATGCAGGCCTCATTGAGGGTGAACTCTGGGCTTGGTTTTTAGAAGCAGATCTTGACCACCTGAAGGATTTCCGAAAACGATGGAAGGCCTTGGGTTTGCCGGGTTCGACTCAAGTAGAACTTGGGGAGAAGGAGCTCGAGCTCGATCTCGAATTCGAGGGCGCCCCGGAAAAAGGCCAACGGGCACGGCGGCGTCCAGTTCGAGGAGAACTGCGGTTTGAGAGAAACGGCGTCGTCCTAGTTCCAAGCCAAGATCGGCGCTCAGAACGGCCGCCATCCCAAGGCTTCATCTACTACTCGCTATCGGGTGACGAAGCTGTACAGACCCGTCGGGCGCGGGCGAAGCAATCCATCAATGATGGACGCCGAATGCCGCAGCTGAGCTACTTGCTGGAAGGGGTGGCCCCGCCAAGCGCTCGGCGGCGCCAACTGGTTGGCTTGTCCGCCTACGCCAAGGCTTGCTTCAGGGGACCCCCAACCGAGCGTCAGAAACTGGCCTTGGATGTTGCGATCAATACGCCGGACATCGCGCTGATTGTCGGCCCGCCCGGGACAGGGAAAACCCAAGTCATCGCTGCGCTGCAACGTCGTCTTGCCGAAACGCTAGGCGAAAACTCCTTGCAGCACCAAGTGCTGATCAGTAGTTACCAGCACGATGCCGTCGATAACGCCCTCAACCGTGCGGAAGTCTTTGGCTTGCCCGCCGTCCGCATTGGCGGTCGAGGGCGCCGTGACGGCGGTGTCGACCCGGTTGGTGTCTGGTGTGAACGAAAGCAGAAGGAAATTGCTGTCCGACTCGACGCGATCCAGCTAGCCGAGCCCCTGACACTGCCGTTGGGAGAGCTAGACCGACGGATCACGGCATTGAGGCTCGCAAGTTTGTCGTCCCAGGAACGCCACGCACAGTTCGAGCAAATTGATGTCCTGCTGCGCCAGTTATACGATCTGAATGTTCGCCTTCCGGCCGATATAAAAGCTCGGTGGGATGAGTTCCTTGTTCAGCAGACAAGGGTCGAAACCCAGCGTCAGGCCACTGGACCAGCCGGGCTTTTACGACTGCTTCGGGCTCTGCGAACCAGCTCCGTCGGGTTCGCCGATGACGGCCCAGACAGAGCTCACCAGCTTGAGCGCACCCTGCGCCGTGGGGGTTTGAAACTGGAAGCGTCGGAATGGCGGTTACTCGAGCGATTTTCAACCGATGCCGATGCTACGGAAGCAGATCTTTCTGAATTAGCTGTCTTCAAGCTGTCCATGCTGGATCGACTGAGCCCCGACTACAGGCCCCCGCAGCTAAAGCAGGCATTGAGCGGTGAAGCGCTCAGCCTCTTGGCCGATATGAAGCACGCAATCGACGCACCTTTGCGCCAATCTCGCCACGGCATTTCTGCGGTAGTGGCCTCTTACCACGCTGCACTCGCCCATGCCCCCCAAGAGGCCGCGAGAGCGGTCCGGGAGTACGCCAGCATTGTGGGTGCGACGTGCCAGCAGTCAGCAGGTAAGGCGATGAGCAGTTTAAAGGAGTTGAGCGACCTAGAAGCATCCGAGGGAATTGAATTCGACACCGTTGTTATCGATGAGGCTGCAAGAGCAAACCCGCTCGACCTCTTTGTTCCTATGGCGATGGCGCGCCGTCGGATCATCCTGGTTGGCGATCATCGCCAGCTTCCTCACCTCGTTCAACGTGAGTTGGAAGATGAACTCATTTCCAGGCAGAGCCTGACTGAGGCTCAAGCAAAGGCGTATGAGCAAAGTCTTTTTGAGCGACTGGTAAGACAGCTTCGGGAGCAGGAGAAGGTCGACAACATCAAGCGTGTCGTGATGCTCGATACGCAGTACAGAATGCATCCGACATTGGGTGATTTCATCAGTAAGCAGTTCTATGAATCTGAGGGGCTTGACGTCCTGCACTCAGGTCGACCCGCGCAGGATTTCGCCCATGCGATTCCGGGATACGAAGGTACATGTGCTGCTTGGCTGGATGTTCCCGACGGAAAAGAAAAATATCTAAAACCCGGGTATGAACGACAGGCAGAGGCTGGTGCGATTGCAAAAGAGGTCAAACGGATCGCAGACTCCTGTGGGCCGACACTGAGTATTGGCGTAATCAGTTTCTACCGCGCGCAATGTGACCTGATTCTTAAGGAGTTCGTCGCCCAAGGCCTTGCAGAGGAACAGGACGGTGAAATCCGGATTGCGCGATCCTACCGGCAAACCGAATCAGGTGATGAGCGCCTACGCGTCGGCACGGTCGACGCGTTCCAGGGTAAAGAGTTTGATGTCGTCTTCCTGTCTATCGTGCGGGCCAACGACATAGTCGTTTCCGAACAAACGCAAGGGAATGAGCGTGAGCGACTACTAAACGGTAAGTATGGCCACTTGCGCTTGGCAAATCGTTTGAATGTGGCAATGAGCCGCCAGCGGAAGCTCCTTGTTGCCGTGGGTCAAAAACGCATGGCTGAAGGTCTCGCTGCCGCCGAAGCCGTCCCGGCTCTTGCTGCGTTCCTAAAGCTTTGCAGAGAGGCGAAGGGCAATGGTCGTTGATCGATATCTTCGCTTCGATGTGCGTCGTCCTCCTGATGGGCGTCCGCTTCTATGGCCTGTTCGAGTTTGGAAGGTTCTTTATCCAACAAAGCGAGTTCTGAGGCTGAATCTGTTTCAGGAGGCGCTCCTTGGACTTGCACGGGCTCGATGTCAGGACAGCTCGGAAATGGCGAAACTTCTTGGGCTTGACCGGGAACTTGTGGCGTTCATTACTGCGACACAGCTAATCCCTAACGGCTGGATGACTACATTGGGGACACTCACTCCTCAAGGTGAGCGTGTTCTCGAAGAGGCTCAGGATGCCAGCGAAGAAGTCCGCATGGGCTACGCGTATCAGGACGCGATCTCGGGAAATTGGTTCCCCCGATTCACTGAGGAACTTCCAGAGATTGAGGCAAAGCGAATCGATGATGGTTACCCAATATTCCTACGCGATCTGGATTCTGGAAAGGAAGATCGCCCGTTTCGCCTGAATCACTTGCAGCACCTGCAGCACACTGTACTGGACATGGGCGCGCTCTTTGATGCGTTCAAGCGCTATCGGACGGATCATGACCACGCCAAGCAGCGTGATGATGAGCTTCCGACACCTGTCCGCATTGAGAGCCTGAGCTTTGTCGAAGATTCAGCGCAGCCAATGTGGCTATGGACCTGGATCTTCCCGGACAAGGCTGGCCCACAACCGTGGCTAATTGCCGATCCCTTCGGGCTGCAGCAGGCTGCGTCCTGGTTGCGCAAGCCATTACAGGAGGTCCTGCCCCGAAACGATGGGGCTGCCCGATACATCGCGGGCGTAGTAGGTGAAACAAGATCGAACGAATTGTCGGCAGAGGAGTGGTTGCGATCTTTAGAGAGCCAGACTGATCTGGCGCTTCTAGCGGACTACAGCTGGTCGCGGAATGTGCCACTTGTTGAGGGATTTCTCGCCAGCGTTTTGAGGAGAAGATCGTTACTCGCAGGTCAGGAGCGATCTTGGCAGGAGGATGTGACTAGTCTTCTCATTGAGACTCATAACCTGGCTGAAAGTGTGCTGCAGTGGCTGCTGAAAGCATATCCACCTGACATCAGACGATTGCCCCACTGGAAGGACCAGCGGGATTGGAAGGATGGAGAAGCTCAGTACTACCTCCGGTTCTTCAATCTTTCGTGCCTGACCGATGACGTCATCAAGCGACTTTCAACGCAGCGCTTGGATCAGGTGAGAACTGCTGCAAAGCTAGGTAGCAGTTCGCTGAAGGCGTTGTTGTTTGCTGGACTGCTAGGGACGGTTGATCAAGTGGGCCATCCCTTCCTAAATCTATCCGATGATGAGCTTCGACTGAGTCGCCTGCTCGACATGGCCGACGCTCGAAACAAGAAGGCCGGGCATTCAGGCGGCGAAAGAATCGATCGGGAAGAAGCCATGGAATACGCTGATTTCGTCATCGAATGGGTTCAAATTTATGAGGGCTGGTACGGAAATGGCAAAGCACAATAAGCGTAGCAAGGCCCCAGCAGGGCAAAGCACGAATACTCCACAAAGTGCGGTCGCAGCGGCTTGGCAGAAAGCAACGGCTGGCATTGGTGCAATTGCGCCGCCTGTGCAAAGCGATGCTTCCGCCGTGACGCTACCCGACCTGGACAAAGATCAAGTCAGCGCGTTGAGCAAAACCGAGCCTGAGAAACAGGTTGAGATCGAGAAGCTGTTGGCAGAGATCTCCAATGTTGCAAGGAGAGTTCGTGATCTACACGAAGATGTACAGAAGCGCACGGAAGACCTTGCTCGTAAGGAGGAGGCATTCTCCCGCCAAAGTGATGGGAACAAAAAGCGAACCGAAGAGATCCACAAACTTGATGATGAGTTGAAACGACGACAAGCGGAGATCAATAAAACCGAATCGACTTTGACTGACAAAGAGCGAGACCTTGAGGAGCGGGAGCTGGATGCGCGCACCGGTTTTGCCGCCCAAAACGTCGCGGCGCTGAGTGGCCTCAAAAAGGAGATCGCGGAACTAGAGTCTAAAAAGACAGAAATCCAACTTGGCATCCTTCAGGCAGAGCAGAAATCACGGGACGATGATTCTGCGCGCGCCTCCAGCCTGATGGAGCGCGAGGCGGAGATGGCAAGCAAGGAAAGAGGTCTTCAGCAGCAGCAACGACGACTGGATGCCGAGTGGAAAGACCTGGAACGCGAACGAACACAGATACGTGAGGATGCACTCCTTGAGGCCAGCCAGGAGATCGCGCGATTAACCGAAGCCCGCCAACGAACTGAGTCTCGCCTTGAAAAGGTGTACCGCGATTGGACCTCTACTGAACAGAAGCTGGAACAATACCGCGAGTTCTCGGAGGCATTGGCGGGACGGCCAGCGCGTGAGATTCTCGATGAGTCGGCTGCTAACAGGCGTCGAATCGCTCAGCTGGAGAACCAGATTGCAAACAGTCATGATGATCAGCTTGGCTCTGAAAACGAGACGCTGAGAAAACTCCGTGATGAGCAGAAGGCTCAACTCGATGAGGTGCATGTGGACTTGGCCGATGCAAAGGCTCAGCTTCATCGCCTCCGTCTAGGCGTCAGTGACAAAGAGAACCTTGAAAAGGAGAAGCGTGCTCTCGAAAAGAACAATCAGATCTTAAGTGCAAGGCTGAATGACTTGGGTAAGACGGTGGATGACCTAACCCAGTCACAGCAGTCCGAAAAGCCGTTCCCCCAAATGGCATGGATGGATTCGGCATCCAAATCAGACTGGATCAGGGATCGCAAGGCCAACGAGTTGAGCCTGCCGGAGCAGGAGGTTCCTGATCTGAAAAAATTCTCGGTTGAATTGCAACACAGGATCGCTCAAGCGGAGGACGGTGCAGCACTGTATTTTCGTCTCGAAGATATTCAGTTGCTCATCGCCGGTTTGGCCATGAGCCAGCTTCACATCTTCCAGGGGATCAGCGGCACAGGAAAAACGAGTTTGGCGAAGGCATTCGCAAAGGCGATGGGCGGTCATTGTACTGACATTGCGGTCCAGGCCGGGTGGCGAGATCGTGATGACCTATTGGGGCACTACAACGCATTCGAGAAGCGCTTCTATGAGCGCGACTGCCTGCAAGGTCTCTACCGGGCGCAAACTGGCGCCTACAAGGACCGTTGCAACATCATCTTGCTTGACGAGATGAACCTCTCGCGTCCAGAGCACTATTTTGCTGAATTTCTTTCGGCTCTCGAAAAAAATGATCCGAGAGATCGATTGATCAGCTTGTCCGAAACCCAGTTGCCAAATGCACCGGCGCTGCTTGTTGAGGGACGCAAGATTCGAGTCCCCAATAACGTCTGGTTTGTAGGCACCGCAAACCATGATGAGACCACGAACGAGTTCGCTGACAAGACCTACGACCGTGCTCACGTCATGACGCTTCCCCGTCACGAAGCAGGATTCAAGATTGGGTCAAAACCCAAGGCCAGCTTTAGCTACGGATCATTGATGCAGCACTTTGATGGCGCTGTTACCCAGAACGCCGACGAAGTTAGAGAGTTGTTGGAAGAGTTGACCACAGGGCCCCTCACGAGCATCTTGCAGGATCGGTTTGACCTAGGATGGGGCAATCGACTCGAGCGTCAGGCTATGCGATTTGTCCCGGTCTATATGGCTGCAGGCGGCCGCAAAGAAGACGCTCTGGATCATTTGCTTGCCAGCAGAGTATTTCGGCGCGGCAAGGTTACTGGTCGATACGATGCGACGATTGATGATTTGGCCGCCATTGAACAAGCGCTTACTACTGTTTGGAAAGGGTGGAAATTGGAGCCTCGCCGTTCCATTGCCCTGGTGGCTGAAGACCGTCGCCGTAAGGAACGTGGCGCATGAGAGTGCTCGACCGCCTCACTGGTAAAACGCTCAGCGAAGTACCCGACGCGTTTCTTCCGGGGCGGTATTGCCTGCTTGGACTACTGGTAGTCAACGGGCACAGCCCAATGAAGCCCGGTGATCTGCTGTTGGATGACGGCTCTGGAGTCATCCGAATTGAGGACGCTGAATGCC
>Ga0075154_10001359_pt1 | contig 17711 bp, 15 predicted proteins | sample JI71714BDNA_FD_70965 | JGI IMG/M metagenome (GOLD analysis project Ga0075154, IMG submission 70965) | Wastewater effluent complex algal communities from Wisconsin, to seasonally profile nutrient transformation and Carbon sequestration -... | ecosystem: Engineered > WWTP > Effluent > Algae...
CGCGTGCCTGGTTCACATAAAAGCCTGCTCGAAGCGAAAGCCGAAGGCGCCGATGTGCGGATTCTCTATTCACCATTGGAGGCAGTACAGCTGGCCAAACAAAACCCGGATAAAGAAGTCGTCTTCTTTGCCGTAGGTTTTGAAACCACCGCTCCTGCTAATGCGCTAAGTATTGTACATGCCGACAAATCCGGCGTTACTAATTACAGTATACTTGCTTCCCATGTATTGGTTCCTCCCGCCATGGAAGCCATCCTGGGCGATCCGGAAAACCAGATCGATGCATTTCTGGCGGCCGGGCATGTTTGTACCATTATGGGCACTGAAGAATATTATCCCATAGTGGAGAAATACAAGACCCCCGTAGTGATTACCGGATTTGAGCCGGTGGATCTGTTACAGGGAATTTTAATGGCTGTACAACAACTGGAAAACGGGGAATACAAGCTGGAAAACCAATATACACGTTATGTGCAGCGGGAAGGGAACCGGATGGCTATACAAACCATGGAGCAGGTGTTTGAAGTGAGTGACCGGATGTGGCGGGGTATCGGCACAATTCCCCAGAGTGGCTATGAAGTGAATGACCGGTACAAACAGTATAACTCAAGAGTTAAGTTCAGGATCGATATCCCCACCGCGCTGGAAAACCCTTCTTGTATCAGTGGCGATATTATGAAAGGTTTGAAAAAACCGTTCCAGTGTCCGAATTTTGGCAGTCACTGCAAACCGGAGCACCCGTTAGGAGCCCCGATGGTAAGCAGTGAGGGCGCTTGTGCGGCTTATTATCACTATTCAGATGCTGTACAAATGGCTTGAACATATAACAACCAAAATTTATACGATGAGGGGCCTTTTTATCGCTCTCTTTTTTTGCCTGACGGCCGTTGCCGGCTTTACACAAAACAATCTAAAGGGTATAACCTTAGTGGCGGAAAATAGCAAAACACCGGTAACTGATGCTTCTGTTTATTCTGCAGACTTTACATATAGTGAAATATCAGACGAAAATGGGTTTGTTTCATTTAAAAACCTGCCAGATGGCACCGATTCATTAATCATTACAGCAATTGGGTATGCAACAAAAATCATTCAACTGACTGAACTGGGTTCCGGCACCATTTACCTGACCGTAAAAGTCACAACCTTGAATGATGTGTTGGTCAGGGCCTCTTCCAAAAACGGAATTTTTAAGACGATTAGTGATCTTGATATTCATATCCGGCCGATTATTAATTCTCAGGAAGTATTAAGGCTGGTACCAGGTTTGTTTATCGGACAACATGCCGGAGGAGGAAAGGCAGAGCAGATTTTCCTCCGTGGCTTTGACCTGGACCATGGCACCGATATTCAACTAACAGTAGATGGACTGCCGGTAAATATGGTGAGTCATGCGCATGGACAGGGCTATGCGGATCTTCACTTTCTGATTCCTGAACTGATCGAGAAAGTGGGCTTTAATAAAGGTCCCTACCAGGCAGATAAAGGGAATCTGACTACTGCCGGATACGTTGCTTTTAAAACAAAGAACTACCTGCCCTCCAATTTTGCAAAAATAGAAACGGGTCAGTTCAATACCATCAGGGCTATTACCGGTATTAATCTGCTGGGCACTGCTGCCCGTGAAAAAAACCAGAGCCTGTATATTGCCGGCGAAGGTTCATTTACCAAGGGATATTTTGAAAGTCCCCAGAATTTTTACCGATACAACGGAATGATCAAATACCATGGCCGTACAGGTGCAAAGAGCACACTCACTGCATTATTAACCGGACTGAGCAGTAAATGGAATGCCAGTGGCCAGATCCCTGACCGGGCCGTTGCTGATGGTAGTATCGGATTTTTTGGGGCGATAGATGATAATGAAGGTGGAAAGACCAGCCGGTATAATGCTTCAGCAGAATTGATGCACAATCTGGGAAATGGAGCCGTCTTACGAAATCAGTTCTTTTATTCCCACTATAATTTTGAGTTGTATTCCAATTTCACCTTTTTTAAGGAAGATCCGGTAAACGGAGATCAGATCCGCCAGAAAGAACACCGGCACATAACAGGTTATAATTTGTCCTACCAGCAGGATCATGAATGGTCCGGCAGGAAAGCCCAGTTCAGCACCGGCTTACAAACCAGGTATGATATTATAAATGATATTGAACTTTCACGCACAAAGAACAGAACACAAACCACCAATCCGCTGATGCTGGGAGATATTCAGGAGCTGAATGCTGGTATATATATACAGGAAAAACTAATACTAAACTCTCGCTGGGATATCACCGCCGGTATCAGGTCTGATTATTTCACCAATCGATATGATGACAGGCTGGCATTTACAAAATCATCCTCCACTTCCGTGATTGTAAGTCCAAAATTTAATATTAATTACCGGGCCAATGATAAAGTTCAGTTGTACTGGTTCAACGGTCAGGGATTCCACAGCAATGATACACGGGTAGCTGTTGCACGTAACGGAAAGGATGTAGTTACCCCAGCCTGGGGCAGTGACCTGGGCGGTATTTTCAAACTTGGAAAAAAAGCGATGATTCAGACTGCATTCTGGTATTTATGGATGAAACAGGAATTCGTTTATGTTGGGGATGAAGGGGTGGTGGAACCGGGCGGGAAAACACAGCGAACCGGTTGGGATCTCTCTTTACGATATGAACTGGCTAAAAATCTTTATTCCGATATCGATATCAGCCTCACAAATCCCCGTGCATTAAACACGCCTGAAACTGAAAATTACCTGCCACTCGCACCCCGTTTTACAAGTGTGGGAGGAATTACTTACCGTAAAGCTGACGGATGGAATGGAAGTCTGCGCTATCGGTATATGGGTGACCGTCCGGCGAATGAAGATAATTCAGTAGTGGCAAAAGGCTACTTTGTGACCGATGCCGCCATCAATTATACCATGAAAAAATGGGAAGCTGGTCTTTCTATACAGAATCTTTTTGATACCCGATGGAAGGAGACGCAATTTGATACAGAAAGCCGATTACAGAATGAACCAGGCTCTGTATCAGAAATTCATTTTACTCCCGGCACCCCGTTTTTTGCCCGAATCAGTTTCAGTGTATTTTTTTAAAAAAAGTAATATGCAACTCTCCTGCCCCATGCCCAAATTTGATTTTGATGTAATAACCCTTGGTCATGGAAGTGGCGGACTGCTTACCCATAAACTATTGCAGAGCGGTGTATTTGATGTTTTAAAAAATGAGCTGCTGGATCAGCAACATGATGGTGCCAGTTTTGAACTCAATGGTAAAGTGGCCTTCAGCACGGATAGCTATGTGATCACGCCGGCCTTCTTCCCCGGGGGCAATATCGGAGAACTCGCCATTTACGGCACGGTCAACGACCTGGCTATGTGCGGCGCTATTCCTCAATACTTATCCCTGGCCTTTATTATAGAAGAGGGACTTCCCATGACCGAATTCTGGGAAATTCTTTCCAGCATCAAAGAAGCGGCGCAGAAAGCCAATATCCGGATTGTGACTGGCGACACCAAAGTGGTGGAAAAAGGCAAGGGAGATAAAATTTTCATCAATACTTCCGGTATCGGGATCATTCATCCGAAAGCCAATATTCATCATAAAAATATCGAAGCCGGAGATAAAGTCATCATCAGCGGAAATATTGCCACGCATGGTATTGCAATCATGAGTGTGCGCAAAGGACTGGAGTTTGAAACCACGATTGAAAGTGATACCGCTAACCTGAATCATACAGTGGAGAAACTGATTGACCGTTTTGGGCATGCTATTAAGTTTATGCGTGATCCCACCCGTGGCGGAGTGGCTTCTGTATTAAATGAAATAGCTGAGCTGACCCAACTGGGTTTTGAACTCGATCAGAAAGCCATACCAGTGGATGAACAGGTGGAAGGCGCTTGTGAGATGCTGGGACTGGATCCGCTTTATGTGGCGAATGAAGGTTTATTCCTGGCTGTCGTAAAAGCAGAAATTGCAGATGAATTTCTCTCCCTGTTACGGAATGATGAAAATGGAACCAACGCGGCCATCATCGGCGAAGCCGGCACTGAACATCCTGGTAAAGTACTCCTCAAGAGCCGCATCGGCGGGCGAAGGGTGGTGAATTACCTGACGGGGGAACAGTTGCCGAGGATATGTTGAGGGAGGTTGATAGGTTGACAAAGTTGACAGGTTGATAAGTGGAAAGGTTAATAAGGTAAAAGACACTCACCACTCACCACTCACTATTCACCCTTTTTTCCGAACTTTCCGTTTCAAATAACCAACATGGAAGTTAGAAGCCTTTTCGATCCCGCCGTCAAACAGGAAATCATTGAGCGGATCAATACACTCACACCTCAATCCCAACGTCTATGGGGCAAAATGGATGTGGCCCAGATGCTGGCCCACCTGCAACAACCGCTGGAAGTAGCTCTTGGCATACGAACCATTAAAGGAAGTTTCTTCATGAATCTGATCCTTCCATTATTCAAGAAAACATTGTGGGATGAAAAACCCTGGAAAAAGGGAATACCAACCGATCCCACCTATATCACCATTGCTAAGCCAAGAGATTTCCAACAGGAAAAAGCAAAACTGCTTGATCTTATCAGCCAGTTCAATGAAGCAGGCCTGAGTGATAAAAAACACCCCGTTTTTGGTTTTATGACGAAAGAACAATGGAGCAAATCTGCCTGGAAACATATTGACCATCATCTGAAACAGTTCAGCGCCTGACCTTTGTCATACCTGATTTGACCCGCCCCGACTACATTTGGGCGGGTATTTTTATATTATGAACTCCCTCATCTGGAAAAATATCATCCGCAAGCCTACTTAGTGCAGTAACGTCCCGTTACGACAATCCTATTTATTATCTGCGGCCAAGGCCGCCTAAAAGCTTGCAATGAAAACAATCATTGAACCCTTTCGTATTAAGTCGGTGGAACCGATTTATTTTACAACAAAAGAAGAACGCCGGGAAATTCTGAAAAAAGCCGATTATAATTCTTTCCGGATTAAAGCCAGTGATGTACTGATCGACCTGCTCACCGACAGCGGTACGAGTGCCATGAGCAGTAACCAATGGGCCGGCATCATGCTGGGTGATGAATCTTACGCCGGCAGCAACAGTTTCTTCAAATTTGAAGATTCCGTCCGCAGCATCACCAATATGAATTATATCATTCCCACCCACCAGGGAAGGGCTTCTGAAAAGATACTATTCACCGTGCTGGGTGGAAAAGGAAAGTATTTTATCAGCAACACCCTTTTTGACACCACCCGGGCCAATATTGAATTCTCCGGCGCTGAGGGTATTGACTGTATCTGTGAGGAAGGCAAACATCCCAGCACCCCTGCCCCATTCAAGGGTAATATGGATATTGCTGCTTTACGCAAAGCGATTGAAGAAAAAGGAGCGGCGAACATACCATTGGTGATGATGACCATCACCAATAACTCCGGAGGGGGTCAACCGGTCAGTATGCAGAATATCCGGGAGACCCGCAAAGTATGTGATGAATACAATATCCCGCTATTCATTGATGCCTGCCGTTTTGCCGAAAACGCCTGGTTTATCAAGATCCGGGAAGAAGGTTACGCTGACAAACCGGTACCTGAAATTGCCCGCGAAATGTTTTCTTATGCCGATGGCTGTACCATGAGTGCTAAGAAGGATGCATTCGCCAATATCGGCGGCTTCCTGGCCATGAATAATCTCGACCTCGCCATCCAATGCCGCAATCTCCTGATCATCACGGAAGGCTTTACTACTTATGGCGGATTAGCCGGACGCGACCTCGAAGCGATTGCCATCGGACTGCAGGAAGTGATGGATGAACATTACCTGCAATACCGGATCCGCAGCATGGAATACCTCACTAATAAACTGATCGATGCCGGTGTTCCGGTGATGCAACCCGCCGGCGGACATGCGGTCTATCTCGATGCGAAAGAATTTTTACCGCATGTGCCTGTGGATCAATACCCAGGCCAGGCACTGGTTTGCGCCTTGTATGAAGAAGGCGGCATCCGGGCCGTGGAGATCGGATCACTGATGTTTGGCAAATATGATGAACAAGGCAAACTGGTTCCGGCAACATTGGAACTGGTGCGGCTGGCCATCCCCCGCCGGGTATACACCCAAAGCCATATCGACTATGTGGCCGAAGTGATCATTGATGTGTTTAACAAACGGAATGAATTGAAAGGAATGATCATCAAAGAGGAAACCCCATTACTGAGACATTTTACGGCGAAACTGAAACCAGTGAATGAGTAATGAATAATGAGTAATGAGTAATGAGTAAACGACGAAGAGTTTGAATAATCTGAAACAGCCCTTAGGAGGACCTGTCAACTTTTCAACTTTTAAACTTATCAACCTATAAACTTTTCAACTTAAAAACTTTTCACAATGAGTACTATAATTAAAAGAAGCTGGGCCGAGCCCTACAAAATAAAAATGGTAGAACTGATCAAAATGACCACGCCGGCCCAACGCCGGAAAGCCATGAAAGAAGCCGGCTTTAATACCTTTTTATTAAAATCAGAAGATGTCTATATTGACCTGCTGACCGATAGTGGCACCAGTGCTATGAGCGATCAGCAATGGGCCGGACTGATGATGGGCGATGAAGCTTATGCCGGCAGCCGTAATTTCTATCACCTTGAATCGGTGGTAAAAGAAATCTACGGATACAAATATTTAATTCCCACACACCAGGGACGCGGCGCGGAAAATATCATCTCCAAAATCCTGATTAAAAAAGGAGATATTATCCCGGGCAATATGTATTTCACCACTACCCGCCTGCACCAGGAACTGGCCGGTGGTAAATTCGAAGACATCATCATTGACGAAGCCCATGACTCCGAAAATGAATTTCCCTTTAAAGGAAATGTGGACCTGAAAAAACTGGAAGCCCTGATCAAAAAACATGGAGCGGCTAAAATTCCTTATATCAGTATTGCCACCAGTGTGAATATGGCGGGCGGACAACCCATCAGTATTCAGAACCTGAAAGAACTGCGGGCCCTCACAAAAAAACACGGCATACGCATTATTCACGATATGACCAGGGTGGCCGAAAATGCCCATTTTATCCAGCGCCGTGAAAAAGGCTATGATAAAAAATCTATCCGCCAGATCGTAAAAGAAATCTGTTCCTATACAGATGGCGCCACGATGAGTGCCAAGAAAGATGCCCTCGTGAATATTGGTGGTTTCCTGGCCATCAATGAATGGGATGTATTTGAAGAAGCCCGGAATATGGTGGTGGTCTATGAAGGATTACATACCTACGGTGGCTTAGCCGGACGTGATATGGAAGCCATGGCCATCGGTATCATAGAAAGTGTGGATGACGACCATATTCATGCCCGGGTGGGACAAGTGATTTACCTCGGTGAAAAAATGATTGACTATGGCGTACCGATTGTAAAACCCATCGGAGGTCATGGTATCTTTGTCGATGCTAAAAAATTCCTCCCGCATATTTCGCAGGATCAGTTCCCGGCACAAACCTTGGCAGCTGAAGTATACCTGGATTCAGGCGTTCGTACCATGGAACGGGGCGTAGTCTCAGCGGGCCGGAAAGCGAATGGCGAGAATTATTACCCCAAACTGGAACTGGTGCGCTTTACCATACCCCGCCGGGTGTACACACAGGCCCATATGGATGTAATCGCTGAATCCACCGCCAGGGTATTTGACCGTCGAAATAAAATCAAAGGTTTGAAAATGGTGTATGAACCCAAATACCTGCGGTTCTTCCAGGCAAAATTTGAACAACTGAAATAAATGATCAATAAAAAAGAGCCTGTCTTCCGGAATAATCCAGTGAAGACAGGCTTTTTACTTTGCTAAATCAATTATTTATTCGCTAAGTTGTACCTATAATTCAGCACATCCAGTTCGGTTTCTGCTCCACTAAGCAAATGTTGAAAGTTGCCAGCGCCATCATCGATCTGGTCAGCCAGCGACTGGTAATACGTTATACCTTTCCGGAGATTCAGATAAAACTCATTATAATACTTTGCTTTTTTGGGTAACGTACCCTGCAACAGCTCTTCCTCCAGCTTCTCTTTCAGGTAATCAATATATAAATCCAGTTCTGCAATGAACATATGTGGCCGATCGGCATGTGTCAAAGAATCCGTGCGCCCATAAATATGATCAACCATGGTCTTCAACGAAACCACTTTTGAAAAATGGGCAATATTCGGACCGGGACATATATTCACCGACTTCAGTTTATCAACAAACGGCACATCATAAACCAGAGAAGCGGCATTACTGAGTCCGATACAGAGACAATCCTTATCCCATATTTCCTCCATCTTCCGGTTAAATTCTTCCACAGGCAGGTTAGCCGCTTTCAGTTGCTGTGTTTTCAACTGCTGGTATTTCCGAGAAGCAGTGCAGATCGGTTCTTTGGTAAATTCCGTATTAAAAGCAAGATGTTTTTCCGTGCAGGGACTGCCGGGCCGGCCTTGCTGAATCCTTGCCTTTACTTCACGGTCTGCACTGGTACCTTTCAGGTAATGAAAACGGACACCCAATGGCGATTTACGGCTGAGCACCACATCCTCTTCGTTTGATGCGGCCAGTAGTTGTAATGTTTCTTCATCTACGGTGGTGGCTTCCGGAACCAGTAAAAATGGGGAACCCCATCCGGTTGTTCCAATCTCGTAGTGGTGATGAAGAAACTGATCTTCTGCCGCTGTACCAATACCTCCCTGTACGGAAAACAGTACCGGCGGAATGGCCGTTATAGTCCGGTTATTTTTCTTTAATTGAGCCGCACTGTATATCTCAAATAAAGAATCCAGGAGTTCCTGCTTACCCGATTTAAAATCTTCCAGAATCGGTCCGAGCAGGAAGCCATCCGTGGCAAACGCGTGTCCGCCACAATTCAACCCCGATTCAATCCTGAACTCACTTACCCATATTCCCTTTTTGGCCAGGTACTTGCCCTGGATCAAAGCGGAACGGAAATCACTTACTTTCAGTACTACTTTTTTGGAAAAACTACCATCCTCCCGCATTTCAAACTGACTGCATTGCTCCATATAATTAAATAACCTGGGATTCATACCTGCGGAAAAAACAATGGACGACCCGTCAAGATCACTGTTAACATAACCACGCAGCGAGGCTACGGCATCCGAACCATCTTTGACCACCTGGCTGTTTGCATCAAAATTTTCCCGATCCAGTTTGGTCATGATATTCACATCAATACTCCCGGGCTTGATCTGGTTGCGGAGGTATGCTTCCAGTCGACGTTTTTCTGCTTCGTCTTCGGTCTGCGTCATCTGACGGTATAATTGTTTCAATACAGATTGCTCCGGCAGCATTTCAAAATAGGTAACGATCTCGGATCCTTTTTCAAAGGCGGCTATTTTAATTTTCTCCACCTGTTCCCGTACTATGGTATTAACCAGATTTAAATAATCAGTAATCCGACGGGCCCGGTAATCCGGCTGATCCGTGGTAATGGGAAGATAGGTTCTCCCTGTTTGCGGATAATAGTAACTCCGCATCATTTCCACCAGGCGGTCTTCAACAATGGATATTACTGAACTGATGCCGTATCGGGCTACTTTAACCGGACTATCAATTGTATAGGCCAATCCCATTACAGGAATATGAAAAGTATGGGGTGATTGTGTATTCATGCTCATTTTAAAATTCAGGATGAGAAGCTGCCTTTCTTAAACAAAAGTCAGCTGGTAAACAGGTGAACAAAGAAGCGGTGAAACTAAAGCAATAGCAAATCAAAAAACCTGATTAAACTCAGCAAAATTGAAAAAATGAAAGATGCCCTTTTGTAAAACACGATCAGTTGTACAGTTTTTTAGCCGATCAGGTAGGCTAAGCCCTTATTAACTGGTTTGCATAAATCATTTATGGTGTTTTTCCGGCACATGTTCTCAAATAAGTCACGGACTACTTTATACTCATCATGAATTGGACACGGATGACTGGATGAACACTTACTCAACCCAAGACCACATTGTTTGAATAATTCTTTTCCGTCAATGGCGTCAACAACATTCATCACTGGTTGGCTCTTCTGCCTGGCGGTTATAAAAAAGCCACCACTCGGTCCTTTAAGGCTTTTTATCACATCCTCTTTCACCAGTAGTTGCATTATTTTTCCCACAGTATGTTCACTGGCCTCAATGACTTCCGCAATTTCCTTCATACCGGATTTTTCTCCTGACTCAAACCGGGCCGCCAGATAGATTACCGCTTTAATAGCCGTTTTACAGGTCAGACTCAGCATACTTATTGATTTAAAAACAATTTGCCTTGTTCCGATATCCGTTCCTGCGACCAGGGCGGATCAAAACACAATTCAACAACAATTTCCTGATCGCCAAAAGTACGTTCCATTACCCGTTTTACAGCGGCTGTCAACGTATCACCCATCGGGCAGAATTGAGTAGTCAATGTCATCGACACATAAATTCTCCTGCCCTGCTTATCAAAGTCCAGTTGATAAATCAACCCAAGGTCCACTACATTCAGCCCGATTTCCGGATCCATTACCTGTTCCAGGGCCGCCAGTGCAATAGTGGCATTGATCGGATGATTACTTATGATATTCATACCAATGGTTTATGCCGCCAGATTTTCAGCACATTCAGGTTATAGAAAACAGCGGCCAATATCAGTACTATTGACCCAGCCTTTAACAAGCTGGTATACCCGCCGAAAATACCAAGGGCAAAGAGCATAAAGCCGGCAAGATATGAAATTCCCATTGCCATAAATAACCGGTCAGACATCAGGGTTTTCGGATCAGGTGTCTTCATCAGACCGGCTTTATCATGATAATGTTTATTCCAGATTATAAACGGGAGTGTTTTAAAGGTCATACCCAGAATCAAAGAGGTCATCCAGCCGAAAAAAATTAAGAACCCGTAAAGCAGCACCAAACGGCTATGCTGTCCGCCGGTAATCCGATAGCCAGAAACCAGCAATAGAATAAATAATGGCAACAGCATTATGGCTACCGATAAAAGAGAAATCCGCATCGGTTGGTCCACTTTCTTACGGATACGCGACTGCCATACCCGGAAAATGTAATGGAGGAAAAAAGAAAGTGCCGTCCCAATCATGAGTCCCGAAAATAAGACCGGATATGGAAACTGAAAATAATAAGAAAGAAGATAGTAGATCAGGCCTCCATTAATCATTAAAAATATAAGCTGTAACCTCCGGTTGTTCTGGTATTTAGATATCAGGAACATGGGAATCAGTCTGGAGGCAACGCCAATTATCAGCATTAAAAACCAGCCCAGGATACCTGCATGTGCATGTAAAGGGAGATAGGTCAGTACATCTTTTGGCAGAAATGGAAAATTAAAATTATAGACCAGTACCAATCCCAGGAAAGCCGTAATAAAAAGCCAGCTGGCAGCAGTAACAATAAACAAAGAATAGATATTGCCTGACTTCCCGGTATTTACCGTGTATAAAATATTAACCAGATAAGCCATGACTGCTAAAAGAACCAGTCGCCCACCCCATTTTGAAGGCCAGCCCATATTGAAAGTATAAAATCCATATACTAACAACGGAATTCCAACTGCAGCAAGGAAGAACGAGAGATGTGCCAGCCTTATACTGAATAATGACTTTTCAGTCAGCACCGGTATCAGCTGGTGACTGGCCCCCAGGATAATCATGGTACCCCAACCCAATGCCATTCCATGAGTGATTGCCAGGAGCTGCGGACTGAAATAATGCTGCGTAAAGGATTCCGTTGACAGCGATAACAGTATCGTACATGCCAGAAAACTGATGGCCGCATACAGATAGAACGGAACAACCGCTGTATCCGGGGTATTCCTGAAACCGGCATTCGGATATCCGTTACTCATATCAGGGCCTGAAGATTAACAAGTGTACTTCTCCGGGTGCTATTTCATTCACCCGGTAATCAAATTTACGTTCGGCCAGTTCGGGCAACAGAAATACCGGTAATTTTTTGTGATATACAAAAAGTGCTTTCCCTTCTGGCAATGTGTCGACTGCTGCCAGTATCCGGATCATCGGTTCCGGCATTTCAAGTCCGCGAACATCGGCAAATACCAGGTTATCGGCAAAGCGGGCATTGATCTCATCCCAATGTGACCGGATTGACTCGTTGGCTAGTGTTACCGGCCCCTGCGCAGCAGGGTCTTTATAAAAAAAGGTATGCACCAGCTGATCATTGACCATTTCGGTATAAGCGCTGAATCCTTGCCGCTTCAATACAGTGATCAGCGGTGCCGGTGTAAATGTATTGATAATCTCCAGGGCCTGCCCTTCTTTCAGCTCTTTGATTTTCTCCATGATCAGTTGAAAGGGATCTGTTCCGCCTGCCAGTACGGGTCGGACATCCAGTTGCACCAGTTGTTCTGGCCGCAAAGCGCCAATCAATTCAGGTTTATCTGACATAGTATTATTTTTTCAATAAATCAGTTCAGTCTTTTTTCCAGTTCAATGGCTTTAGGGAAAAGGATATTATTCTCCAGGTGGACATGCAGGTGAAGATCATCTTCAAAGGCATCCAGCATCCTGTAAAGGAGACTATAACTGGCACAGGCATCATCAGGCAGCGTGTAATGTCCTGTCAGTTCCCGGATCTTAGCCAGGTGTTCACCCACCACTTCATGCTCCATTTCCATCATCTGAATGGGCTGTTGCACCGTGCCCAGTTCTTTGGCATGGGCAGACTCAGCTTTATCCGCAACCTTTACCAGCTCATGGATATAAGGGAATAATACTTTTTCTTCCTTTACCATATGCGCCATCATCTCCGTGTTCACCTCGGATACCCGTTGCCAGATCTCCAGTAGTTCCGGATGCCGGCCGCCATGAACTTTACGCACTTTATCTGCATAAGCTACAATATCGGGCAGATTGTTACGTACATAGCTGTGGTGTGTATTTACAATAAAATCACAGAGAAAAGCCGGACTCCAGTCATTATACGGCAGCGGATTCCGGATGGCTTCTTCTTTTTCGGATAATTGTAACTCACGTTCCACTTTGGTTACATCCAGGCCTTTTTCTTGGCAGGCTTCTTTGACCGTCTTTTTTCCACCGCAACAAAAGTCCAGCCCATATTTTTTAAAGATCTGTGCTTTGCGCATGTCTTTTGCCACCAGTTGTCCCAGGGTTTCCTCCGCTTCGCCACTTTTCCGTTTCGAAATCCTGACTTTCCACCATTCAGGTCCTTCTTCCAGGTACTCCCAGGTAAAAATATTGCCACGTTCCCCCAACAACTGGTAATAAAGGGGCTTGGGGTCATGATCGTTGTGGATGGTCAGGCTCTCTCCCTCCGTCAGTTCATCAAAATACCGGAAAATAGTAGGATGCTTTAACCGGGGTTCAAGCAGGGTGACATTAAGGATATTGTCTGTGAGTGTTTGCATAATAAAAGTTTTGTCAAAGATAAAAAAGGAAATTTAATAAAAGTATTTAAATACTTTTATTTACTGAATTCGAAATCTTTTCCCCTGATTATGACAAAAACAGGACATTTCGGACCAGGATTGCGATAAAAACCCTGAATATTAAACTGCAGCGTGCCGGTTCCAGTTAATTTTATTCCCGATCCCCAATGTATTATCGGTAAATTTTACATGATCAAGGCGAATAGTCCAGATCGCTCCGGGCATGGCCAGTGCAACCGGATGCTTTTTATGATAATGGGCAGCTGCATGTGCCGCCAACGGATCAGCAGCAGGAAGAATTACCCCTTCGAATTGCACTCCTTTAATGGCCAAAAAATTGAGTTTATCGGGGAGGATCGTCCCGGAAACTTTGGGATTAGCATGCAGAATAACCGAATGACGGGTGTCATTGGAGGATTTGTAATACAGCAAATCATTCGCTACATCAACCGAATAGAAAAAACTGAAACACCAGGAATTTCCCAGTTCATCCACACAAGCCAGGTTAGCACAAGTTTGCTTTGAAATAAATTCCGCAATTTTTTCGTTCATGATATTTTTATTACCCGCACCGGACAGGCCAATGCGATTTCCCGGGACTTATCAAGTGCTGAAGCAGGTATCTCCAGCACATAGACCTCTTTCTTTTTTATTCCTTTTAGTAACGTGGCCTTACCATCCTTTTTTGACATACGCCACATTTCAGATTGCTGTTCATAGCAAACCCCGCAGCCAATGCATTTATCCCGGTAGTGGATTACCTTAGGCATGGGCGGCTTCCACAATTTTATACAGCTTATCCGAAGGGGTTACTTTAGTGTCAAACTTCAACGTAATCTTATCGCCTTTTACCGCTTCCGTGGCCGGTTCGCCATTCACCATCAGGGTGGAGATCGTTTCTTTGATCATCCCGCATTTCGGACCGGTGACCATGAGGGTATCCCCTATCCTGAGCGAGCCGGATTCGAGGATAAACTCACCAATTGATATTTTCGGATAATATTTACTCCCCTTGCCGATGTATATCTTCTTTTCAGTGGCGGCCGAACCGGGCTGTGCCGTCCATTCACCCAGTTTACGTCCCAGATAATAACCCTCCCAGAAACCGCGATTATACACGGTTTCCATTTCCTTTTTCCAGGCGGCCGCTTTTTCAAGTGTATATGTTCCGTCCAGTACGGCATCTAAAGCAGCCCGGTAACATTTCGTAACCACTTGCACATAATCGGCGCCTTTGGTTCTTCCTTCGATCTTCAATACATCGACTCCACTGTCGATCAGTTGGTCCAGTATATCAATGGTACAAAGATCCTTGGGCGACATTATATATTCGTTATCGATCTCCAGTTGTTCGCCGGTCTCGGTATCTGTTACCGTATAAGGCCGTCGGCAATTTTGCACACAGGCGCCGCGGTTGGCTGCCGCATTCTGCGTATGCAGACTCATATAACATTTTCCGGAAATAGCCATGCATAAGGCCCCATGCACAAATAGCTCCAGTTTCACCAGTTTCCCTGAAGGACCTTTGATTTTCTTACGTTCAATTTCGCTGCTGATATCCGCAACCTGTTTTAAGGTCAGTTCCCGGGCCAGCACCATCACATCGGCATAACGGGAAAAAAACCGGACTGACTCCACATTGCTGATATTGGCCTGGGTGGAAATATGCAACGGGATCTCCATCTGGTTGCAATAATCGATTACCGCAAAATCTGCGGCGATCACCGCATCAATTTTGTGTTTCTTAACTTCCTTTAATACGGTTTTGAGTAATTGCATGTCATACTCATACATCACGGTATTGAGTGTGATATAGGCTTTTAGTCCCTGCTTCCTGCAAATAGCACTGACCGTTTTAATATCAGAAATATGAAAGGACTGGGAAGAGCGGGTACGCATATTCAGTTGCTCCACGCCAAAGTAAATGGCATCGGCACCGGCATTGATGGCGGCCTGTAAACTATCGAAAGAGCCGGCCGGCGCCAGCAGTTCCACTTTATCTTTTCTCATTCCACTGATTTATTTCATCCCTTCGAGAATCCGGATGTAGTTGGCTCTTTCAAAAGCAGTAGGGTCTGATACATTCTGCTGACTCATGCTGCCCCTGAATGAAGTGATATCTTCAAAGCCCATCATGTACATCCAGTCCTGCAGTTCCTTATTCATTGTTTTCAGGTAAGGAATTCCATTCTTATACAGGGAAGAAGCTGTCATCACCACATCGGCTCCAGCCAGCAGGTATTTGACCACTTCCACTGCACTTTGCACCCCGGTCGTAGCGGCCAGTGATAATTTCACTTTTTCAAATAATAAGGCAATCCATAACAACGGCAAACGGATCTCGCTGGGTTCACTGTAATGCAGATCTGTTTTGAGCACCAGCTCATTGATATCAAAATCCGGTTGATAAAACCGGTTAAATAATACCAGGGCATCGGCACCGGAGTTTTTCATACGCATGGCCATATTACCTGTTGCACTGAAATAAGGATTTAATTTCACAGCCACCGGAATCTTCACATTCGTTTTAATCGCCTCAATGATATTCAGGTAACGATGCTCCACTTCGGAAGAAGACATCGTTATATCTGCCGGGATAAAGAATATATTCACTTCCAGTCCATCCGCACCTGCCTGTTCGATCTGTTTGGAGTAATCAATCCAACCCTCGGTTGTAATCCCGTTCAGGCTGCCAATAATGGGAATATTCACGCGTTCCTTCGTTTTCCGGATATTCTCCAGGTATTCATCCACCCCCACATTAAAATCATCGAGGTCAGGAAAATAATCCAATGCCTCCGGGAATGCATACGAGGTTTCAGACATCACGGTATTCATCCTCGCTTCTTCCTTCCTTATCTGCTCTTCGAACAGGGAAAACATCACCACGGCACCCGCACCATTATCTTCCATTTTTACGATATTATCAAGCTGTTCGGACAAAGTGCAGGCAGAAACAATAATGGGTGAATTCAGTTTCAGCCCCATGTAAGTGGATTGGAGTGTCATATACTTGTTTTTTATACAATTGTCCTGAAGCTTATGGCCACTTCAGGACAATTTAGATTTACTTAATTCTTCCCGCGCATGTAACATGCGACAGGCTTATCCTATAGGGACAAAATCACTGGCTTTCTTCGTTGCCAGTTCTTCATAGGTTTTCCATTTCAGGTTGACCAGGTCCTGGGCATGATTCATCAGGTGCTCAGCTACTTCAGGATTTGTCATCGTGAGTACTTTATACCTCAGCTCATTATAGGTATAGTCTTTCAACGTAATCGTTGGCCTGGTGGAATCCAGCACAAACGGATTCTGATTTTTCTTCCGCAGCATCGGGTTGTAACGCAACAGCGGCCAGTGACCACTGGCAACCGCTTTTTGTTGCTGATCCAGTCCGTTTTTCAGATCATACCCGTGAGCAATACAATGGCTGTAAGCAAGGATTAATGATGGCCCATCATACGCTTCTGCTTCCCGCATGGCCAGCAGGGCCTGTTGCGGATTGGCGCCAAAAGCCACCCTTGCCACATATACATTACCGTAAGAGATCGCCTGCATCGCCAGGTCTTTTTTACCACCTGCTTTACCACCGGCTGCAAATTTTGCGGTAGCCGCTGTCGGTGTTGACTTGGAAGACTGACCTCCCGTATTGGAATATACTTCGGTATCAAGGACGAGTACGTTAATGTTCCGTCCGCTTGCCAGCGCATGGTCCAGACCTCCATAGCCGATATCATAAGCCCATCCGTCACCACCAATCAGCCATACACTGCGACGTACCAGTTGGTCCGCCACTGAAAGCAGATGCTTCGCTGCAGGTTTGTCAATGGACCTCAGTTTTTCCATTAAATCATCCACCCGGACTCTTTGTTCCACCAGTTCTGACTCGAGGGTTTGTTTCGCTTCCACAATATCTTTTACATATCCTTCACCCAGTTCACCCTTCAGTTCATCCAGGTATTGATGCGCCACACTGAGTTGCTTATCAGCCGTGATCCGCATACCCAATCCAAACTCGGCATTGTCTTCAAACAACGAGTTACTCCAGGCTGGTCCGCGTCCTTCTTTATTTACCGCCCACGGGGTGGTAGGCAGGTTACCGCCATAGATAGAAGAGCAACCCGTTGCATTCGCAACAAGTAAACGGTCTCCGAATAATTGGGACAACAGTTTCAGGTAAGGTGTTTCACCACAACCGGCACAGGCACCGGAGAATTCGAACAGGGGTTCCAGAAACTGGGCACCATGAACGGTGGAGAAATCAATTTTTGACCGGTC
>Ga0075154_10001360_pt1 | contig 17708 bp, 15 predicted proteins | sample JI71714BDNA_FD_70965 | JGI IMG/M metagenome (GOLD analysis project Ga0075154, IMG submission 70965) | Wastewater effluent complex algal communities from Wisconsin, to seasonally profile nutrient transformation and Carbon sequestration -... | ecosystem: Engineered > WWTP > Effluent > Algae...
TAAATTAGCACAGCCAGAGCTTTTGAAAAGCCCCTAAACCGGATTTTTTTGGGTTTTTTTGGCTCTTGTGCTCTTTTTTTCTTCAGTGATCACAGACATACCGGTTGGCGGCTCTTGTAAAGCCAGTTCCAGCACTTCATCTATCCACTTCACTGGACAGATTTCGATATCCCCTTTGACGTTGTCAGGGATATCTTTTAAGTCACGCACGTTATCATGAGGGATTAACACGCGTTTAATCCCACCCCGGTGTGCAGCCAGTAATTTCTCTTTCAAACCACCGATAGGCAACACTTCACCCCGTAAGGTGATTTCGCCGGTCATAGCAACATCGGCCCGCACCGGGTTACCGGTTAAGCTGGACACCAAAGCGGTGACCATGGCAATGCCAGCGCTTGGACCGTCTTTTGGTGTCGCACCTTCTGGCACGTGAATATGGATATCACGCTTTTCGTAAAAATCTTCATTGATGCGTAAGGCTTCTGCCCGGCTGCGCACAACCGTCATTGCGGCCTGAATCGATTCCTTCATCACATCGCCCAGCGAGCCAGTATGGGTTAACTTGCCCTTACCCACCACTGCTGCGGCTTCAATCGTCAGCAGATCACCGCCGACTGAAGTCCAGGCCAAACCAGTGACCTGACCAATCCGGTTGCTGTCTTCCGCTTTGCCATAGTCAAAGCGCTGCACGCCAAGGAATTCTTCCAGGTTCTCCTGATTGATCCGCACCGTCTTCAACGCCTTATTTAACAGAATCTGTTTGACGGCTTTACGGCACAGCTTGGAAATTTCGCGTTCGAGGCTGCGAACACCGGCTTCGCGGGTGTAGTAGCGAATAATGCCGATGATGGCACTGTCTTCTACTTCCAGTTCGCCTTTCTTCAGACCATTACGCTCAATTTGCTTACTGACCAAATGCTGCTTGGCAATATTGAGCTTTTCATCTTCGGTGTAGCCAGACAAACGAATCACTTCCATCCGGTCTAACAATGCTTCCGGAATATTCAGACTGTTACTGGTTGCGAAGAACATCACATCTGACAGGTCGTAATCGACTTCCAGATAATGGTCACTGAATGCGGAGTTCTGTTCCGGATCCAGCACTTCTAACAATGCTGCCGCCGGGTCGCCACGGAAATCCGATGCCATCTTGTCGATCTCATCGAGCAGGAACAGCGGATTACGCACACCGACTTTTGCCATCTTCTGGATAATTTTACCTGGCATTGAACCGATGTAAGTGCGGCGGTGACCACGGATCTCAGCTTCATCACGCACGCCACCCAGCGCCATCCGCACGTATTTGCGTCCGGTTGCCTTGGCTACCGACTGACCTAAAGAGGTTTTACCTACACCCGGTGGGCCTACCAGACATAAAATAGGGCCTTTCAATTTGTTGACGCGCTGTTGCACAGCCAGATATTCGAGGATGCGTTCTTTGACCTTATCGAGGCCGTAGTGATCGGCGTTGAGAATTTCTTCTGCCAGCGCCAGGTTTTTCTTCACTTTAGAGCGTGATTTCCATGGCACCTGCGTCAGCCAGTCGATATAGGAACGTACCACGGTCGCTTCAGCCGACATCGGTGACATCATCTTCAGCTTGGCAAGCTCAGCACTGGCTTTGTCCTTCGCCTCGGCCGGCATTTGGGCTGCGTCAATTTTGCGGTTGATTGCTTCAAACTCATCCGGCGCATCGTCCAGCTCACCCAGCTCACGCTGAATCGCTTTCATCTGTTCATTCAGATAATACTCGCGCTGACTTTTCTCCATCTGTTTTTTGACGCGGCTACGAATACGACGTTCAACCTGAAGAATGTCGATCTCTGACTCCATCATCGCCATCAGATATTCGAGGCGTTCTGTCACGTCGATGATTTCCAGTACTTTCTGCTTGTCTTCAACTTTGAGCGGCATATGAGCCGCCATGGTATCTGCAAGCCGTGCTGCATCATCGATGCCTGACAGCGCAGTCAGTACTTCAGGTGGGATCTTCTTATTCAGCTTGATATAGCCTTCGAACTGATTGACCGCTGAGCGCAGGAATACTTCCTGCTCGCGGCTATCCAGTTCCGGTGATGCAATCACATCCACATAAGCCATAAAGGTTTTATCGGTTTCAGTGAAACCGGCCAGCTTAGCGCGGCGACCGCCTTCTACTAAAACTTTGACAGTCCCGTCGGGCAGCTTGAGTAACTGTAGAATGGTCGCAACAGTGCCGACATTGTAAAGGTCAGCCTCAGCCGGATCGTCCAGCGTCGCATCTTTTTGCGCCACCAGAAAAATTTGTTTGTCTTTGTCCATGGCCGCATCCAGGCACTTGATGGACTTTGCCCGCCCGACGAATAATGGGATCACCATATGCGGATAGACAACTACGTCGCGTAATGCCAGCACAGGCATATGCAAACGTTCGACTGTTGCTTCTGTCATTAAATTACTCTCGAATTAGTTACTTCAGGCGTGATTACAGGAGTATATGGGGTTCAAAAGCTTCAGTTCAACGCCACGAAAAAAAAAAGGCCAAAAGTTATTATCTACCGGTTAAAACAACAGCAAGATATTGAAATAAGATACAAAATGGTCCTGTCTTTGCGGGGCAACTTTTTCAAAGACCGGAAGCAAAAAAGGAGCCGGAGCTCCTTTTTCTCGTAGACCTAAACGTCTATACGATGGCGATCAGCGACTGGTTTAGTGCGATTCAGCAGCTACCTTTTCCAAATTCTGATACACCAAAATCGGCTGCGACTCACCGCGGATCACGGTCTCATCAACCACTACTTTGGCAACATCCTGCATGGAAGGTAATTCATACATCGTATCAAGCAACACGCCTTCTACAATTGAACGCAACCCACGGGCACCGGTTTTACGCTCCATCGCTTTTTGTGCAATCGCTTTAAGCGCGTCTTCGCGGAACTCGAGCTCAACGCCTTCCATCTGGAACAGTGCACCAAATTGTTTAATCAGCGCGTTTTTCGGCTGACTCAGAATTTGCATCAGTGCAGCTAAATCCAGTTCAGTCAGCGTGGCAACCACTGGCAGACGACCAATAAATTCCGGGATCAAGCCGAATTTCACCAAGTCTTCCGGTTCTACATCGCGGAAACTTTCGGTCAGGCTGCGGCTGGATTCTTTGCTCTTGACCTGAGCACCAAAACCGATACTGGAACCTTTGGCACTGCGCTGCTCGATGATTTTATCAAGACCGGCAAAAGCACCACCACAGATAAACAGGATCTTGGACGTATCAACCTGCAGGAACTCCTGCTGCGGGTGCTTACGGCCACCTTGCGGTGGTACCGATGCGACAGTCCCTTCAATCAGCTTCAACAGAGCCTGTTGTACACCTTCACCCGACACATCGCGGGTAATAGATGGATTTTCAGATTTACGCGAAATTTTGTCGATTTCGTCGATATAGACAATGCCTCGCTGGGCTTTCTCAACATCGTAATCGCATTTCTGCAGCAGCTTCTGGATGATGTTTTCTACGTCTTCACCGACATAACCGGCTTCAGTTAATGTCGTCGCATCGGCCATCGTAAACGGAACATCCAGCAGACGGGCAAGCGTTTCAGCAAGAAGCGTTTTACCGCTACCGGTTGGGCCAATTAACAGAATGTTACTTTTGCCGAGCTCAACATCTTGTTTTTGACCCACTGTGCGTAAGCGTTTGTAATGGTTATAAACTGCGACTGCCAGGACTTTTTTCGCATGCTCCTGACCGATCACGTAGTCGTCCAGATGGGTGCGGATTTCTTTTGGCGTTGGCAGTTTATTACCGTCGCGTTTTGGCGAAATGTCTTTGATTTCTTCACGGATAATGTCGTTGCATAGGTCAACGCATTCGTCACAAATATAAACCTGTGGGCCTGCGATTAACTTACGCACTTCGTGTTGCGATTTGCCACAGAAAGAGCAATACAGCAACTTGCTGCTCTTCTCGCCGTCAGTGCGATCAGACATGGAACTACCTCATTCTTGCTAAAGCGACGTCTCAGACGCCGCTTTTTATCTACACTGCCATCCGGCAGTCTTATTTGGCTTCGCGCTTGGTCAGAATTTGGTCGACCAGACCATAATCCACTGCCTGTTGCGCGCTTAAGAAATTGTCGCGTTCAGTGTCGCGCACAACTTCTTCCAGGGTTTTGCCACAATGTTCTGCCATCAGACGATTCAGTTTTTCTTTGATCGTCAGGATTTCGCGGGCGTGGATCTCAAAGTCAGTCGCCTGGCCCTGAAAACCACCTAATGGCTGATGGATCATCACGCGCGCATTCGGCAGCACATAACGTTTACCCTTAGTACCACCAGACAGCAGGAATGCGCCCATACTGGCCGCTTGCCCTACACATACGGTTGCGATATCACATTTGATATATCGCATCGTATCGTAAATGGCGAGGCCTGCAGTCACGGACCCGCCCGGTGAATTGATGTAAATGTAGATGTCTTTTTCCGGATTTTCTGATTCGAGGAACAGTAACTGCGCCACAATCAGATTGGCCATATGGTCTTCGACCTGGCCGGTCAGGAAAATAACCCGCTCTTTGAGCAGACGGGAGTAGATATCAAAAGAACGTTCGCCTTTGGCGGTTTGTTCGATGACGATGGGGACTAACGCGTTGACTAATTCATTCATATGAGGTGTTGACACCATAACTGATTCCCTGAAATGCGGCAGCACAAATGAAAATGGCCTGAACACTGCTGCTCAGGCCATTAAAGCTGTCGCCCTGACTAAAGTCAATCTTAGTTCGCAGCAGCCGGATTCATAATTTCGTCGAACTTAGCAGCCTGGTCAGTCACTTTGGCTTTTGCCAGGACCAGATCGATTGCCTGTTCTTCCAGTGCGACGTTACGCATGCCTTGCAGCAGCTCTTTGTTGCTGTTGTAGTACTGCACCACTTCTTTTGGATCTTCGTAAGCAGAAGCGACAGTCTCGATCAGCGCTTGGACGCGGCTATCATCAACCTGCAGGTTGTTTGACTTAATCACTTCACCCAGTAACAGACCAACTTTGACGCGGTCACGCGCTTGCTCAGTGAACAGCGCTGCCGGCAGTTCTGGCAGGTTTTTCGCGTTCATGTTCTGACCAAAACGCTGCAGAGCCTGACGGCGCAGCACTTCTACTTCGCTGTCGATTAATGCTTGTGGCACTTCCAGCTCGTGGTTGACCAGTAAACCTTTGATGACTTGCTCTTTCACTTTGCCTTTGATGGCTTGGTTCAGTTCGCGTTCCATGTTCTTACGAACTTCGGTTTTCAGCGCTTCAACAGTGTTTTCAGCCAAACCAAACAGCTTAACGAATTCTTCGTTCACTTCTGGCAGGACCTGAGTTTCTACGCTGTTCAGCGTGATAGCGAACTGAGCAGCTTTACCTTTCAGGTTCTCAGCGTGATATTCAGCTGGGAAAGTCACGTCGATAGTGAATTGCTCGCCCGCTTTTTTACCGATGATGCCATCTTCAAAACCTGGGATCATGCGACCCTGGCCCAGATCCAGACTGAAACCAGCAGCTTTACCGCCTTCGAATTCTTCGCCATCGATTGAACCTGTGAAGTCCATGTTGACGCGGTCACCGGCAGCAGCTGCATCGGCTTTTGCAGCCCATGTTGCATGTTGCTTACGCAGTGTTTCGATCATTTTAGCCATGTCGTCTTCAGCGATTTCAACCACTGGTTTAGTCACTTCAACTTTGTCCAGACCGGTCAGGGCAACTTCAGGATAGACTTCAAAAGTAGCAGTGAAAGCCAGGTCCTGACCTTCAGCCAGTTGGCCTGGTGCAAACGTTGGGTTACCAGCCAGGTTCAGCTTGTTGCTGACGATAGCTTGGTAAAAATGATTTTGCATCTGACGTGATGCCACGTCTTGCAGTACAGACAGACCAAACATTTTTTTGATAATTGCGACTGGCGCTTTGCCTGGACGGAAACCATCTACGCGACGGTTTTTGGCAATTTGACGTAATTCTTTCTCGACTTCAGCACTGATAGCAGCGGCCGGAACTGTAATATTGACGCGGCGCTCTAAACCCTGAGTGGTTTCAACAGAAACTTGCATTTTGTTACCTCAAAATCAAAATCGGGCGTAGCGATACGCCTGCTTACCAGAGCCTGGCACTGTTGCATTAGAAGCTATGGCCGCCAAGCTGAACGTTTAATAGGACGCGGCATTATAGCGGGGGTTTTTCGAGGCGTCGAGCTTTTGATTAAACCCCAGTACTGACGCGGTCTGGCGCTAGTTTTTTTGCCAGGAACCAGGTTTTTTTCCGCCGTTTTTTGCCGTCATTTCAACGGTCATAACCAGCCGTCGGTAGTCTGCACCATAATAATCCGGCTCTTCGGCGCTGATGACAAAACCATGCTGCTGATAGAGCCGCAGCGCAGGCAAATTATCCGGATCTGCGGTCAGCCAGATATGCCTAACTCCCGGTGCGACCAATGGCAATTCGTCTAAGAACGCCCTGAGTAGAGCTTTCCCCACGCCCTGCCCCTGCGCTTGTGGCGCGACCGCAAAAGACATCAGACTCAGGCGGGATGGGTCGGCAAATTCAGCGGCACAGATCAGATACGCCAGGATCTGTTTGTCCCGGCGGGCGACCCAAAACAGTGCTGGCCATAAATCAAACGCCTGACGGAAAAAAAACACCGGATATACCGGCGGCGGAAATGCGGCAGTTTCCAGAACTGCAACCGCCGCGAGTTCATCTTTTGTCACCGGTCCATAGGACACGACACCTGTCAATCGCTCCATATCCATTCCTGTTTGCCTGCGGTCATGCACTACTAAATGTCAGACCCGTTATCGCTGGAGTGTACCGGTACGACCTGAACGCAGCCAGCTTTACAGCAAAAAGCACAGCCTGTTAAGGTGCAGTCTGCATTCCCTCTTACGGTGACCTGATGAAGCACATCGATTTAAATGCAGACCTTGGCGAAGGCTGTGGTGACGATCTGGCGATTATTCCGCTATTGTCTTCGGCCAATATCAGCTGTGGCGCCCACGCTGGCAGTGAAGCGGATATTCTGAGGGCACTGCAAGCCTGCAAACTGCATGGTGTGTGCGTCGGCGCGCATCCTTCATACCCGGATCGGGCCAACTTTGGCCGTCAGGCGATGGCGATGCCCGCTACCGAACTGATCAGCAGTCTGCAGCAGCAACTCCGCTATTTCCAGCAGTTAGCCGACGATACGGGGGTTGTACTGGCCTACGTGAAGCCGCATGGAGCCTTGTACAATCAGGCGGCAGACGATAGCGATTTAGCCTGCCTTGTCGCAGATGTGATTAAGGCGCATCGCGCTGATCTGGCGGTCCTGACATTGCCGGGCAGCGCATTATGTCATGCAGCAAAATCAGTGAATTTACCGGTTTACCAGGAAGCTTTTGCCGATCGGGCTTATCTGGTTACAGGCCAACTGGTGCCGCGCAACCAGCCTGGCGCTGTGCTTGATCATCAGACCGCTTTGCAACAAAGCCTGCGGTTAGTGCAGACCGGCACCATTGAATGTATCGACCATCAGGAGATCCAGCTCGCCGCTGACAGTTTGTGTCTGCATGGCGACAGTCCGGAGGCCCTGCAACTGGCCCGCGAGTTAGCTACGGCATTGCAGCAAGCCGGCATTCGCATCCAGTCTTTTATAGGTCATGCCGCATGAATTACTGGCCACTTCTCGGGATCGCCGTGGTGGTGATTGGCTTTGTTTTCCGTTTTAACGCGGTTTTGGTTGTCATCTGCGCCGGGATAGTGACCGGCTTATGTGCCTGGATGCCCCCCATACAGCTGCTGACCACCTTAGGTGAGAGTTTTCTGAAAACCCGCTCATTGCCAGTCATTCTGCTGTTGCCGCTGGCAATCATTGGCCTGTTGGAACGTCATGGCCTGAAATTACAGGCTCAGCAATTTATCGCGGGCGTAAAAGGTGCTACGACAGGACGTCTGCTCACTATCTACTTGCTGATCCGCGAAAGCAGCGCGGCGTTGGGGTTAACCAGTCTGGGTGGCCATCCACAAATGGTCAGACCGCTGGTCGCGCCCATGGCAGAAGCGTTGGCGGAACGTCAGCATCCCGGACTGACCCAACAGGTGCGCGACAAAGTCAAAGCAATGGCCGCGGCCACCGATAACATCGGCTTGTTTTTTGGTGAAGATATCTTTGTGGCTTTTGGCGCCATCGTATTAATGCATACGTTTTTGCGCGAGTCTGGTATCGAAACCGACCCATTGCATATCGCGCTCTGGGGGATCCCGACTGCGATTGCCGCGTTTCTGATCCATGCCATCCGCCTGCACCGGCTCGATTATTTCCTGGCCGCCGAACAGGCGCGGGTCTCTCAAACAGCAGTGACGCCCACGGAGCAGGATAAATGCTAACACTGACTCATTTATACTGGCTCGTCGGGTTCGTGATGGCTCTGGTAGCCGTGCTGACTTTGCTGGACAAACAGCATCCGCGACGCTTTCGCGCCGGGCTGTTCTGGCTCAGCTACGCAGCCATTTTTATTGTCGGTGATTTCCTGCACCCTGCATTAGTCGGGGCTCTGGTGATTGCGATGGCACTGCTGGCCGGCCTCGGCGGGCTGGCTGCAGGTCCTTATCAAGCCTTGCCAGAAGAACGGCAACGCGCCTCATTGCTGCGTCTTGGCAAGAAACTGTTTATCCCAGCGCTGGCGATCCCCGGCGTCACCTTAGTGCTGGTGCTTGGCTTAGGTCAGTTCCCGACACTGCAATGGTTCGATCCGAAAAACCTCACACTGTTGAGCCTTGGGGTCGCCTGCATAGTCGCCTTTGCACTCGCTTGCTACCTGACGCGCGAATCGCCGCGTCAGGGCGGACTGGAAGCGAAACGGTTGCTCGAAGCGATTGGCTGGGCGTTCCTGTTACCCCATTTACTAGCGACACTCGGGCTGCTGTTTAATCAGGCCGGTGTTGGTCAGATTATTGCGGAACTCAGCGAAGATTATCTGCAACTCGACACCCGGCTCGCGGCCGTCACAGCCTATGCGTTAGCGATGGCAGGCTTTACGATCATTATGGGCAATGCCTTTGCGGCTTTTCCGGTGATCACGGCAGGCCTTGGTATTCCGCTGTTAATCCAGCAACATGATGCAAACCCGGCCGTGATGGCCGCTATCGGCATGTTCTGCGGTTATTGCGGCACGCTGTTAACGCCGATGGCCGCGAACTTTAATATAGTGCCGGTGGCTTTGCTGGGCCTGAAAGACCAGCATGCGGTGATCAAAGCGCAAGCACCGACGGCACTATTGCTGCTCGTGGTCAATATTGTGCTGCTTGATCAACTGGCCTTTTAATCTGAGGGTGTTCCGATGAAAGTGTTATTCACCGGTTTTGAAGCTTTTGGCGGCGAAACCAGTAATCCAAGTGCGGACGCCGTGCGCGAAGTTTGCCAGCAAACACCACCGGCAGGCATTAGCTGGCAAGCGCTGATCCTGCCCGTTGAGTTCAGGCGCAGTGCATTGATGCTGCGAGAAGCGATCGAACTGACACAACCCGATCTGGTGCTCTGTATCGGTCAGGCTGGCGGCCGAGCGGCAATTAGCCTCGAGCAGGTTGCTATCAATTTGATGGAGGCGCGCATCCCAGACAACAGCGGCTGGCAACCCAGCGCCGTGCCGGTCGTGGCTCAGGCACCGACGGCTTATTTTACCACTTTGCCGCTCAAAGCTATCCGATTGCAACTACAACAACACGGTATCCCCGTGCAGATTTCTTACAGTGCCGGCACCTTTGTCTGCAATGCCCTGATGTATCAATTAATGCATCAGCTGGCTAACCTTCCGGCATGTCGTGGTGGGTTTATTCATATTCCCTATTCACCGGCACAGGCAGCCGGAAAACCAGAGGCTGCCAGTATGACGGTCGGCACTGTCGTTACTGCGCTCGAACAGCTCGTGCTCTGTTGTCAGCGCCATCAGACCGATATCATCGCAAGCGGAGGGACACTGAATTGAACCGCTGGATGCGACACCATTAAGATTGTTCAGCCTGCTCTTTTTTCAGCAGCTCATGCACAGTGACAAAACGATAGCCCTGCGCTTTCAGCCGACGGATGATATCGGGCACTGCCTGCATCGTCACGCTGCGACTGTCATACATGACATGCAGCAAAATGATAGAGCCAGGTTTGGTATGTTTGACGGTGTGATCGGCCAGCGCAAAGGGGTCTTTGGCAATCTTAGGGAAATTCTCCGGTGCAACATCCCATGTCACACTCACCCGATGATGTTTCATCAGATACCACGGCAATAGCACCAACTTTTTGCCATAAGGTGGCCGAAAATAGATAACGCCATCGACACCATGCTGGCGCAACAACGTATCCGTCGATTCGATTTCCGCACTGATATAAGTCGGCGACTTAAAGATGAGCCGCTGATGGTGGAAGCTGTGGTTACCAACCTGATGGCCGGCGGCAAGGATTTGCCGCAATAATTCCGGATGTTTTTCTACTTCACGCCCGGTGAGGAAAAAAGTCGCCGGGATTGCTTCATCCTGCAGAATTCGCAGAATTTGCTCGGTTTTCTCCGGTGTAGGACCGTCATCGAAGGTCAGTGCTATCAACTTTTCATCAATGCTTGCCCGATGTTTGATCTCACCGAACAGCTGGAAGTCAGGCATGGTGCTGAGCCGCCACACTGCAGCGATGCCAAACAGCAGCAATACCAGCATCAACATAAAGTGGCTTTGCACGCGCATACCCGGAATCCTCTTAGTCCTGTGCGGACTTATTGTTATGTGCTGTTTGCCAGCCAGAAAATGGGCGTTAACCTAAGCATAAGTTATGCCATTAAAGCTGTAAGTCACAATAACTTAATGGACTCGACGTTTATCAACAGATTAGCGGCTGCGATTGCAAAGCCAGGTCTTTAAGATCTGACACTTGTTGTATAATTAGCTGACACAACTAACAGCCTTTCGCCGTCAGCTAACCTGGTAAACTGATATGCTGACGCACGCGCTCAGCTAAGCCTAAACCAGCCTCTGACATCGTCAGATAGGTGTGGTCCGCACCCGCCGCCATGATTTTACTGGCTTCGTCCTGTTGCATGGAATGAGAGACAATCAGCCCGCTGAAGCCTGCTGCGCGCAATTTTTGCGTCGCGATGAGTTTTGCTTCACTGTCACTGAGACACAAGATCACCGCTTTGATCAGACTCAAATCCAGGCCTTGCCAAAAAACCTGATCTTCCGCATCAGCAAACAACACGTTATCGCCCCGCTCCTGAAATTGCCTGACCCGGGCCGGATCTGAATCCAAACCAACCAGATGGGTTTTATGCTTGAGATACTCATAAGCGGCGCCACCGGTTCGCCCCATCCCCATGATTAAAACCTCTGCATCTCCCAAAGTGACGGGTTGCTCATCCGGATGATGGATATTGCGCTCTAATGGGATCAACCGGCCAGACAGGCGTTCGTAAAGCGGGTGAGCATAACGATTCAGCGGTGCTGAAATCACAAAAGACAGCGCCACCGTTAAGGCCAGCGGGATCAGGTACTGCGGCATGGCAACGCTGGCGACGATCAGGGCGAATTCGCTGTAGTTACTGAGCGTCAGGCCTGATAAAAACGCACTGCGGGCGCGCAGCCGGAATAGCACTAACAAAGCAAAAAATAACGCGGCTTTGACTGGCAACAACAGAGTCATCAACGCAGCAAACAACCAGGCATTTTGATCAGGCAAACCACCAAGACCAATCTTCAGGAAGAATCCGACCAGGAAAAATTCTTTTAAACTCCAGAGGGTTTTCGACAACTCGCCTGCACGCGGATGTTTTGCCAATACAGCGCCAAACACCAGCGCGCCGAGCTCTGAGCTCAGACCAATGGCATAGAAGCCCATCCCTCCGGCTACAACCGCCAGCAAGACGCCAAACAAAATCTGCAAATCATCATGCCCGGTAAGGTCCAGCAATTTGAACAATAGAGGACGCAAAAACGGTACCAGCAGCACCAGTAAAGCCCACCAGGACGGCGTGACCCCGCTGGAAAAACTGAGCATCGCCATTGCAATCAAATCCTGCACAACCAGAATTCCTATCGCAACCCGACCGTGAAAAGCGCGGATCTCACGTTTACCTTCCAGCACTTTCGCTGCCAAGACTGTCGATGAGAAAGCCAGCGCGGCGCCAAGCATCAGCGCGTGATACAAACTGGTATCAAAGGCCAGCAGAATCACCGGTGCATACAGCAAACCCGATACGGCAAAATGCAACACACTGCCGCCAAGGACCTCAGGCTTAATCAGACTGCGCACATTGAGTTTTAAACCGACAGTAAACAACAACAGTAAAACGCCCAGATGCGCGACATGCTCAATGATGGCCTGCCCCTCTGGCAACTGCAGCGTTTCAGTACTGGCAGTAATGGCAAAACCTGCGGCTAAATAACCAATCAGCGGTGGCAACCCACACAGGCGCACCAGCATCCCAAGGCTAAATGCAAAACCAATCCAGACAGCTTCAAGAATCAATTCAATCTCCCAGTATCTTTTATTTTTAGTTTACCGCGCGATAAGCCGTCATCAAGCGACCCGGTTGCGCCAGATCAACCGGACTGATTTTGTTTTTTTAACGCCAACGTTTGTTTCGCATGTTGCCATTCGGCAGAGGTAATGGCGGTGGTTGGGCTATTCGTCGTATCAATCACTTGTCTGCGAGCGGCACATTGTTGCAGGATCTGCTGCTGTTGCGCATCCGACCTTTTATTCCAATCCACTATTTCTTCAATATGACGATAGCAACCGGTACAAATTTTATCGGTGTTCAGTTTACAACAAGCAACACAAGGTGAATCCATCGGGGCCTCCCGGAATGATATCGCTCAGTATGCCAAAAATTTTTCCGCTTGGCCGGAGAAAACGTGCTTTGCCTGACAAACAATTCCCGCCGCAGAAAAAATCCCGGGCGTCTGCCGCTAAGCGTTGCCAAACAGGCGCAGGCTGAGCTCTGCCCTCTTACATTCCTGACTGGGGTATGTCATTTTGCTCGGCTTAGCAAACAGATCTGCAACAGCAGACATCAATCCCAGGAACCACGATGAACAAATGGCAACCAGCATTACTGGCACTTTGTGTCAGTGCTGCTCTTTTTCCGGCTCTGGCCGCAGATAAAAAAGCGCAATGGGACGTCAACGCCCCACAAGGTAAATTCGACACCGTAGAAATCAACACCGACAGCGGCACCTGGATGAATGTCGATGTCAGTCCCGATGGCAAAACGCTGGTGTTTGATGTGTTGGGCGATATCTACAGTATGCCGGTCAGCGGCGGTCACGCCAAACGCCTGACGGCGGATATCGGCTGGCAAATGCAACCAAGTTTCAGCCCGGATGGCAAATATATCACTTACACCTCGGATGAAGGCGGCGGCGATAATATCTGGTTGATGAACGCCGATGGCAGTAATGCCCATGCCGTGACCGATGAAACTTTCCGGCTGCTCAATAGCCCGGCCTGGAGCCCGGACGGCGAGTTTATTGTCGCGCGCAAACATTTCACCAATACCCGCTCGCTTGGCGCAGGTGAAGTCTGGCAATACCACAAATCGGGTGGCAGCGGCGTAATGCTGACTGAAAAAGCCAATGATGAGAAAGACTTAGGCGAACCGGCATTTTCCCCGGATGGCAAATATGTTTACTTCTCGCAAGACGATACGCCAGGAAAAACCTTCCACTACAGCAAAGATTCTGAGCAAGGCATTTATGTCATCAAACGTTTTGAACGGGAAACCGGCAAAATCGAGGTGTTATTAGAAGGCGCTGGTGGCGCTATTCGTCCCACGCCATCGCCAGACGGTAAATTCCTCGCCTACATCCGCCGGGTGGACTTCCAAACCACTTTGATGCTGTACAACCTCGAATCCGGTGAAACCACTGAGCTGTATGGCAAGCTGGACCGTGACATGCAGGAAACCTGGGCCATTCACGGCGTATACCCGCAGATGAGCTGGACGCCGGACAACCAAGCCATTGTGTTCTGGGCCGCCGGTAAAATCCACAAGCTGGACATTGCCAGCAAACAAGTGGCGCCAATTCCATTTAAAATCGACGTGGAGAAAAAAATCCAGCAAGTCGTTCGTGTCAAACAGGATTTGGACCAAAACCAGGTCGACGTGAAGATGCTGCGGTTTGTGCAGGCGTCGCCCGATGGCAATACCATTGTCTATTCCGCACTCGGCCACTTGTACAAAGTTGCCGCCAAAGGCGGGAAACCGCAGCGGCTGACCGCGCAAAACGAGCATTTTGAACTGTATCCACAGTTCTCGCGCGATGGCAAAAAGCTGGTGTATGTCAGCTGGAATGATCAGCAACAAGGCCAAATCAAAGTGATTGATTTGATGAGCAATCAGGTGAAAACCGTGGTCAGCGCGCCGGGTAAATACCTCGAACCGTCGTTCAGCCCGGATGGCAACACGCTGGTGTTTCGTAAAGGCGGCGCCGGCAGTCTGCTCGACAAACGCTGGTCGCTTAATACCGGGATTTACACAGTGCCAGCGGCTGGTGGTGAGATGAAACTGGTCAGCCGCAACGGTTTTGCGCCGCATTTTGCGCAGCGCAACGACCGGATTTTTGCGATGGACTACGGCCAGTCGCCGGCGCTTTTAGCCATCGACCTTGCCACCCAAACTCAGCGCACGCTGTACAGTGCCAAATATGGTACTGAGTTTAAAGTGTCGCCGGATGGCAAATATGTCGCTTTTGCTGACCGCTTCAAAGTGTACGTCACGCCTTTTGCCGAGCGTGGTGCCGTCATCGATATCAGCGGCAGCGATACTCAGTTCCCGGTGCGGCAGCTCTCTGTGCGCGCGGGTGAAAACATGAGCTGGAGCGCGAACAGTCGGCAGTTGTACTGGAATTTAGGGCCTGAGCTCTATCACGCCGATATCAATAGCGTTTTTGCGATCGGCAGCGAGCAAGCAGCGGACAAATTTAAAGTCGCCAACGGTCAGAACATCAGTTTTGCCGCCCCAGCTTATCAGGCGCAGGGACTGGTCGCCTTTGTTGGTGGTCAGGTCATTACCATGGCCGGCGATAAGGTTATCGCCGACGGCGTCGTGCTGGTTGAAGGCAATAAAATAAAAGCTGTAGGTACTGCAGCGGAAGTGAAAATCCCTGCCAGCGCCAAAGTCATCGACATCAAAGGCAAAACCCTGATGCCGGGCCTGTTTGATGCCCACGCGCATGGCAGTCAGGGCGTGAATCAACTTATCCCGCAGCAAAACTATGCCAACTATGCGTCGCTGGCGCTCGGCGTGACCAGCATCCACGACCCGTCGAATGACACACAGGAAATTTTCACCGCCAGTGAAATGCAGAAAACCGGTCAGATTGTGGGCCCGCGCATTTTTTCCACCGGCACCATTTTGTATGGCGCTTATGGCGCGGGGTATACCTCGCATGTTGACAGCCTGGCCGACGCCAAATTCCATTTAGAGCGCTTGAAGAAAGTCGGTGCTTTTTCGGTGAAAAGCTACAACCAGCCACGGCGCAACCAGCGGCAGCAAGTCATTCAGGCCGCCCGCGAACTCGATATGATGGTGGTGCCGGAAGGCGGTTCACTGCTGCAGCATAACCTCAGCATGGTGGTTGATGGCCATACCACGCTGGAGCATGCTCTGCCCGCAGCAACCATATACGACGATGTCAAACAGCTGTGGCGCGCCAGCAAAACTGCTTACACCCCAACCTTAGTGGTGGCTTTTGGCGGCATTTGGGGAGAACACTACTGGTATGACAAAACGGAAGTGTGGAAACACCCGCGCTTGTCGAAATATGTGCCAATGGATGAATTACGGCCGCGCAGTATGCGCCGACCGACCGCACCCGATTCACATTACAACCATTTCAGCGTCGCCAAAATGGCCAAGGAACTTAGCGACGAAGGCGTGATCACCAATATCGGTGCCCATGGCCAACGCGAAGGTTTAGGCGCACATTGGGAGATTTGGATGTTTGCACAGGGCGGTATGAGCCCGTTGCAGGCGCTGAAAACCGCCACCATCAACCCAGCCAAAACCTTTGGCATGGACCATCAGTTAGGCTCAGTTGAAGCTGGTAAACTGGCTGATTTAATTGTCATCGACGGCAACCCGCTGGCAGATATCCGTCAAAGCGACCGGGTGCAATACACCATGGTGAATGGCCGCTTGTTCGATGCGGACACGATGCATGAACTGAACGGTCAGCAACAACAACGCAAACCGTTTTATTTCGAAAAACGCTAAATTAACACTGCTGCTGTCAAACAAAACGCCGGGTCAAACCGGCGTTTTTCTTTCTATTTTCTGCACGTGTTAGACAGGTTTAATGCACTTTTCACTGACCTGCGCCCCCTTTATGCTGTTGCAAATTTGTAGGTTGGAGTGTGATGTGTCTGTGAAAGCCCTGCTGCCCATGTTGTTCCTCGGTCATGGCAGCCCAATGAATGCGTTGGGATCTAATCGTTGGACGCAGCAGTGGCGCCGGGCTGCCGCGAACCTGCAGCCAAAAGCGATCCTGCTGATTTCGGCGCATTGGGATATCCCTGGCCTGCGGGTACTAACAGATCCGAATCCACGGACCATCCATGATTTTGGCGGCTTTCCGCCGGCTTTGTATCAGCAGCAGTATCCGGCTCCGGGCTCAGCTGCACTTGCCGGGCTCTTGCTGGAATTGCTGGCCGAGATGGGTGCACAGCCAGATAGTGACTGGGGCTTTGATCACGGCGCCTGGTCAGTGCTGTGCCATGCATTCCCAGCGGCTGATGTCCCTGTGGTGCAATTATCGATCGATAGCCGGCAGTCGGCCGGTTGGCATCTGCAAGTCGGTGCATTATTAGCCCCGTTGCGAGACGAAGGCGTGCTCATTATTGGCTCAGGCAACCTAGTCCACAATCTGCGTTTGCTGGACTGGCAGGATGGGCCCGCGCCAGAGTGGGCACAGCAGTTTATGTATAAAGTTGAGGATACTATCGCGCGCAGAGACTGGCTGGCACTGAGCCATTATCAAAGCTGGGGGCAAGCGGCAGCTTTAGCGGTGCCGCATCCCGACCATCTGCTGCCGTTGTTTTATTTACTCGGTGCCAGCGACAAAGACGAACCATTCCACTGGTTTAATCAGGATTTCACGCTCGGCAATCTGGCGATGCATAGCCTGCAGATTGGGTAAATACGCGTAATTTGAAGAAGAGTCACATCGGAGTGAGATTGAGCATTTTCATGTTATCGAGATATTGCTGATAATCCGTCGGCTCACAATAACTGGTGTCTTTGAGCAGGCGCAGCGTCTCTTCTGCATCTTTCTTCATATACTCGTCATGCTCAAAACGGTAGGATGGAAATTGCCACTGGTTCAACGCTTGCAAGTTTTCCAGCGAACCGCGTAACACCATACAATGCATTTTGCGCATACTGGCAAACTGTGGAGCCAAATGCTGACCAGTGCTTTTTAACAGCTGAATCTCTGCTTGAATAACACTCATTTCAGCGCGAGGCGCAAAAGTCATAAAATATACCAACAGCAGATAACCAGGGACTGCAACCACGGCCGCACCGGCGAAAAAGGCAGCAAGATAACTTAAGAACAATGTTATTGACCGCATAATGAAGAACAGTTTTATATTTAACTGTTGCAATCATTGCCACAGCAACTACTGGCGGTCAAGGTTCATAGATAAATTATAATCTAGACAGCTTACGTTTTTCTTCCA
>Ga0075154_10001364_pt1 | contig 17677 bp, 9 predicted proteins | sample JI71714BDNA_FD_70965 | JGI IMG/M metagenome (GOLD analysis project Ga0075154, IMG submission 70965) | Wastewater effluent complex algal communities from Wisconsin, to seasonally profile nutrient transformation and Carbon sequestration -... | ecosystem: Engineered > WWTP > Effluent > Algae...
ACTTTAAAAAATATTATGATTTTATTGGATCCATGTCTCAATCCGGATGGAGTACAACGATTTTCGACATGGGTCAATGCCAATAAAAGTAAACATCTGGTTTCCGATCCTGAAAGCAGAGAGTTTTCAGAAACCTGGCCCGGTGGTAGATACAATCATTATTGGTTTGATATGAATCGGGATTGGTTGTTTTTAGTACATCCAGAAAGCCGTGGACGAATCAAAATGCTGCATGAGTGGCATCCCAATGTATTGGGTGATCATCATGAAATGGGTACCAATGCTACCTACTTTTTTCATCCTGGCGCTCCGGCTAGCAACAATCCCAACACACCGGGAGAAAACTTCGTTTTGACAGAAGAAATAGGAAAATTTCACGCCAAAGCCTTGGACTCTATTGGATCACTATATTATACCAAAACCAATTTTGATGACTTTTATTATGGTAAAGGGTCTACTTATCCGGACGCTATTGGCGCAATTGGTATCCTTTTTGAGCAAGCCAGTTCTAGGGGTCACCTTCAGGAGAGTATCAATGGTCCGGTATCTTTTCCATTTACCATCCGCAATCAGATAGTCACTTCCCTTTCTACCCAAAAGGCAACCGTGGCTTTAAGATCTTCTTTACTCCAGTTTAAAAAAGGATTTTATAAAAAAGTAAAAGAAACAGTAGCCAAAGAAAACATCAAAGGATACATTTTTAGTGATACAGATGAGATCAAGATCAATCGTTTTCTAGATGTATTGTTGCAACATCATGTAGATGTGTACCTGAGTGATGCGGACCAAACCATTGATAATAAAGTTTTTGCAAAAAACAAAAGCTATATTGTCCCACTAGACCAAGCACAACCCATCTTGGCAAAAACGATTTTTGAAAGTGTCAAAACATTTCAGGACAGTTCTTTTTATGATGTATCCGGATGGACACTGAGTTATGGCTTTGGTTTGGTGACAGCGCCACTCACTAGTGTAAGTTACAAAAAAGACCAAAAAATCACCCAATTACCTACCATCCAAAGTGGTATTTCAGGACCAAAACAGTCGGTTTACGCCTATCTTATCGAACCCAACCAATATACCACACATAAGATGATTTATGCTTTGCAAAGTAATGGAATAAACGTGAGAATTTCTCAAGCTCAGATGCCAACATCCAGCAAAACATATCCTATGGGTACCGCCATCATCCATGTAGAAAGCCAAACTATGGATAAAACGCAACTCTCTATAATCATAGAAAAACTGGCCAAAACGCATGAAGTCAAAGTAGATGCCATAGCTGAAGGCAACGGCACCTCATTAGTGACCATCGGTCATCCGCAGATATTTCCTATAGAAAAACCCAAAGTGGCTTTCATCACGGGACCAGGTATGAGCGCGCAGTCTGCGGGAGCCATTTGGCATCATTTAGATTTAAACCTGGGCATTCCAGCGACTATGATGGAAGGTGCCAAGTTAAAAAGCACGAATCTCAGCAGATATAATACTTTAGTCATGAGTGAAGGTAGTTACAACGCATGGTCAGACCAAGAAGCCCACAAACTAAAAGAATGGTGTGCTATGGGCAATACCATCATCGCTATAGGTAGTGCGGCTAGTTGGCTCAATGACAAAAAAATCATTCAATATACCACTCGTAAAAATGAAAGGCAAACACCATCCAAAGTAAAATATGAAGATGTGGAAAGGATTAGCGATGCCAGTGTCATAGGAGGAACGATCCTGGCTTGTGACGCCGAACTCACCCATCCTTTGCTATATGGTACCACAGAAAATATGCAATATATGATGAAAACCAACAGTCGTTTTGTAGAACCTACCTCCAACAAATATGCTACGCCTTTAAGGTATAGTAAAAACTTTTTGGCATCAGGTTATTTGCCCAAAGGTATGGAAAGCACCATTACTGGAGCCGCTTCCCTTACCCTACATCAGACGGGCCGAGGTAAAATTATTTGTTTTCACGATGACCCACTGTTTCGTGGATATTGGTATAATGGTCAGAAGATGTTTAACAACGCCTTGTTTTATGCTCCGACTATAGACCGACGAACCACAGAAACTGAAGAATAATGACCATTTAAATAGCTAAAAAATATAAAAAATATGAAGAGAAAAGTGCCCTTTGCCATATTGATGATGCTTTGCTTTATAGCTAAAAGTCAGGATATCCATTTTACTAACAACCGATTTGCACCTTTACAATGGAGTCCGGCAGGATTTGGTAGTTTTGAAGGCAATATGAGAGTAGGCAGCCTGTATCGAAGTCAGTTTTCAGACTTTATCGCCAAGCCATACGAAACGATGGTTGTTTATGGAGATATTCCATTGGATAAAGGATTTAGAGCCAATGATTGGACTGGAGTAGGCATTCAGATACACAATGATATGGCTGGTGATCTTGCAGTTAGAAATACAGGTGTCACCGCAGGGTTGACCTATCACTACACCGTTGGAAAAAATTATAAAAACGTATTTTCGTTAGGTGCATCATACACTATGAGAAACCGAAGCTTGGATGTGTCAAAAGCTATTTTTCCAGAATCGCCCGTTTCAGGCGGTGGCAATGACTACAACAAACTAAGTGATTTTAATGCCCTGACACACAATATCAACGGAGGCTTACAGTTGACATCCAAAATAGGCAAATACTCTCGTTTTCAGACCGGTGTTTCTTTGCTCAATATTCTCAATAGAAGTTTTACAGGCATCACAGATAATGTCGAAGGCAGAAGATGGAATGTACACGCTATCTACACAGCAGTAACCAACAATCAAAAAAACATCTTTGATTATGGCGCTTTTTACAGTGGTATGTCTGGCCTGAGTAACATATCACTACAGTTTAATGCTCGAAGAAATTTAAAACCTAAGGTAAAAGACGGATGGACGGTAGGCGCTGGTGTTGGTTATCGTTTACAAGATGCTATGCAAATGATGGCATTAGCTTCATACAAACGTTGGAACATAAGTATTGCTTATGACCTTACCGTTTCTGATGCCAAGACGTACAACAACAGCAATGGCGCTATAGAGCTGGCGTTATATAAAATATTTATTTTCAACACTCGACCTGAGGTAAAACCGGTTATTTTCTGTCCACAACTTTAAACTATTATCATATGAATAAGCATAACTTTTTACTATGTATTTTTTTCATGTCTCTCTCAAGTATGGTGTACACGCAGCAGTTGCATCACAGACATAAAGATTTACCTTGCCACCATAAGGTTTTTAATGTAGATGTACATGTGGTATTGGATAGCACGGGTGTAGGCGTTGACATTGCTGATATATATAACAATTTTGCTGTTGCCAGTGAAAAATTCAGTCCCATCTGTCTTGATTTTAAGATTTGTAAGATTGATAGTATTTATAATTACAATTTTGACTCCATACCCAGAAGCGTAGAATATGAAGAATTATCTACTAAATATGCTTCTGAAAAGCGAATTAATGTTTTCATTCTTTCACTGCCTTTCGTCCAGCATAACGGCGCACCTACAGCTATTTGTGGTTTGGCCGGCTCCAGTATTTTCCTTAAAAAATCATGTATGGATGCATTGACCCACGAATTAGGACATTTCTTTGGCTTGTTACATACTTTCGAAAATCCAGGAACAGAACTGGTCAATGGTTCCAATTGCGAAACAGCAGGAGATGGCATATGCGATACTCCCGCCGATCCATACCAGCAATTTGATCCACCTTCCAACTGGATAGATGATAAATGTAGATTTAAAAGTTTGGCCAAAGACGCCAATGGTGAATATTATATACCACAAACAGGTAATGTCATGTCCTATTATGGATGTCCTTGTCAGGAATTTACCCGTGGCCAATTTTTAAGAATGTCAGAAACTTATATTAGAACACACAAAAGACTTTGGTAAGATGAAAAATTATTCAATCATATTTTTAATGGTATTGAGTGTCTTCAGCCTGAGTGCACAGACTGCGGACATCCGACAAGGTTGCCTTCCTCTAGAAGTGAAGTTTACAGGTCCTACCCTATCTGCTTGGTATTGGGATTTTAAAGATGGTACCTTCAGTACGGAACAAAACCCTACCCATATATTTACACAATCAGGAACCTTCGAGGTCGTACTTAAAGAAGGTGCATCCGGTCTGGAAAAAGCAAAAATAACTATACGGGTATATGAAGTACCCACTTTAAATATTGAGGCCGACCCTAAAGACGGTTGTAGTCCACTCAAGGTCAATTTTTCTGCAAAGATCACAGCTGCAGATTCCATTAAAATAAATGCCGTGCAGTGGACATTTGGCGATGGAGGCAGCAGCACTGGATTTTCGCCTACGCACATTTATTCCAAAGGTGGCACCTACAATGTTTCCTATCAAGTCATCACCTCTTTAACGGGTTGTAATACTACTAAAATATTTGAAGATTTGATTTCTGTTTTTGCACCCAAAGCAGCATTTAGCATATCTCCGCTTTCCCAATGTGAAAAACCTTACAGATACGGTATTTTAAATCAAACCGCACCCTTAGCTGGCAATATATATCAATGGTATTTGCCAGATGGTAGTAATTCATCAACATATAATATAGGTAATTTGACCTTTAATACGGAAGGAGAAAAAAACATCAGCCTAGTGGTTACGGATGCAAAAGGATGTAAAGATTCTTTATCTCAAACCATCAATGCTGGAAAACCGAGATTTGACTTTTCCATAAAAAGAGATTCGGTGTGCTTAAATGAAAGAATCTTCATTACCAACAACAATAAATCTGATAGTATCCAATGGACTTTTGTTTCTCCTGCATCCATTGATTCGTCTAGTTCTTTGGAGCCGATTTGGTTTTATAATACTCCAGGATTCAAGACAGTTAAGGTTTCTTCAGGTAGTCAAAATGACTGTAAATCTGATACAAGTTTTGTCATTTATGTGGCTCCCAAACCCGATGCAAAGTTTGATTTTAATCCCGAGATCGATTGCAAAAATCCCATGATTATAAATTTAGTAGCCAATGATTTGAGCCACGCCCAATATTTTTGGCAAAATTCCAATAAAGAAGGTAAGCCCATAGACCAGTATGTTGTATTAGGTCCCAAAAGAGATTCTCTGTACATGAATTATGTTGATACCATCTTTCTCCAACTGACTGTAAAAACTAAGTTGGGTTGTACAGCATCTACTTTTGATACCGCTTTCCATCAAAAACCTGATGCTTATTTCTTCTCTACCAAACCATCAGGGTGTGTGCCTTTGGAAGTTACGTTTACAGACCAAACATTTACACATGTACCCTTAAAATCTGTAAGATGGCTTATGGGTGATGGTACCGTCATTGATCAAACCAACACTTTTGAAGTGACGCATACCTTTACCAAACCCGGTCTCTACTATGTAAAATCGGTGATTGAAAACATCAATGGTTGCAGAGATACATCAGCCAGTACTTTGGTACGTGTAGGCGATTATATCAAACCCACTATAACTATCGATAAATCAGAAATTTGTTTGGGAGAAACCGCCAATATTGCCTTTACCAATACAGAAGCGAATATAGATTATTTCCATATATCCACAGACGACTACAGGTACAATCACTGTTGGAAAAGTCCACAAAGTAGTCATCAATTCATGACCGAACCCGGCACATTTGATATCATAGCCGCAGTAGATTATAATGGTTGTATTACAGAAGAGACCATGTCTCAAAAAATAACAGTCAAAGGGGCAAAGGCCAATATTTCTTATATGATAGACTGTACCAAACCTTTGGAAGTTATGCTTATCAGTAAAAGTTTGGGACAAGATTCTTTAAGATGGACCATTGGTGATACTACATATGTAGCCGACTCGGTCATCCATAAATTAGATAAATCAGGAGACTACCCTGTAATACTCACGGCTAAAAATGTAAGTTCTGGCTGTCCTGCCAATATAGCATCCGATACCATTCATATCAGACAGGTCGAAGCTATCTTTGAGTTACCTACCAAAGTGTGTGACAACCGATATGAAACTTTAGATGCCCTACTGTCTAAAGATGTTGATACAGATTGTTCTAAGGGATATTTATGGAAATTTTCATACCAACGACCTATTGAAGATGAGAATTATAAGCTGGACTCCATTTATATACCCGTTGGAAATCAATGGATACAACTTATTGTGGAAGATATCAATGGTTGTAGAGATACCCTTACCAAAAATACAAGGTCCTATGGCATCACCCCTAGCCTTTCAGCCAATGACACAGACATTTGCTTTCCTGCCAATGTGATGATCACCAATAACAGTATTTCAGATACTACCATTGTCAAATGGGATTGGTCCACCGGTCAAAAATCCAAAAATCTCAATACTACTTTGAGAAATTATAGAGATGATTTTTATATTCTGGTCACCATGGAAGATAGATTGGGATGTATGGACACCGCATCAGTCTTTTTTACCACCTACAAGCCTGTATCTGAAATATTTGTAGATCCACAAAACACCATTTGTTTAGGCAATCCAGTTACATTTTTTGCAACAGACTTTACCGAAAAAGGATCGAGTCTGAACTTCAGTTGGCGCCTAGGAGACCAAAAAACATCCGATCTTCAGACCTTTGCGCACACTTACCTAAAATCAGGGAACTATCGCGTTAGATGCATAGGGCAGGAAAAGACTTCAGGATGTCGGGATACCAGTTTTGTGGACATCAAAGTCATCAATCCACCGGTAGCTGACTTCACAACGTCAGTAGATGGTCAGTCGGTCATTTGTCATCCCAAAATTATCGACTTTACCAATACCAGTAAAGTAGAAGGCGACATCAGTTACGTTTGGGATTTTGGCAAAAGTTCATCCTTATCTGTCGATCCATCAGAAGCTTTTGGGAAAGGAAGTCACGAAGTCAAACTTTATGTAGTATCACCTTATGGGTGTGCAGATACCATTTCCAAAACATATACGCTGATAGGTCCTGAAGCGGGAATTTTAAAAGATAAAAACAAGATTTGCACCAACGAAAAAATACAGGTTTCTATGATCAATGCAGTGGATGTGAGTCAGTGGTCATGGCAGTTTGGAGATGGTGTCATTATCAATAATCAAAACCAAGTGATCAAAAGCTTTGACCCAAATCTGGATGTTACTAAAATCCCCATTGAACTCATCGTAAAATCAGACCAAAGTGGTTGTACCCTTATCATAAGAGACAGTATCTTATTCGATCAAGTAAAAGCTGATTTTAGCATTTTGGATACTTCATTTTGTCAAGGTCTGCTAACATTTGAAAATAAATCGGTGGGCGCAGATAAATATTTTTGGACATTTGAAAACGATAAGACATCAACATCTGAATCTCCCAGCTACCTTTATAATGATGAAGGACAAAAAACCATAAGACTGATCGTCTCGGACAACAGTGGAAAATGTATGGATACCTTGACCTTAAGCATTGAGTTGTCTCCATTTAAAGATGTCATCACCTTTCCTAACGTCTTTACCCCAAATGGTGACAATGAAAATGATTTGTTTTATCCTTCCGTACCGCCACAATATGAAGAATTAATTGAAGTAGTCACGCTAAAGGTATTTAACCGATGGGGACATTTGATGACGGATGATACCAATGGCTGGAATGGTAATCATGATGGAAAAGAAGCCCCTGCAGAAGTATACGCCTACTATATGGAAGTAAAACTCAAGGATTGTAGGACATACAGTAAAAAAGGAAATGTGACCTTGATGAGGTAATGAAGTAGGAGATGCGGTTAATAATCAAAGAGATTATAGGAGTTTAAATCCAAATATATCAAGTTCTCAGAATATTTCAACAATCGAAGGCTCTATAAATGGCCAATCTGCAAATCAATTGTCTTCTTATCGCAAAAGGCTCAGTGGCGAGGATGATACTCCATTAACAGGTTTAAGTGTATGGCCTGCAGAATTTGCTTCTGGTTTTAATGGAGGTTCTTGGTTTCGTGACATAGATTCAGAATATAAGATGATGAATGATATTGCAAGGAAGTTAGAACCTAATGCTACACTTGGACAAACTTACACAACTCATGCAGGAGAAATTGTTATTATTTCTGAAATTCCTTACTGTATGTCTTGTGCTGGGATAATTCAAAGTTTTAATTCAATGTTTCCGAATATAAAAATAGTTCTAATTGATGGAATCAAATAAAATAAAATTTACTGTTGCAGCTGACGATAAAGATGCATTAGAAAAAGCGATTAGAGAGATTAATTTACAATCTAATTCGGATTATAAACTTGTCCATCATGAGTTACATGAAGTTGGGTTGGGAGTTATTGAAATAAGTAAAGATAAGATTGACCCTGCATTTCTGTTTAAGATGGGGTTTAAATATAGAATATTTAGTACTCCAAAAATTCTTAGAGATAAGTAGGATTTAGATTATTAATTATTAAACTTTAATAACAAAGGTTCATATGGCTTGCTGTCATGTACTCATCGCATATCATAACATTTAGATTAAATATTCTCAATGTATTGTATTTATTCATTACAATAAAAATGAAATACATATTTCAAATACCGATTTTAATCCTGACGCTATGGGCATCGGGTTTATATATTGAATGTAAAAGTTGGGGTGGAAATCAACCAGGCATGGGCAATGTACCTGCTCAGATGATAAATTATTTTAATACCCAAACAAGTTTAGATAACTTCCAATTTCAATTTGATCCTGATAGATGGGTTCCCACCGACACGGATTTAAATACTGCTCTAAAGGCTAATGCTAATTTATTTAATACTACTGATCAGGTTGTATGGGATAGAATGGTCACAATGTTGGGAGGTGATATTTCTATCATTACAAAAGGAAAAACAGATGATTTGATAAATCTGATAACTAATTCAACTAATTTTTCTAGAATAATAAATCCATAGTTCTCTATGAAATACCAAATTTTAGATAAAACGTCATTACCCCTTAATCGTGATTCACATAATTATTGGCATAATTTTTACATCTCATCATATTCAAATGATGGTCTCTCCTACTTATTTAGACATTCTAATTTTAATTATGGCATTGTTGATGATTTAATTATAACATATAGTTTAATCTCTTATTTTAAGGACTTTATTTACTTTTATGACAGAGTTGAATCAAAAATAAAAAGGCTAGCAGTTAATGATTTTACAATTGAAGAAATAGAAGGTTGTTTATTTCCTAAATTTAATTGGTTAAATTTCCAAGGGGTCTTCAATATACAAACACAGAAGTACCAGATTTTTGATAAAAATGGGCAGAGTGTTTTTGAGTCTATTTTTTATCCCCCACCCATGAAATTTGCCAATTTTGGAATATTGACATATATAATGAATTCTAAAGAAAACTCATGGATAAGTTGTTTGGATCCTAATGGAGGAAAAGAAATGTGGAGAATTGATTTTGATTGGAAAATATCTCGATTAGAAATTCACAAAGACCTCATAGTTATATGTTATCATGCTTACGAAAGATTCAGAACGGACGAAGGTTATGTAGGCCAAAGACATTGGTACAATCCTTACAAATATACCATTGTAATTGATGGAGGCACTGGCAAAGAAATATGGAGGTTCGATGAGCAATACGATTATATTGATTTTAATAATGAAGTCGTACTACTTACAAAAAACCATGAAGTAATTGATGGTAAAATACAGTCGATGTCTGTAATAGAACTTGATATCTATACAGGTAAAGAACTCACCAATGTACTTTTAAGTCCTGTCAAACCATTTGGAGTCATCCCGAGTTTTGTGGATAGTGAGTTTATCTATTACAAAGTTTACAAAGGTTCTTTTGGCAAAATCAGCAAAAAGACTGGAAGGATTGTTTGGGAGTTTGACCTTATAGACCCAAATGGTGATAAACGAATGGTAAATGATTGGATACTTTTGGGAAATGGCAAGTTAGTATTACAACCACCTCCTAATAAAGATGGCACTTTCACATGTATTTTTGATCCAGAAGAAAACATGGAGTTTGCTAATATCATTGATGGTGTTCCTAAAGATTAGAATGATCTTTTAATAAAATACTTTCAACAGATTGATTATAATTTGTCAAATTAGTATTTTAAAAATTAAGTTTTAAAAAAGGGGTTTCTAAGTCGCAAGAGCTTCAAGTTTTTTAAGCAAACTAAAATAAATTAATCAAACTATGGCTTCAACTTGATAAAGTTCTTATTTGGAGAGCGCACTAGCCCCAACGGGGCGACATATCTTAAAGGTGGGTATAGCCCAACTATGTCATAAGTAAGGATTAATAAAGCCCTGAAAGGGCGTAATCATTAAGCCCCTTCCTGCGTTGCTTTATAGCTGGCAGGCTTTTAGAACTGAAAAGCTATAAACTGAATACATCGTAAAAAACTGTATTTAGCCTAAAAGCGCTTTTTAAGTGTTCTATTTTTGTAACCAAACTATGAAAAAGAACAAAGACAATAAAAATTATATCAATGCTGCCCACATTTTATAGGTGCCACGTCCGAACTCCGTTTCTTCCACACACTTTTATCAAATAATTACCTCAATGATCAAAACTTATAAGACAAACCTAGATATGGGGAAAAGTAAGCTTCATAATTAAAGTATAATACTGCGACATCAAATGCAAAGTTGGAGCCTGCAAAACGAGTTCCAAATGAGAAAATATCTTCATGGTCTGATGAAGAAGTGAGCCAATTTTCTGTGATTAAATACATTTTTGGTGATAATCTTAGCATACCAGATAAGGTCAATAAACCTGAACCTTGTTTTACTCTTTCTATATATGGAGTAAAATTGGGAGATGTATAAAAATATCGATCCCAATGAGTACGATAAGCACCAAGCCCAATAGTAAAATTACGATTATGATCTCCGGTTGTTAGTAATCCTGCTATCATTTGATGTCTATCATCCGCATTAATACCATAAAATCCGGTGACACCAAGCGTAGTTCTTTTAGAAACTTCATAGCCCGCTACTTTGGCAGAGAAAATGTTAACCGTTTCAAACTCACTATCAATAAAAGAGAATAAATTTGCTCCAGCAGATATACTCATATGGTTGGAGATACCGTATTCAAATGCTGTATGTATTCCCATATTGGAAGTTATATTCATGTCATTTTTTAGAATATTAAATGCTGATTGACCAAAGAAATATCTGTTGGAATGATTGTTTCTAGGGATGTACTTGCCTCGTACAATTTGGGAGTCATCTATTTTTCTAATATATTTGATGTCATCCTTATGCAAAGTTAGTCTGGAAAGTGTATTAATCTGGAAAACAAACTGATCTCCAGATCTTTCTAAATAAACGCCTAAAATATTGGTTTTATCTTTTAGAGTAAGTAAATAATATTCATTAGTAATAAGCTTCACATCACTCAAATTCCTTATCTTTTGCTGACCAAAAAGGCTAAAAGTCATCAAAACTAATGCTACAAACAAACTTAGTTTTGTAAAAAAAGTATTTCGCATCTACTTAATGTTAAGTTTTATAAAATTTCAAAATCAGAAAACAAAGATAATTATTCTTTTTATCTTTTATCATAATTTTTGCCATCAAGAATGAAAATCTTTACTTTGATTATTGAAATATCAAAGTCCATACCTCACTCACTAACGCTCATGCTGAAGTTACCATGGTGCATTATGAATTTGGTAAAGCGCCAATGCAAATGGTTAACATAACTATGGTTTATGACTGTTCTTATGACCTAGTTCCAAGAACTCATTGTACTCAAAACTTATAAGAGAACCCGATAAATGGGGAAAATTCATTGAATCTTCTGTCTTGATATAACATACAAAAGTCAAACATAAATTTTGATCCTGCCAATCTATATCCTAATGAGTATATGGATGGTAATTCAGGTGATCTTCTCAACCAGTTTTCAGTCATCAAAAACATCTTCCTTGTTATTCTCGTCATGCCTGACAAGGTAATAAGTCCTGATGTAAATGTTTTCCTTTCACTTACCAATATATTGGTTATTGGCATTCTGGAATTTACATTTTTAGTCAAGTTAAAATAACCTAAACCAAAGGTCAAGTTTTGATTTTTATCACCCAAAGTCCATACCCCTGAAGCCATTCGATGAGTCATATCTTCAAAGACGCCGTAAAAAGCGGTTACTCCCGTTGTTACCGTTTCTGAAATGGCAAATCCTCCTACTTTAGTGGAGATTAAATGTATATTTCCGAATTCTTGATTAAAAATTGATAATAAATTTGCGCCTGCAGATATGCTCACATGATCAGTTAAACCATACTCTATTGCTGTAAAAAGGCTATATGTAGATAAATTCACACTGTGTTTCGGAATATTAAATGCGGATTGTGCGAAAAAATATCTATTAAAATGAACGTTTGAAGGAGCATATCTCCCGTTGAACACATTTTCTTCACTAACTTTTCTTACGTGTTTGATATCATTAACGTTAGCGATTAAGGTCGAATAATAGTTGGTTTGAAAGAAAATTTGATCCCCTATTCTTTCCCTGTATACACCAAAGATAAAAGTATTATCTTCTAATGTCACTAGATAATACTCATTGATGGCAAAACTTACATCATCTAAATCTGCAATCTTTTTTTGTGCATGGAGTATATTGGATAGAAACAATGATAATACCAGTACCTTTAATATTTCCATAATTCGATGATATGTACCCATAATTTAGTTTTTCAATGGAAGTGCAAAAATAGTTCATTTTTTGAAATCATTGTATTTCCTAAAAATAAATACCAAAATTAAAAGTCAACATTGAGAAAAATACAAAATAAAATGATTCTAAAATGACCATCCAACCCGTATTCCGAATAATATTCCGAAGTTCCTGGTTTTAATTGCATTGTAATATGAAGCATCGGTTAACGGGATTATTTTTTTATGCTTGATTCTTTTTTAAATTATTTTTATGTATCTATCTTTACGTTTAATTATTTTTGAAGATTTTATAAAATTCCCACTTTACGCATATCTTTTTCAAAAAATAAATCAATTAAATCAACAACCTAAGTTAATGAGAAGCTTATTAGTTATTACCTTTTATGTATTGTTTATCCAATGGGGATACAACGCACCTAATGTGTCTGCAAAAAGAAGTTTTGAATATTCCGTAAACGCTTTCACCTATCAAAAAGATATCAGAAAGTTTAAATTTTTCGAAAAAGTACTATTTACAAATCCCATGTATTTTGCTCCTCAGTCGGTACTTTGGACAGCAGGAACCAACCCAAATTTTGGAACTCAAGCTTGTGGTTCATCAAATTTAACGGTGAGTGTTGAAACTTTTGTACCCGGCGTCACCAATGGTGCAGGACAAGGCAACAATGTGCATTGTGTGGTGCATCTTGGTAAAGTACAGAGTTTTGGAGGTGTATGGGCATGTATTCAAAATTTTGATATGACATATGTTTCTGAAAATGGCATGAATGATGTTTTTTCAGCGACTATATCTTCGTTACCTCCTGGATTGTATGAATTTACATGTGCTTGTTCTGATGCAGGAGTATTTACAGACCCTACAACTGCCCCAGGTATTACTTGGATTGGTACATCAAACCCACCAAACGCATTTACCAATGGCCAGTTTACAGTAACAGGAAGTGCACCCAATGATGAATGTTCTGGCACATTAGTCACCTTAAATCAAGGCGCCAACGTAGTCAATAACAACTGTTCTATAGATGGTATGGTAGGATTTCAATATACGGTAACGTCATATGGTCCAGTGTCCATTACTGCAACCGGAGGTTCATTAAGTAATTCATTGATTGGACTGATCAGACAAGGCATGCCCTGTTCGGGACCTGGTATTGATCCATCAGCAACTTGCTTTGCACCCGGTACGGTATTATTTATACAAGCAGGAAACAATGATGCCCCATGTTTTGAATATGGTGACTTCACCATCAATGTAACACAAAACAGTTCACCCGTAAACCCTACAGTTTCAGTCACGGAACCCAACGAAACCAATGATGGTAATATTTGTACGGGAGATGGATTTACACTTACCATAGCCCCTTCTGGTGCAAGTGCTTATTCTTGGGCATTGGACGGAACTGGTATTACAAATACAACGAATACTTTAACGATAGCAAACAGCAGCATTGCTAATGATGGCACTTATCAAATCACCGTCACTGACGCCAATGGCTGCACAGGAAGTACTTCCATCCTGATTAATGTTTTAAGTCCTCCTACAGCCAGCAATACGACCATCTCTGAATGTGAAACTAGCGCCGGGAGCGGAACAGCAAACTTTGTATTAACTGATGCAGATGCAGGCGTCTTGAATGGTCAAACTGGCCTATCTGTTACATACCACATAAGTAATAGTAATGCGAATACCAATACATCACCCCTTACTTCGCCGTACAATAGTGCCAATACAACCATATTTGCCAGAGTGACAGACCCTGTATCAGGATGTTTTGCTGTTTCTACCGTCACATTAACGGTGAATACTGCACCAACTGGAGTACAAATTCAGAATCAAAATGCATCTAATTCACCTACTGACTTTACGATATGTCAGGGTACAGCTATCAACCTTCAAGTAGTAGCTACTGGAAGTGGTACTTTGAACTATTCGTGGGCATTTCCAGGTGGAACGGCGACAGGCACCCCTTTGAATATCGCCTCAGCCAACCCATCTTTACACAGTGGCAATTGGGTAGTGACCGTAACAGATAGTGATGGTTGTACCGCTACAGATGATATCAACATCACGGTAACATCTGCCCCTGCTAATGACAACTGTGCTGATGCACTTCCTTTTACTACTTCTGGTAATAATACTTGTGCTTCTCTGGATATTACTACTTGCGGAACTAACGGTGAAGCTTCAGTATGGTATGATTATACCGTGCCCAATAATATAAAAACATTGACATTTACCTTAAGTGGGTTGACTGGTGGCGTTCTGAATGTGTATGACGGTTGTGGTGGCAGTGCCATTGGTACTACTTGTACCACTAGTGTCACTATCGACTGTCCTGATGATGGAGATATTTTAAAAATTTATGTAAGTTCTCCTACAAGTAGCGCAGGCTCATTTACACTAAGTGTGGTAGAAACAGGCATTACAGCAACCAATGACGAGTGTACTGATGCATTGACGATACCATCAAGTCCGATTTGTGAATTTTTTACTGTTGCAGGAAGCACTTCAGTTGGGGCTTGTCCCGAATCATTTTCAGTACCCGGATGTGGATTAGATTACACTAGTGATGCCATTGTTTGGTACAGTTTTACTACACCGGCAGGAACCAATAGTGTTCAGTTTCAAAATGTGACGGGCGTATTGACTGTATTTGACGCTTGTCCAGCAACAGCATTTATAAGTGGTGGCAATTGTATTTCAGGTGCTGCGACAGTAAATGTAACACCAAACACTACCTATTATATTGGTATTGGTATTGCAGGTGGAAGTGGTCCAGTTGGATTTCAAATTCAATACAATGCAGGTCCGGTGAATGATATGTGTGGTGGAGGTAATATAGATTTGGGAAGCAGTGGAAGCGGTGCTTCATCGAATGCTTGTGCAGGCCCTGACTTCTCTTTAAACTGCGCTGCTAGTTCTTATGAGAATTCTGTATGGTTTTCAGTAACTGTAGACCCGGGTAGTTCGGGCATACAATTTACCGTTACAGGTTCAGGTAGCTCACCCATGACAGGAGGTGGCGCGGGAACCCTATTTCAAACAGGCTGTGGTGGTACTGCTGTAGACGAAGCTTGTTTTAGTGTAGGAAGTGCTTCGCAAATTTTGTGTCTTACTCCAGGCACCTATGACTTTCAGATAGCAACATCCGCCACAAATGCAGGAGATTTCAATATTAGTGTAAGCCAAATTACTGGAGGACCTTCAAGTCCTGCCAATGATCTATGCGAAAATGCACAAAACAATGTATTACCTGTGGTGTGTGCCCCAGTGACGATATCTGGCAACAATACCAATGCCTGTAGTGAATCTTTTTCAATAGGTGGTTGTAATTTTGGTACAGAACCTACTACATGGCATACTGTAACATTAGACGCTAATGCAACCACCATCAGTATCACTAATATCACAGGTGGTGCTTATCTAGGTATTTTTGAATCTTCACCATGTGGTACCAATATGCCTACTCAAGTAGCCGGTGCAGGATGTGTGACTTCCAATACTACGGGAGTGCCTATCTCGGGTGGATCTACTTACTACATTGCAGTGGGACATAGCTCAGGCGCTCCATATAGTTTTCAAATTACACAAAGCACTCCGCCACCCAATGACACGCCATGTACGGCCGAAACCATTGGTACAGCTACCCAAACTAACACTTGTTGTGCCAATCCGGATCAATCATCCATTTGTGGAAATGGTACAGAAGCCTCTGTTTGGTTTGTCATACCTGCAGCACCAGGTGTTTTATCTGTAGACATAACCTTCAATAGTGGTACCATGACCGCACCTTTTGTGATTGATGCATTTTCAGGTACGGATTGTAATGCCATTGCCCCTGTTCCAGAAGAAGATTTCAGAACACTTTGTAATATTGCGGCATTTACCGTTACCATGAGATGCCTTGATTTTGAAAATGAAGATATTTACATCAGAGTCAGTTCAAACGAAGCATCCTGTGGTAATTTTTCCTTATCAGCTGTATCCAGTTCAGGAAGCTGTACTGCTGCTACAATATGTGCAGATGCTCCGAATACATCTGTACCCACGGGTGGACAAGCATGTTTGCCAGGATGTAATTTATCAGTATGTGGCGATGGTGCGTGTGACCCATCAGGAAATGCCACTTATTATTCATTTACAGCTGATCCTACTACAGCAAGCGCCATTATCATTTCCGTAGAAAACGCTTCTTTCACACCGATCATCAGTATAGCAAACGATTGTTTCAATCCCGTAGTTTCTTGTTTTAATGGAAACATCTCTGATCCCATTCCCGTACCACCTTCAGGAACCGTATGGGTAAGAATAGAAGCACTCAGTGGTACCAACCTCGATGATGATTTTACGGTTTGTGCCAATGCCTTTGATGCAGGTGCATTTGACTGTTATAGTTCCTCGATGGTAGTCACACGCCCGCAATACCCAACTGCAAATCCTAATGGACCATACTGCTCAGGAGAAATAGTTAATTTTTGTTGGACGGTTGATTTCATTGTTTCACCACCAGGTACAGTACCGCCAGCAGGTAATAACTGTCAGTGGTTACAAGGTATCGTTCCTGTTGCTTATGATGGATGGGATTTAGTAGAACTTCCTTTATCTACACAGGCACCTCCTGGAGGATCCAGTTGGCTGGGAGAAGGTGCTGTGGATTATAATTTTGCAAACCCACAATACTCACCATTCAACTTGCCCGATGGTTCTTTAGGTTTAAATTGGGGTTCTGGTGGTGGCTTAGGTGCCGGAAGTCCTATGCCAGCAGGATGGTATTGGGCATCTCAAGGTAACGGTCCAGATTGTACTGACCCTGGAAATCCGGATACTGCATGGGGTCTACCTGCGGCTTGTGGTAGCACTCAAACAGTTCAAGCATGTTTCAACCTAAAAGTTAAGGAATTTCAATCTCAAACAGAATGCCAAAATGCAACACTAAAGCTATCTATGTTTGCTTTTGCTGATGGGGAATTGGGGTGTTATACCAGCTTATCATGTGCGCTTTCTACACCATTTATATGGACAGG
>Ga0075154_10001366_pt1 | contig 17671 bp, 12 predicted proteins | sample JI71714BDNA_FD_70965 | JGI IMG/M metagenome (GOLD analysis project Ga0075154, IMG submission 70965) | Wastewater effluent complex algal communities from Wisconsin, to seasonally profile nutrient transformation and Carbon sequestration -... | ecosystem: Engineered > WWTP > Effluent > Algae...
CCAAAAGAAGGAGTAGTATTTAAAGATATTACACCATTATTATCCGACCCTGTTTTATCTAACGATATTGCTGAAGCGTTGATGGAAAGAATTAAACCATTAAATCTAGATGCCATAGTTGCCATCGAAAGCAGAGGATTTTTGTACGGATTTTTATTGGCGAATAAATTAAATATTCCATTTATACCGGTGCGCAAAAAAGGGAAATTACCCGGAGATACGCTAGAATATACCTACGACCTGGAATATGGTTCCGCTACAGTTGAAATTCATACCAAGGATATTGAGCCGGGATGGAATGTGTTAATTCATGATGATTTATTAGCAACCGGAGGCACCGCACAAGCTGCTGCCGAATTGTTAAAAATGCAGGGAGCACATGTAGCAGGTTTTGCTTTTGTTGTTGAACTCACATTTTTAAATGGTGTTAAAAAAATAAAACCTTATTGCGACAATATTGTTTCATTGGCTACATATTGATACTTTTGCAGTCCTGAAGATAAAAATATGACTGTAGCTACCTCTGAACATTTGTCAATAATTACCGAGTCTGCCCGCGATTTCGCAGAAAAATTTATTCGCCCCGATATGATGGAATGGGATGAAACTCAACATTTCCCGCTCCATGTATTTCACAAAGCAGGCGAATTGGGTTTAATGGGTGTGCTCGTTCCTCATGAATATGGTGGCGCTGGATTAGGGTATATCGAATATGTAAACATCATAGTGGAAATATCCTCTGTTTGTAGCTCAATCGGATTGTCGGTAGCGGCGCATAACTCATTGTGCACAGGTCATATTTTACAATTTGGCTCAGAGGAACAAAAACATAAATATTTACCAAAACTAGCTTCTGCTACATGGATTGGCGCCTGGGGGTTAACCGAACCTAATACCGGTAGCGATGCAGGTAATATGCAAACCACTGCCGTTCGCGACGGCGACGATTGGGTGCTAAACGGCACTAAATGCTGGATTACCCATGGTAAATCAAGCGATGTAATGGTAGTAATTGCCAGAACTGGCGAGCCGCGCACTTCAAGTAATTGTACAGCATTTATAGTAGAGCGAGGAACTCCGGGTTTTAGCGCAGGAAAAAAAGAAAATAAACTAGGTATGCGCGCCAGCGAAACTACCGAAGTGATTTTCGATAATTGCCACATTTCCGATGCACAACGCATGGGAGAAGTTGGCGACGGATTTAAACAAGCCATGAAAGTGCTTGATGGCGGTCGTATTTCTATTGCCGCATTAAGCTTAGGTATAGCAAAAGGCGCTTATAAAGCAGCTATTAAATATGCTAAAGAACGTCAGCAATTCGACCAGCCTATTGCCAATTTTCAGGGCATTTCATTCAAATTGGCCGATATGGCTACCCGTATAGAAGCAGCTGAATTGCTTACCATCAAAGCAGCTGATATGAAAAACAAAGGTCAAAAAGTGACCGAAATTTCAGCAATGGCGAAATATTATGCTTCCGAAATCTGTGTGAGTGTTTCCAATGATGCCGTTCAGGTGTTTGGCGGATATGGCTATACCAAAGACTTCCCGGTAGAAAAATTTTACCGCGATTCTAAACTTTGCACCATCGGAGAAGGCACTTCCGAGATTCAAAAACTCGTAATTGCCAGAGAAATTCTTAAGTAACCAACAGAATTTTTTTCCGTATTAGGTATTTTAAATAACAAACCCTATTTTTGCAGTCCCAAAATAAAAATTAATGTTAATCATCGACGCAAGAGAAGCTGAATCAATTGACAAAGCACTCAAAAATTACAAAAAGAAATTTGAGAAAGCTGGTATCGTAAAAGAATTACGTAGAAGACAATCTTTTTCTAAGCCATCAATTGATCGCAGACAAGAAATTATCAAGGCTCGTTACAAACAGTCATTTGTAACTGAGGCTAACAAAGGCTAATACATTAATTCTTTAGTGTAAGGGCTGGTTTGCTAACGTTTCAAATTCGTTTATGTATTTGGAAGGCTTTTACACATACCTACAGTTCGAGAAACGGTATAGCAAAAATACCCTCGAAGCCTACAGTAAAGATATTTCCCAATTTCAGGATTTTTTGATTCAGGAATACCAGTCCGACGACCCGGAGTTACTCCGCGTAAACCATCGTCAGGTAAGGGCTTGGGTAATTCACCTGATGAATAACAACGTCACTCCCAAAAGCGTAAATAGGAAAATCTCTGCGCTTAAAACTTACTATCGTTTCTTATTGAAAAACAACGCCATTGCCAAAAATCCAATGGCCAAGGTGGTTTCACCCAAAATTCCCAAAAAACTGCCCCTTTTTGTCGAAAAAACCGGCATGGAAGAACTTTTTGACGTCCTCGACCAGGTTTACCCGGTTGAAACCGAAGTGCAACGATTTGTCAAACAGCGCGACAGGCTCATCGTTGAATTGTTATATAGCACAGGAATGCGTAGGGCTGAATTGCTGGGACTTGCCGACAATTCTTTTGATAGAGCCCAACAGCAGGTTAAAGTGCTGGGAAAGGGGAACAAAGAGCGAATTATACCCGTTAGCAAGGGATTGATGCTGATGGCGGATGATTATATAGCAGAACGGAAAAGAATATTTGGCGCCGGCGGTCCTTTTATCGTAACCGAAAGCGGAAAACCGGCTTATCCTAAAATGATATATAATATCGTGCATCAGGTGTTAAATCACGTAACCACACTAACTCGTAAAAGCCCTCACGTTTTGCGACACACTTTCGCCACTCATTTGAGTAATAACGGCGCCGAACTCAATGCCATTAAAGAGTTGCTTGGTCATGCCAGTCTGGCCTCCACACAGGTGTACACCCATAATACCATCGACCAATTAAAAAAAATTCATAAATTGGCACATCCTAAAGGATAGCACGATATATTTACACAAAAGAAAAGACATGGACGTAAAAATTCACACCATCCATTTTGATGCTGATCAGCAGTTGTTGGACTTTGTAAACAAGAAAGTGGGTAAAATTGACAAACTCGATTTAAAAATAACCGACCTGCAAGTGTCTTTGAAGTTAGACGCTGCAATAGGAGGGGTGCACGCCAAAGTTGCACAAATCAAAGCCAACCTGCCAGGAAAAACAATTTTTTCTGAGGAGGAAGCTTTCACCTTCGAAGATGCCGTAGAAGCCGCAGTAGATAACGCTTTAACGCAGATTAAAAAGCACAAGGAAAAGCAAAATATTGGCTAGTCCTGAAAAATTCCAAGTATTTTTTTTGAGGTTTTGCACATTCAATTGAAAAACTTCGTATATTTGCATCCATTTTCGTAAAAAGTCAAGCGAAAATCGTTCGATTTTTCTTTGAAATACGATTAGGTACATAGAGGCCAATGTAGCTCAGTTGGTAGAGCTGCTGATTTGTAATCAGCAGGTCGGCGGTTCGAGTCCGTCCATTGGCTCTAGGCGGAGGGAAGATACCAGAGTGGCCAAATGGGGCAGACTGTAAATCTGTTGTCTTACGACTTCGGTGGTTCGAATCCACCTCTTCCCACTATCCATCAGTTCTTTGAAACTGAGAAAGACGCCGAATATAACAACCTTGCAAAGCATTCTGCTTTAATAGGCTTGCTGTCTTCGTCATTTTCCTCAGTCTGTATTTAAAATTTTTAAGCGGGAGTAGCTCAGTTGGTAGAGCGTCAGCCTTCCAAGCTGAAAGTCGCGGGTTCGAGTCTCGTCTCCCGCTCGCTTAATAGCGATAAACGGAATATTACCTTAACGGGTGGTGCTCCGCAAACCTATTGGCAAATGCTTAAAAGGTGAGCACATGGAAAGTGCAGTAGTGAAAGTAGCAACAAAAGCCAATGTAGCTCAGTTGGTAGAGTGCATCCATGGTAAGGATGAGGTCACCAGTTCGATCCTGGTCATTGGCTCAAAAAAATAATCGCAGTGTAATCGGACTGCAAAACAAAGTAGTAGTAAACAGTAAATATTAATAATACAATTTTTTAAATTTTATAAAATGGCTAAAGAAAATTTCGTACGTTCGAAACCACACGTGAACATCGGTACAATCGGTCACGTGGATCACGGTAAAACCACCCTGACTTCAGCAATTACCTCTGTGTTAGCAGAAAAAGGTCTTGCTCAGAAGAAAGATTATGATTCAATTGATGCTGCTCCTGAAGAAAAAGAAAGAGGTATCACCATCAATACAGCTCACGTTGAATATGAAACGGAAAACCGTCACTATGCACACGTTGACTGTCCGGGACACGCTGACTATGTGAAAAACATGGTTACGGGTGCTGCTCAGATGGATGGTGCAATTCTCGTAGTTGCTGCAACTGATGGTCCTATGCCACAAACTCGTGAGCACATTCTTTTAGCACGTCAGGTAGGTGTTCCTGCTATCGTGGTATTTATGAATAAAGTTGACCTTGTTGACGATCCAGAATTATTAGACCTTGTTGAAATGGAAGTTCGTGATTTACTTACTTTCTATAGTTTCCCTGGTGATACTATTTCTATCGTTAAAGGTTCTGCATTAAAAGCATTAGAAGGTGAAGCTGCTGGTAAACAAGCTATCCTTGATTTAATGGCTGCGGTTGATAAAGACATTCCAATTCCTCCGCGTCTGACTGAATTACCTTTCTTGATGCCAATCGAGGACGTATTCTCTATCACCGGTCGTGGTACCGTTGCTACAGGTCGTATCGAAAGAGGTATCATCAACTCAGGTGAAGGTGTAGATATTATCGGTTTAACTGCTGAAGCATTAAAATCAACTGTAACAGGTGTTGAGATGTTCCGCAAAATTCTTGACCGTGGTGAAGCTGGTGACAACGCTGGTTTATTACTCCGTGGTATTGAGAAAGATCAGTTAAAACGTGGTATGGTTATCTGTAAACCAGGTAGCGTTACTCCGCACACTGAATTCAAATGCGAAGTTTACGTATTGAAAAAAGAAGAAGGTGGACGTCACACTCCATTCTTTAACAAATATCGCCCTCAATTCTATTTCCGTACAACTGACGTAACAGGTGAAATCACCTTACCGGAAGGAGTAGAAATGGTAATGCCTGGTGATAACATTACAATTACAGTAAAACTCATTTATCCGATCGCTATGGAGAAAAACCTCCGTTTCGCTATCCGCGAAGGTGGTAGAACCGTAGGTGCTGGTCAGGTAACTGAAATTTTAAAATAAAATAATAGGAAAATCCGCCCGTAAAGCGGATTTTCCGCCCATACGGGTGTAGCTCAATTGGTAGAGTGGCGGTCTCCAAAACCGTAGGCTGGGAGTTCGAGCCTCTCCACCCGTGCAATAAATAAAGAAAATGAATAAGTTAAGAGCATTTATAAGCGAAGCATATCAGGAACTCCGGTTTAAAGTGAGTTGGCCAACATGGCCTGAATTGCAGTCTAGTACCCAATTGGTATTAGTTGCCTTCCTGATTATATCTGTAATAATATTTATTATGGACTTGGCATCGAAGGAACTGCTGGACTTATTCTATGGATTGTTTTAACCACCAGATCATATAACTTATGGCAGACAAAAAATGGTATGTATTAAGAGTGATCAGTGGAAAGGAACGCAAGCTGAGAGATTATATCGAACAGCATGTGAAACGCCTTGGATGGGATGCTATTGTATCTCAAATCCTTGTTCCTACCGAAAAAATCTATAAGATTAAAAACGGTAAAAAGGTAATCCACGAAAAAAACAGTCTGCCAGGATATATCCTGATTGAAGCAACTGAAGGGAAAATGACCCCGGAAATGATGCAAACAATAACCGGTATTACCAGTGTTATTGACTTTCTGGGAAAAGAGCATCCAATCGCGCTGCGCCGTAACGAGGTGAACAGGATTTTGGGTAAAATGGATGAAATGAGTGAAGAAGGCGCTTCAATGAATGAACCTTTCATTATAGGTGAAACGGTGAAAATTATTGACGGCCCATTCAACGAGTTCTTGGGTAATGTTGATGAAGTACATGAGGACAAGAAAAAAGTTAAAGTAATTGTAAAAATATTCGGTAGAAAAACGCCGGTGGAATTAAACTTCGCACAGGTAGAAAAAGTAAGCTGATATGGCTAAAGAAATTCAAACGTATGTAAAACTGCAGGTTAAAGGAGGACAGGCGAACCCTGCCCCGCCAATTGGTCCTGCATTAGGTTCTAAAGGTATCAACATCATGGAGTTCTGCAAACAGTTCAATGCAAGAACCCAGGATAAAATGGGTAAAGTATTACCGGTTGTTATTACGGTGTATAAAGATAAATCGTTCGAATTTATCATTAAAACACCTCCGGCTGCTATCCTTATCCTTGAGGCTACCAAAAAACAAAAAGGTTCTGCTGAACCTAACCGCACAAAGGTTGGTTCAATTTCCTGGGATCAAATTAAAAACATTGCACAGGAAAAAATGCCGGATCTTAACTGCTTTACCGTAGAAAGCGCAATGAAAATGGTTGCCGGAACTGCTCGCAGTATGGGAATCACCGTTACGGGACAAGCACCTTGGATGAACAATTAAGTCAACTAAAAAATTATAAGAAGTGAAACTTACAAAGAACAGAAAAAAGGTTCAGGCATTAGTTGACTCCAACAAACTATATTCGTTGAGGGAAGCTGCTGAACTTGTAAAAAAATCAACAACCTGCAAGTTCAATGCATCTGTTGACCTCCATGTGAGATTGGGTATCGACCCTCGTAAAGCCGATCAGGCCATCAGAGGAACTACCGCATTACCTCACGGAACAGGTAGAGATAAAAAAGTTCTCGTGCTTTGTACTCCTGACAAGGAAGACGAAGCAAGAAAAGCAGGTGCTGATTACGTGGGTCTTGATGAATTCGTAGACAAAATTGTCGGCGGTTGGATAGACATGGATGTTGTTATCGCAACACCATCAGTAATGCCTAAAATTGCAAAACTCGGTCGTGTGTTAGGTCCAAGAAACCTTATGCCAAACCCAAAAGTTGGTACTGTTACCAATGAAGTAGGCGAAGCCATCACCGAAGTTAAAAAAGGAAAGGTTGCCTTTAAGGTAGACAAATACGGAATTATTCACTCTTCAATCGGTCGTGTATCATTTAATCCTGATCAAATTGCCGAAAACTCTGAAGAGCTCATCAAAGCATTGGCTAAATTAAAACCGGCTTCTGCAAAAGGTGCGTATTTCAAAAGCATTACTATGGCCTCTACCATGAGCCCTGGTATCGCAATTGACCCAAAAAGTGTAACTGAAATTCATTAATGCTAATCATCGAAATTCATACAAGATGAACAAAGAACAAAAATCGGCCGTAATTGAAGACCTTAAAGAAAAGGTGTCGCAATACGACAACTTTTACTTGACAGACGCTTCTGCGATGACCGTTGAAGACGTAAACAAATTAAGAAGATTATGCTTTGAAAGAGGCGTGAAATTCGAAGTAGTAAAAAATACTTTATTGCGCAAAGCATTTGATGCTCATGGCGTAAAGTACGAAGGACTTTTCGGAATTCTCCACGGAGAAACTTCTGTAATGTTCAGCGAATCGTCTAACGAACCTGCTAAACTGATTAAAAAGTTTCGCACTGAAAATCAAAAAGATAAACCACTTCTTAAAGGTGCTTATGTTGGTGCTGATGTATTTATCGGTGATAATAGCCTCGATGCATTAATCAACCTTAAGAGCAAAGAAGAACTCGTTGGCGAAATCATCGGGTTACTCCAATCTCCTGCTAAAAATGTTATTTCTGCCTTGTTATCAAGCGAGCAGAAATTAGCCGGAATCGTAAAAACACTTTCTGAAAAAGAAGACAAATAATTCAAATTAACTAACAATTTTTTCTAAATCAATAAAAACTCAAATCAATGGCTGAATTAAAAGAATTTGCAGAAAAGTTAGTAAGCTTATCTGTAAAAGAGGTTAATGAACTGGCAAAAATCCTTAAAGAAGAATATGGTATCGAACCTGCCGCTTCTGCACCCGTAATGATGGCTGCAGCTGGTGGATCTGGCGCGGGCGCTGCTGATGCAGCTGCTGAAAAAACCACTTTCGACGTAATTCTTAAAAACGCAGGTGCTGCTAAATTATCTGTAGTTAAAGTTGTAAAAGACTTAACTGGTCTTGGCTTAAAAGAAGCTAAGGATTTAGTAGATGCTGCTCCGAAGCCGGTTAAAGAAGGCGTAGATAAAGCAACTGCTGACGATATCGCTAAGCAGCTTCAGGAAGCTGGTGCCGAAGTAGAGGTTAAATAATCTCTGCCGGTTCTTTCTGCCCTAGGCGGAAACAAATTTTAATAAGGCTAATCCCGATGATTATCGGGATAGCCTATTTGTTATTTTATTATATCAAAGCTTTGATATTGTATGCCAAAATCTACTGTAACCTCCAGAAAACCTGAAAGAATAAATTTCGGAAAAATAAAAAGAGCAGGTACTTATCCAGACCTTTTAGACATACAAGTTAAATCGTTCAAAGACTTTTTCCAGCTTGAAACAACTTCTGAAAACAGAAGAACGGAAGGGCTGTACCGGGTGTTTACTGAAAACTTCCCGATTACAGACGCACGTAGCATTTTCGTGTTGGAATTTCTTGACTATTTCATCGATCCTCCCCGTTATTCAATGGAGGAATGTATGGAACGTGGTTTAACTTATAGTGTACCGCTAAAAGCAAAGCTCAGACTATCTTGTAACGATGAGGAGCATATCGACTTCCAAACTATCGTTCAAGATGTTTTTCTTGGAAATATTCCTTACATGACTCCGAAAGGAACGTTCATCATCAATGGTGCTGAACGTATTGTTGTTTCTCAACTTCACCGCTCTCCAGGGGTGTTCTTCGGTCAGTCTGTCCATCCAAACGGTACTAAAATTTATTCCGCTCGTGTAATTCCTTTCAAAGGTGCATGGATGGAATTTGCTACCGATATTAATAACGTAATGTACGCGTATATCGACCGTAAGAAGAAATTCCCGGTTACTACTTTATTACGTGCCATTGGTTATGATTCCGATAAAGACATTCTCGAATTATTCGGATTGGCTGAAGAGGTGAAAGCGGATGAAAAAACGCTCAAGAAACATATCGGTCGTAAACTCGCTGCCCGTGTCCTCAAAACATGGCGCGAAGATTTCGTGGATGAAGATACCGGAGAGGTTGTTTCTATCGAACGTAATGAAGTAATCCTTGAACGCGATACCGTAATGAGTGCTGATAACATCATGCAAATCATTGAAACCGGTGCGCAAAAGGTTATTTTAACCCGCGATGATGTTACTGTTGACTACGGTATCATCCTCAATACATTACAAAAAGACGTTTCTAACTCTGAATTGGAAGCAGTTCAGCACATCTATCGTCAGTTACGTGGAGCAGAACCACCAGATGATGATACCGCTCGTGGTATTATCGACAAATTGTTCTTCTCCGATAAACGTTACGATTTAGGTGAAGTTGGTCGTTATAAAATCAACCAGAAATTAAATCACCACCACATTTCAATTGATACCAAAGTATTAACGAAAGATGACATTATTGCCATCATCCGTTATTTAGTTGAGTTATCAAACAACAAGGCGGAAATCGATGATATCGATCACTTAAGCAACCGTCGTGTTCGTACTGTGGGTGAACAATTATATGCGCAATTCGGTGTGGGTCTTGCCCGTATGGCTCGTACTATTCGTGAACGTATGAACGTGCGCGACAACGAGGTATTTACACCTATCGAATTGATTAATGCCAGAACATTATCATCTGTAATCAACTCATTCTTCGGAACCAGCCAGTTAAGCCAGTTCCTCGATCAGGTTAACCCGCTTGCGGAAATTACGCACAAACGTCGTATTTCAGCCCTCGGACCTGGTGGTTTGAGTCGTGAACGCGCAGGTTTTGAGGTGCGTGACGTGCATTATAGCCACTACGGCCGTTTATGTACTATCGAAACACCGGAAGGACCAAACATCGGTTTGATTTCTACACTTTGTGTACACGCAAAAATCAATAAGATGGGCTTTATCGAAACGCCTTACCGCAAAGTAGAAAATGGCCGTGTTGACTTAAAAGGTGATATCGTTTACCTGAATGCCGACGACGAAGACAGATTTGTTATCGCTCAGTCGAATGTTCCGGTTGATGAAAAAGGTAATTTCACTATCAACAAAATAAAAGGCCGCGAACAAGGCGAATTCCTTGAGTTTGAACCTGAACGTGTTCAATACATGGACGTTGCCCCTAACCAGATTGTGGGTGTTTCGGCTTCTTTAATTCCATTCCTTGAACACGATGACGCCAACCGTGCGCTCATGGGTTCAAACATGCAACGTCAGGCTGTTCCGCTGTTAAAACCGCAGGCACCTGTTGTTGGAACCGGTTTGGAAGAAAAAGTAGCATCAGATTCGAAAATGCTCATCAACGCCGAAGGAAATGGTGTTGTTGAATATGTTGATGCCAACGAAATTATTATTCGTTACGATGTTGGTGAAAACGATTCTCTCGTAAGTTTTGAGGATAACCGCAAAGTTTACAAACTGCGTAAATTCAAAAAAACCAACCAAAGTACTTGTATCAACCTTAAACCAATTGTGGTGAAAGGTCAGCGCGTAAGCGAAGGCGAAGTACTCTGCGAAGGTTACGGAACAGAAGGTGGCGAATTAGCTCTCGGAACAAACCTTAAAGTGGCATTCATGCCATGGAAAGGTTACAACTTTGAGGATGCTATCGTTATTTCTGAACGCGTTGTTAAAGAAGATTTATTTACTTCAATCCAAATTGAAGAATTTGAGTTGGAAGTTCGCGACACTAAATTAGGTGAAGAAGAACTTACTTCTGATATTCCAAACGTTTCGGAAGAAGCAACTAAAGACCTCGATGCCAACGGCGTTATTCGTTTAGGAGCTCACGTTAAAGAAGGAGATATTTTAATTGGTAAAATCACGCCAAAAGGTGAAACTGACCCAACTCCGGAAGAAAAATTATTACGTGCCATCTTCGGTGATAAAGCAGGTGATGTGAAAGATGCATCATTAAAAGTACCACCGTCAATTGAAGGTATTGTAATTGATAAAAAATTGTTTGCTCGCGCTAAAAAAGATAAAAATGCCAAAGCAAGAGAAAAAATCGCTCTCGAAAAATTAGAGAAAGATCACACTCGCGCAATGGATGAATTAAGAACTATTTTGTTAGATAAATTAACAGTAATTCTTAAGGATAAAAAATCTGCAGGCGTTAGAACAGCATATAAAGAAGAACTAGTTCCTTCTAAAACTAAATTCAATGTAAAAGTGCTTGAAGGAATTAACTTCAGCAATATTGATCCGTATAACTGGACCGGCGAACCGGAAACAGATGATATGGTTCGTATGACTTTACATAATTATGGTATTAAAGTGAACGAAGAACTTGGTCGTTACAAACGCGAAAAATTCAATATCAGCGTTGGTGATGAATTACCTACAGGTGTAATTAAATTGGCGAAAGTATTTATTGCTAACAAACGTAAATTACGCGTTGGTGATAAATTAGCAGGTCGTCATGGTAATAAAGGTATTGTTGCACGTATTGTTCGTGCAGAAGACATGCCTTTCCTTGAAGATGGTTCACCGGTTGATATTGTATTAAATCCGTTAGGGGTGCCATCACGTATGAACCTTGGACAGATTTACGAAACAGTATTAGGCTGGGCAGGTATTAAATTGGGAATTAAATTCGCTACGCCGATTTTCGACGGTGCAGAATTATCTGATATCGATTCATACATCCATAAAGCGGAATTACCTGCATTAGGTAGTACTTATTTATATGATGGTGAAACCGGTGATCGTTTCCACCAAAAAGCAACAGTTGGGGTTATTTATATGATCAAACTGAACCACATGGTGGATGATAAAATGCACGCACGTTCTATCGGACCATACTCTCTCATTACACAACAACCGCTTGGTGGTAAAGCACAATTCGGTGGTCAGCGTTTTGGTGAGATGGAGGTTTGGGCTCTCGAAGCATATGGTGCATCCACCATATTGCAAGAATTGCTCACCGTTAAATCTGATGATATCATCGGACGTGCGAAAACTTATGAGTCAATTGTTAAAGGTGAAAATATGCCGGTACCACAAATTCCGGAATCATTTAACGTATTGGTTCACGAGTTACGCGGCTTAGCACTCGATTTAAAATTTGAATAATTTCATTTCATAGTTAAAATAAATCAGCATATGCCTTTCAAAAAGGATATCAAGATCAAACCAGACTTCACCAGAATCAGCATTGGATTGGCATCGCCCGATTCAATTCTGGAACGCTCATACGGTGAAGTGCTGAAACCTGAAACGATTAACTACAGAACGTACAAACCTGAACGCGACGGTTTATTCTGTGAGCGCATTTTTGGTCCAATTAAAGACTATGAATGTTATTGCGGAAAATATAAACGTATTCGCTACAAAGGAATCGTATGCGATCGCTGCGGTGTGGAAGTTACAGAAAAGAAAGTGCGCCGCGAACGCATGGGACATATTAAATTAGTTGTTCCTGTTGTGCATATCTGGTATTTTAAATCATTACCTAATAAGATTGGTTATTTATTAGGAATGAGTTCTAAAAAACTGGAATCAATCGTTTATTACGAACGTTTTTGTGTAATTCAGCCAGGTCCTCTGACTGAAGGAATCATGATTAACGGCGATTTAAAAAGTTATAAAACGCACGACCTGATAACAGAGGAAGAATATCTTGAGGTATTGGAAACTTTGCCAAAGGAAAATCAGATGTTAGATGACAGCGATCCAAATAAATTTATCGCCGATATGGGAGCACCAGCTGTGTTCACTATGTTGTCGCGAATTAATTTAGATGATTTATCTGCAGCACTTCGTCATCAGGCAAATACCGAAACTTCACAACAACGTAAAGCTGAAGCGTTAAAACGTTTGAGCGTTGTTGAAATGTTCCGCGAAGCAATTGGTCGTTACGAAAATCGTCCTGAATGGATGGTTGTTCAATATTTACCGGTAATACCACCTGAATTACGCCCATTGGTGCCTCTTGATGGCGGCCGTTTTGCGAGTTCAGATTTGAACGATTTATATCGCCGTGTAATTATTCGTAACAATCGTTTGAAACGATTAATTGAAATCAAAGCACCTGAAGTAATCCTTCGAAATGAAAAAAGGATGTTACAGGAAGCTGTTGACTCATTGTTTGATAATTCACGTAAATCAAATGCGGTTAAAGCAGAAGGTGGTCGTGCATTAAAATCGTTAAGCGATGTGCTTAAAGGTAAACAAGGTCGTTTCCGTCAGAACTTATTAGGTAAACGTGTCGACTATTCCGGTCGTTCGGTTATCGTGGTAGGTCCTGAATTAAAATTACATGAGTGTGGTTTACCAAAAGATATGGCTGCCGAATTATTTAAGCCATTTATTATTCGTAAACTCATCGAAAGAGGTATTGTAAAAACAGTAAAATCGGCTAAGAAATTAGTTGATCGCAAAGAACCTGTTATTTGGGATATTCTCGAAAATATTTTGAAAGGACATCCTGTAATGCTTAACCGTGCACCAACACTGCACCGTTTATCTATTCAGGCATTCCAACCAAAATTAATTGAAGGAAAAGCTATTCAGTTACACCCTCTTGTATGTTCTGCGTTCAACGCCGACTTTGATGGTGACCAGATGGCTGTTCACGTTCCACTTAGTAATGCTGCTATTCTTGAAGCACAATTATTAATGTTGAGCGCGCACAATATCCTTAACCCACAAAACGGAAATCCTATTACCGTTCCTTCTCAGGACATGGTATTGGGTCTCTATTATATTTCTAAAGGAAAAAAATCTACCAAAGACGATTTAGTTAAAGGCGATGGTAAAATATTTTATTCTGCAGAAGAAGTAATTATTGCTTACAACGAAGGAAAAGTTGAATTACATGCTTATATTAAATGTAAAGTAAACGTTCTGGAAGATGAAGTAATCGTTCACAAATTAATTGATACTACTGTAGGTCGCGTTTTATTTAACGAAGTTGTTCCTGCAGAATTAGGATTTATTAATGCGATTTTATCTAAAAAAGCAATTGCAAAAGTTATCGGTGAAGTAATTCGCAGAACTGATGTTCCAAGAACCGCAAGATTTTTGGATGATATCAAAGATCTCGGATTCCGTTCAGCGTTCCGCGGTGGTTTATCATTTAACATCAGCGACTTAGTTGAGTTAGAAAGTAAACCTGCATTAATTGATGCTGCACAAGCTGAAGTTGATGAAGTAATTAGCAACCACATGTATGGTGTAATTACCCAGAACGAACGTTACAATCAGATCATCGATATCTGGTCGCGATTAAATACACGTTTAACCGGTGATTTAATTACCAAACTCACTAACGACAAAAAAGGATTTAACTCTGTGTTCATGATGTTAGACTCAGGAGCAAGGGGTTCGAAAGAACAAATTCGTCAGTTAGCTGCGATGCGTGGTTTGATGGCTAAACCGCGTAAATCAGGTGCATCAGGTGAAGGTGGTATCATCGAAAATCCAATCCTTTCTAACTTGAAATCTGGATTGAGCGTATTGGAATACTTTATTTCTACGCACGGTGCGCGTAAAGGTCTTGCCGATACAGCGTTAAAAACAGCGGATGCGGGTTATTTAACTCGTCGTTTGGTTGACGTTGCACAGGATGTAGTTATTACAGAAGAAGATTGCGAAACATTACGTGGTATTTCTATCAGTGCATTAAAAGATAACGAAGATATCGTTGAACCATTAAGTGAACGTATCATTGGCCGCACAAGTTTGCACAATGTTTACGACCCGCTTAACGACGAATTAATTGTTCATGCAGGTGAATTAATTTCAGAAAGAATTGCTAACCGCATCGACGAAACTGCTATTGAAGCAGTGGAAATTCGTTCCGTGTTAACATGCGAATCTAAAAAAGGTGTTTGTGTTAAATGTTATGGAACTAACCTTTCTAACAACCGCGTAGCACAAGCCGGTGACGCTGTAGGTATTATTGCCGCACAGTCAATCGGTGAACCGGGAACACAGCTTACACTTCGTACATTCCACGTGGGTGGTGTTGCGGGAAGCGTTGATACAGAATCGAAACTCGTTGCGAAATTTGACGGTAAAGTTGAATTCGACGGTGTTCGTTTTGTTGATACTAAAAATGATGAAGGCAAAAAAGTACGTATCGTAATTGGTCGTACCGGTGAGGTTAAACTCATTGAAGCGAAAACAAATAAATTGTTAATCACCAACAACGTTCCTTACGGTTCATTATTAGCAGTAAGCGATGGTGATGAATTGAAAAAAGGTGAAGCAATTTGTTCTTGGGATCCATTTAACGCCGTAATCGTTTCTGAATTTCCTGGTATTGTTGAATACGAACATATCATTGAAGGTATCACCTTCCGTGAAGAAAGCGACGAACAAACTGGTCACCGCGAAAAAGTAATTTCAGAATCACGCGATAAAACTAAAATACCTACTATCCTTATTAAGGATAAGAAAACCGGCGATGTAAAAAGCTATAACTTACCTGTAGGTGCTCACATCAACGTTGAAGAAGGTGATGAAGTAAAATCAGGTCAAACTATTGCGAAAATACCTCGTGCGTTAGGTAAAGTAAGAGATATCACGGGTGGTCTTCCACGTGTAACCGAATTATTTGAAGCTCGTAATCCTTCGAACCCTGCAGTTGTTGCAGAAATTGATGGTGTTGTTGCCTTCGGTAAAATTAAACGTGGTAACCGCGAAATTGAAATTGAAAGCCGCGATGGTGAAAAGAAAAAATACCTCGTTCCACTTTCAAAACAAATTCTTGTTCAGGAAAATGACTATGTATACGCCGGTATGCCGTTGAGTGATGGTGCTATTACACCAAGCGACATTCTTGCTATTAAAGGTCCTTATGCCGTTCAGGAATATATCGTAAATGAAATTCAGGAAGTTTATCGTTTACAAGGGGTAAAAATCAATGATAAACATATCGAAGTTATTGTTCGTCAGATGATGAGAAAAATGACGATTACCGATGCAGGTGATACTCGTTTCCTCGAAGATGCGAACGTAGATAAACTCGATTTCCTTGAAGAAAACGATAGAATATTCGATAAAAAAGTAATTACTGAAGCCGGTGATTCAACTAAATACAAAGCCGGACATATTGTTACTTTACGTCAGTTGCGTGAAGAAAATTCACACCTGAAACGCGCTGATAAAAAACCTATCGAATATCGCGATGCGGTTTCTGCTACAGCTACTCCATTGTTGCTTGGTATTACCAGAGCTTCATTAGGAACACAAAGCTGGATTTCAGCAGCATCATTCCAGGAAACAACCAAAGTGTTGAGCACAGCGTCGATATCTGCAAAAACAGATTATCTGATGGGTCTGAAAGAAAACGTAATTGTTGGACATCAAATCCCTGCAGGTACAGGTCAACGCCACTTCCTCAATTTGCTGGTTGGTAACAAAGAAGAAGTTGAAGAATTAGCAGCTAAAAAGAAGAAATCAATTGAACTGGAATAAATAACAGTTTAATCTGAAAATACTAAGCCTCCTTTAATCGGGAGGCTTTTTTTATTAGTATGAGTTAAACAATTTGTTGGATGATATGAAAAGAATAGCGCTAGATAAAAAACGAATGAAAAATCTGAATGTAATGCAGGGCTAATTTTATCACTTAAAGTTGGGGCTCTTCTTCTTTTTTTGCATCACCAAATAATGTGTGCTCTAACTTTTTATCGTGGTTATAAATATCACGACTAAAATGAATTAATCCTTTGGTGTCAACCCATGCAGTAAAATAAACAAGATACACCGGAATTTTTTCTTCCAGCTTCACATAAGTTTCTCTGCCTAAATAATAGAGTGAATCTATTTTGGTTGCGGTATAAGTTGTATCGTTGCGCAATAAATAAGTGGCAAACCTTTTAGGCTCAGCAACACGGATACATCCATGACTAAAACTCCTTGCATCTTTATCAAATAAATTTCGCGATGGTGTATCATGGAAATAAATATTATGTTGATTCGGGAAAATAAATTTCACCCACCCTAACGAATTGCTGTTGCCCGGTTTTTGTCTTATGATATACGGAATTTTAGAATATTTACTCCACTCAACACCGGAAACATCAACCACTTTTTTGGTTGATGGATCAACCGCTTCCATGTTTTCTTTTTTCAAATAATTGGCATCTTTTTTTAATGCCGGCAAAATTTCATTATTTAGAATGCTTGGAGGTGGCACCCAGTAAGGACTAAACACGATGTATTCTAATTCATCATTAAATATCGTAGTGCTGCTTGATGATTTTCCTACCACCACTTTCATATCCCAGGCCAATGTATCGTTTTCAAAAATATGCATGGTATATTCCGGAATATTCACCATGATATAATTGCCTGTCGGCGCATCGGGTAGCCATCGCATGCGCTCCATATTAATTTCCAATTGGCGAATTCGTGATGCCGGACTAACATTTATTTGGCTAAAAAATTTTTCACCTGCAACACCATCGCCGGTAAGGCCATGCCGAGTTTGAAATTGTTTGATGGCTACAACTGTTGCGGAATCAATTATCGTGGTTGAATCTAAAATACCTGCATCACCTAATAACATTAAACGAGATTTGATGTCTGCAACTACCGGATAATTATCACCAGGTTTTAAAGATTTAATATCAGCAGGTAATTTCAATGTA
>Ga0075154_10001367_pt1 | contig 17663 bp, 12 predicted proteins | sample JI71714BDNA_FD_70965 | JGI IMG/M metagenome (GOLD analysis project Ga0075154, IMG submission 70965) | Wastewater effluent complex algal communities from Wisconsin, to seasonally profile nutrient transformation and Carbon sequestration -... | ecosystem: Engineered > WWTP > Effluent > Algae...
TACAATCGGGGTTTCCGGTTTTGCCTATCTTTATTTTTGATCAAAATATCTTGGAGGTGCTGTCCAATCGCCAAGATGCCCGGGTTTCCTTTATTCACCAAGTACTCACCCAGCTCAATACCGAATTTCCAATTCAGACGTGGTATGGCCGTCCGGAGGAGGTCTGGCGTGAGATTCTTCACCAGTATCCTGTGGCCGAGGTGTATACCAATCACGATTATGAAAATTATGCGGAGGAACGTGATGCAACCATCCGGGCTAGGCTGAATGAAGCGGGCATTCCACTCTATTCCTACAAAGACCAAGTCATTTTTGAGAAAAATGAAATTTTGTCGGGATCAGGAACTCCATACACTGTTTTTACGCCGTATAGTAAAAAATGGAAGCAAGCCTTGGAGCCTCACCATACCCAGTCTTGGGCTACCCGGTTACTTTTGCCGGACCGTTTGCTTGTGACCACACCGACACCCGTCATTCCGTTGGCGGAAATGGGTTTTGAACCCAGCGACATCCCCGTTCCTGAACCTAACTTATCCGAAAAACTCCTCCGATCGTATGATCAAACACGTGATATTCCAGCAATTGCCGGTACCTCGCGCTTGAGTGTTCATTTGCGCTTTGGCACAGTCAGTGTGCGGAAAATGGTAAAATTGGCGCTGGAAACCAATGAAAAATGGTTGAATGAGTTGATTTGGCGTGAGTTTTACATGAATATTATCTGGCACAAAAAATGGGTTGGCGAGGGGAAAGCTTTTCGGTCAGAATACGATCAAATTCCGTGGCGTCGGGATGAGGCTGACTTTCAGCGGTGGTGTGCCGGCCAAACAGGATATCCATTGGTGGATGCCGGAATGCGGGAATTGAATGCCACAGGATTCATGCACAACCGTGTTCGGATGGTGGTGGCGAGTTTTCTGGTGAAGCACCTACTATTGGATTGGCGCTGGGGGGAGGCTTATTTTGCTGAGAAACTATTGGACTTTGAATTTTCATCCAACAATGGCGGATGGCAATGGGCCGCGGGAAGCGGTTGTGACTCTGCGCCCTACTTTCGGGTATTCAACCCCGAAAGTCAGGCCAAAAAATTTGATCCCGAGTTGCGCTATATTCGTCGTTGGGTACCCGAATTCGGCACCAGTCGATACGCAAAGCCGATGGTCGATCACGCTATGGCGAGGCTTCGGGCGATACAAACCTACCAGGACACGTTGAAGTCAGGGGAATAAAAGATTTCTGCGGACATTATTTGTATATTTGTCAGCATGAAAACAATTGCTACATGAAAACCCCGTCCTCCAGGGTGGCCTGGGCGTTTTTAATCCTCCTGAGTGTGATTAAGTTGGGTGTTGTGGTTCAGGATTTCACACAACCTATTTCGCACGCCTTGGGTGGTGATGCGGATGCTTGGCCCAACATGGCGTATTTCTTTTATCAAAATTTAACGTGGTTCCCTTATCCTACCTTACATCTGATTTCGGATCAAATGTTGTATCCATTCGGAAACAATCACGTATTTCAAGATTTGACCCTCGAGTTTAATTATTTCTACTCCTTCTTTTATCATTTTTTTGGACCTTATGGGCCTTGGACGAGTTTCTATTATGCGTTGAGCCAATTGGTGGGTGTGACCGTATCGTTTTGGATACTACGGCGTGATTATCCCGTGATTACGGCATTTTTCATCACATTTTTGGCTTTTTTCTTCGACTTTTATGCAGTTTTCAAATTCAGCGGACACTTGGTTCATGCCTCGCATCATTGGTTGTCTTGGTCTTTGATTACAGATTTAATCATCTTTCACCGGATCATGAAAGGTCGGATTCCATCTTTTGCGCTGATCCTGTTGAAAATTTTGATTATTCTGGGAAGTTTAGGGCAAGAGGTGGCTTATTTGGCTGGATTTAGTTTGATGAGCACGAGTATTTTCTTTTTCTCAGCGGTGGTCGTGGTGATTGCGACGCCCAAATTGCGTGGCAAATGGGGGAAATGGGAAACGTTTCAGTCGGTTTTCTCCATTCCAAAATCAGCTCAGGCTAGAGTGGGGCTACTCTTGGTTTTGATTGTCATCTTCATCTGGGCCTATATTCCACTCATTTTGCAGATCATTCAGAATGTAAACCTATATTCGCATGAGCCTTCTCCTTTAGGGTATACTTGGGCCCATCCCATGAAAATATTTTTACCCTTGATTGGTCGGAGTGACTTGGTTGGATTGCCTTTGGTCATGCAGGCTTTGGGGGATAAACCTGAGTTCTTTTGGGATTACTTGATTGGTTGGACTTTGGTCGGGTTATTGCTTTTTGCGTGTGTATCCATGGTAGTTAAAAAACAATTTTATTTGTTTTTACCTTTGGCGCTGAGTTTAGGGCTTTGCCTTTTGTATCATCCCAATGTATCGAAGACACTGCATCTATTTCCATGGTTTCAATTCAATCGAAATTCGGGGCGATCTACTTTGCTATTCTCTACCCTAATTCCCCTCGCCCTCGCTTTTTTACCCATTCGGGTACTGTCCACCAAAAATTTTCCTTGGGTGGCCATTTGGTTGTTGGTGGGTATAGCCGAGCTTATTTCCGTGTACGCCATTCGGTGGGCAGATAAACCGTATCAATTTGACACACGGTTCAAAGCGCACATGCAAACCATTCAAAATACCCCCGGTAAGGTAGTTTTGGATTACCCCTTTTGTTTGATCGGTGGAAACGGCGTAGGGTATGCCGAAAATCTGTGTCCATGTTACATTGAAACGAATAATCAAGGTTTTATGGCGCATTACCACCGAAAATCAACAGTGAGCTATTATTACGGGCGATTATATCCCAGTATGATTCAACCCTTTGTGGAGAAGGGTTGGGGAAATTTGATGTTGGCCCGAAACAAAAAAGAAGGTCAATTCAATAAGCTGTCGGATTGCCCCACCGACATAATCTGGCAAGGATTGGAATCCATCGTGAAGTTAGGTGATTTTGCCGGCATCCAAGTCTATGAAGATCTGTTGCCGTCCTCCACATGCCTTGCTATGTTTTTTGAGCGATTTGGGCCGGCGGTCTCCAGCTCTCGTGTACCGGGTGGCGGCTTGGTTCATTTCATACCCAAAAAAGAATCTTGGCGGCAATTGACCGACGAAGAGGCTTTAAAAAAATTGACATTCGCGCCATGATATCATTTTTAGACCAAGTAGCTGACCATTTGGTTCAAACCCATTCTTCTACCCAATTGTCCGGCATGGCATTGGTTGTACCTTCCCGACGAGCGGCCTATTTTCTAAAACAAGCTTTGGCCAACCGAGCGGAGGGGCCTGTATTATCTCCCGCCATTTTAGCGATGGATGATTTCATGCAACAAACCTCCCGAATGGATCGAGCCGATACCATCGAATTGTTGTTTGATCTCTTCGAGGTGTTTCAATCCATTCATTCGGAGATTGTATTGGAGAAATTCATGGGTTGGGGGCCTATTTTACTGAAGGATTTCGATCTGATTGATCAATATGGCGTGGAGGATCCTGAACGTTTATTTGCCTACGTCTCGGAAGCCAAAGCCTTGGAACGTTGGGGATTGAAGCCGGGTGAGGCCGCCACACAGGCGCAACAAAATTATTTTTCACTTTACGAGCAAATACGGCAATCCTACCATGCCTTTTCGGCTAAACTTCAAGCGAAAGGACGCGTATACCGAGGTTTAGCCTACCGAAAGGCTACGGAAAATGTCGTTTTACAACCGCAAGAATCCACACCTTACCATTTCCATTACTTCATTGGGTTGAATGCATTAAGTAAAACGGAGGAGCAACTGATCCAGACGTTATTGAAGGAAAAGTTGGCCGATTGTTTATGGGACGCCGATGCTCTTTATGTAAAAGGGGGACACCGTGCCGGACTTTTTCTACGCCGCCATCAAAAGAACCTCATGGCCGGAAAACCTTGGAAATGGATGGGGCAAGCGCTCACCCAAGAGCCCAAGCAGGTCAATTTCATACCCGTTAATGCGGCGATTTGGCAACCTCAAATAGCCGCGCAGCGGTACGAATCTGCGGGTATGGATGGGGTGAAGAATGGTGTGGGTTGGATTTTGAATGATGAGTCGCTTTTACCAGCTGTTTTGCAGTCCTTGCCGCAGGGAGCAGAATCGGTCAATATTACGATGGGCTTGTCGCTGCGGCAATCTGCCTCGTATGCCTTCTTGTCTTCCATTCTAACACTCCAGTTGCACGCCAGGACTGTGCATACGTCGACTGGAGTGAAAAGAATACCGACATTCACCCCCAGTCTTTGCCGGGATGTCTACCAAAATCCTTTGTACGCGCAATACAGACGGATGCAAAATATTCCCGAGGAGCTGGCCCTTCGGTATTTGGATAATTCCCCCAAAATTGATCGTACGGAATGGCTTACTTTGGTGGGAGAGGACCCGCTGGGTCAGTTGGTTTTTTCACGGTGGCCCAATTCCATCCAGAGCCTTACTTGGGTAAACGATGTTTTGCATACCCTGCGTGGCGCATTTGTGGTGGACCAGCAGGTTATAGAGGTGGAGTTTTTGTTTACCTTGCTCACGGTCTGTCAGCGTTTGCAGCGGGCTATTCCGACACATCAACCTGTAAGTTTAGGGTTAATTCGGCAACTGTTAATGGAGGTCGTTCGGCAGGAGCGTGTACCTTTTGCTGGAGAACCTGTAGCCGAATTGCAGATTATGTCGATGTTGGAAACCCGGTGTCTGGATTTTCAGCGGGTCGCTATTTTTCATACCAATGAGGGTTTTTTACCCTCAGCAAAAAAAGTGGATAGCTTGATTCCCATCGATTTAGCAAGAGAATACGGCTTGCCCATTTATTCGGATCAAGACAGCGTCATGGCCTACCACTTTTTCCGGCTATTGCAACGCGCTGAGGTGGTGGATATTTACTACATTCAACCTTCAGGGAAAGGATTGGGCGGGGGGAAAGAACCTAGCCGTTTTTTGCGGCAACTGGATCAATGGGACTTGCCCAATTGGACCAAAAAGACTTTGGTGATTCAGCAGCCCATAGACTTGGTTTCAACCCATGCCCTTGACGATATCCATAAAACAGCGGATTTAATTGGGCTGTGGAAAAATTGGTTGTCAACGAAAGGGCTAACCCCCACCTCATTGGATGTTTGGCTTCGGTGTCAACGTAAATTTGTTTTTCAGTATCTATGGAATTGGAAAGAAATTCGGGAGGATGACGAAACGATGGGCGCGGATGTGTTTGGTCAGCTCATACATCGGGTATTGGAATTATTTTACGCTCAATTTCCGATACAAAATGCAGAAACGGCGGGCCAATTTAAAAAAATGCTTCCTGAGGTCATGGATCGGCTCTTACTGGAATATCCCTACAGCCAATTCGACTTTGGCGGAGGTTACCACGCCCTGATTCGGAAAATTGCCGAGAGCCAGGTGGACGTCTATTTGAATCATCTCGTTCGAGAAAATACAGAACATGTGGTTGAATCGATGGAATTTACGCTCAAGCATACCTTGGAACTTGCTGGCCAAGTGGACGTCAGACTAAGCGCGCGGGTGGATCAACGTGAACATGTGGGTGATAAGGCGTATTTGATTGATTTTAAAACAGGTGCGGTGGATACGCGTGAGTTTGGTAAGGATCTATTTGCTTCCATCGCCCTACCCAAAAGTGCTAAAGTACGTCAGCTATGGCTTTATCAATATCTTTTATTGAAAATGGAGGGTAACGCGGATGTATTTGCCAAGATTGTTTCGCTCCGCGATATCAACACCGCGGTAGAACTACAACCCGTCAGTCGCTGGGGATCGGTAGCCTCGTTTATCGATTCCTCTGAACAGTTTTTAAACGGTGTGATTCACGAAATGTTAAACGCTGACTATCAGGTGCAACCGACAAAAGACGTTGAACAATGCAAATTTTGCGGATTTAAATTGGGTTGTGGTAAATCGAAGGCTACGTAAGTCGTTTGGGGTTTACTTGCCTATTTATTTGCAGTAGGTATTTTGTGTTTACCTTTATTTGAGGTATTTTGCAGTCATTCCATGCTCCTTATATTTTGCATTGATTACTCTGTAGTATGCCGTCGATAAAACATTTACCGTGCTTTCAAAGTGATTTGGGGGATCTCACGGTTCTCGAGGGAATTTTCCCGGGTCCAATAAAACGTGTCTATTATATTTATGATGTACCTGCTGACGTGGTTCGGGGAGGTCATCGGCATCATGTTACTTGGCAAATCCTTGTTTGTATTCGGGGCAAATGTCGGGTTTATGTACATAATGGGGAAGTTGAGACGGAGATTTGGTTAGACCAGCCAGATAAATGTTTAATTTTGGAGCCACGCGATTGGCATAGCATGGACCAATTTTCTTCGGATGCGTTATTATTGGTTTTGGCCAATGAAGTGTACGATCCACGCGATTATATTGATGAACCCTATCCTAAACAATGAATATTCCTTTCTTAGACCTGAAAGAAATTAATCAACCTTACCAAGTCGCATTGCAATCTTTGGGGGATGTGATCCAGTCCGGGTGGTATATTTTGGGGAAAGAAGGACTGTCCTTTGAACAAGAATACGCTGCTTTTTGTCAGGTACCCCATTGCATCGGGGTTTCTAACGGACTTGACGCTATCACGCTGTTGTTGCAAGCGTGTCATTTACCCCCCGGAAGTGAAGTGCTGGTCCCGTCCAATACCTACATTGCGACGATTTTAGGCATCATTCGGGCGGGCTGCCAGCCTGTATTGGTTGAGCCAAATTTGGGAACTTTTTTGGTTGAGGTCGATGCCTTGGCCGAGAAGCTGACCACCAAAACCAAAGCCCTATTTTTTGTCGAATTATATGGTCAGACAGGCAATTTGGCTGAGTTGCGCGATTTTTGTCGAGCGCATGGCCTCCATTTTTTTTGTGATGCCGCACAATCCCATGGGGTAACATTTCAGGGTAAACCCACTACAACGTGGTTCGATGGCGTCGCACACAGCTTTTATCCCACGAAAAACTTAGGTGCTTTGGGCGATGCAGGTGCCATCACCGTGGCGGATGCGGACTTCGCGAAGGAACTCAAAACGTTGCGCAATTACGGGTCATCTGAAAAATACGTTTTCGATCATGTTGGATTGAATGCCCGGCTGGATGAAATTCAGGCAGCTGTTCTCCGGTATAAATTGCCGCACCTACCGACTGAAAATGCAAGACGGAAGTACATCGCTCAGCGGTATGTAGATTCCATCACCCATCCCGATATTCAGCTGCCTGTCTGTAGCCAAGACTCCGTTTGGCACCTATTTGTGATTCGGACGTCGGACCGGCAAGGTCTACAAGCCCACTTGAAGTCGCATGGGATTGGATCGGATATTCATTACCCCATTCCGCCGCACCAGCAAAAAGCTTTGCAAAATCATATAACCGGATCCTATCCGATTAGTGAACAAATACATCGGGAGGTGTTGAGTTTGCCTTTACATCCTCGACTAACCGATTTAGAAATAGATTACATCCTTGAGACCTTACACGAATGGAAAAAGAACTAAGCATTGTCATACCCATTTACCGGGGAGCAAACTCGATTCGACGCTTAGTGGAGCAGTTGGAGGTTAATTTGGCGGGATATAACTTTGAAATGATACTGGTCAATGATGGCAGCCCGGACGATTCTCATCAGGTCTGTCAGGCCTTACAAACGGAATTTTCCAATATTACCTTCGTGTCCTTGCGGCGTAACTTTGGGGAGTTCAATGCCGTGATGGCAGGTTTGCAATTTGTGACTGGAAAATATGCGGTCATTATTGACGATGATTTTCAAAATCCCCCTTCGGAAATTCTAAAATTGGTCGAAACGGCGCAAACACATGACTTTGATGTCGTATATTCCTATTATGCGACGAAACGACATGCGTTTTACCGCAATGTGGGTAGCCAGTTGGTGAATTATTTGACCACCTTTTTATTAAAGAAACCCAAGGATTTGTATTTGTCCAGTTTCAAACTGATTCATTGGGAAGTAGTTCAGGAGATCATTAAATATCGAGGAGCTTATCCGTATATCGATGGCTTGATTTTTCAAGTGACCAACCACATTGGCCGGGTCGAGGTGGCCCATCACGAGCGAATGGAGGGTGATTCCAACTATACTTGGCGAAAATTGATTTCCTTGTTTTTGACCATATTATTTGGGTATTCGCTATTGCCCTTGCGGGTGATTTTTTTATTAGGTTCGCTATCGGTGGTATTTGCGTTGGGTTATTTCTTCTTATACTTTGCCGACATCATCAACCATTGGGGGTCTCCGGTGGTGATCTTTTTGTGTGGTGTTTTGATGTGTTCGTTAGCGATCGTAGGGGAGTACATCGGAAAATCCTACATGATGTTAAACGGCCAACCTCAGTATGTAATCCGTACCCTGAAAAAAAGACAAGATGCTACTTAATCGGGCAGAGTATGAGGCGATGTACCAGGTAGAGGAAGCCCTCTGGTGGTATCGCCATTTGCATGATCGCGTTTTGGCGGCTTTAGAAGCTCATGCAGTACCTAAGACGGCCAAGATTTTGGATGCGGGCTGTGGAACAGGCGGGTTGATGCGCCGTTTGCGTCAGGCAGGTTATACGAATTTGGTTGGATTTGATTTCAATGAAACCGCGGTCGAACTTAGTCGGGAACGCGAAGTGGGGGAGATTTTGCAGTTGGATATTCGGCGGGTAGCCGAGGTTTTTCCGGAAGATAGTTTCGATGTGATTCTATCGAACGATGTGTGGTATCAATTTGAAGATCCCGATTTGCTTCCGCTATTGGATGGGTTGATCGCTGTTTTAGCCCCTGGCGGACTGTTGGTCAGCAACAATCAGGCTTTGGCGGCGTTTCGGGGGATGCACGATGTGGCTGTGGGGGCAAAACGTCGATTTCATCCGTCTTTTTTTGTGCATTGGCAACGGCGGTATCCGCATTTGGTGGTGGAGCAGGTGATGTGGTCGCGGTGGTTATCGCCCTTGATTTGGGGGGTACGTTTTATCCAGCGGATTCAATTGCGTTTTGGGTGGCATGGCCCGATCCAGAGTGACGTGTCTTTGCCCTCGCCGGTATTGAATGGTTTGTTTTATTGGCTTGTTTCTCAGGAATTTAAGCGGAGTGCCCCGACGGGTGGATGGGGGAGTTCGTTGTTTGTTCAGATGAAAAAGGGAAAATAATTGACTAAAAACTTGACATTGGTCATTTTGCCTATTATCTTTGCACCACGTTAAAATTACGACCTAGAGAGATGGCAGAGCGGTCGAATGCGGCGGTCTTGAAAACCGTTGACTGTAACAGGTCCGGGGGTTCGAATCCCTCTCTCTCTGCGGAATCCCGTCACTGAAAAGTGGCGGGATTTTTTGTTTGGGGCAATGCCCTCCGGGGGGCACCTGCGGAGGTATTGGACGAGATTCTCGTATATTTAGGAATCCAATTCCTAAATATACAAGAAATGTAAGGGGATTTCGGGGTCAAGACATCTGATTCTTCTTGAAGTTTTCGGCTTCCAACTAAAAATCCAAGTGCCGTGATACAGCCCTCAATGTTTGCGTAAATAATTTTATGTCGCGGTGCAAGTTCATACAATGTTCCATTTTACGTTGGTGGATAAAGCTTTAGCTGCTCCTGATAGCCTATACTTGGTAATTGGGTTTAATGACTTGAAAAGTGGTTCTGTTGCTTTTCCCTGTTGTAATTGCTCCAACAAAGCACCTAATAAAGCCCTTGTAGCAGGTGGATATTTTAGAGCCAAGCGAACCTGTAATCTCCCCAGAAAATGGTACGTGCTAAAAGTAGAAAAATTTCTTAACCCTAAACCAGTACGTATGGAGACGAGCAAATTTACCCCAACCCAGATTGCCAAGATTCTAAAGGATTTCGAATCAGGCAAAGATATAGATGGCCTATTCCGAGAATATGGGATTAGTAAGGCTTTTTATTGGAATGAAAAGTGAAGAAACGCTGCCTCAGCGCATTCAAGAGTCGATCGTAATTCCGAGTCATTTTACCCACACTTGGAGTATCAATTTCATGAGCGACGCACTGGAGAATGGCCGTAAGTCCTGTAGTTTTAAAGTGATAGATGATTACAATCGTGAAGTATTGTTTATTGAGACCGATTAATTACTGAAAAGTAGTCGGATCATTTGGGTACTGAATCACTTAGTCCACCGTCATGGGAAACCCCAGAAGATTCGACGGATAACGACCCCGAGTTTATGGCCGAGGCAATGCGGGATTGGTGTGAGAAAAACGGCGTTGAATGGGAGTTCATACAACCCGAGAAGGCAACCCAGAACAGTTTGATTGAACGTTTCAACAGAACATTCAGACAAGATGTGCTAGACAGCTATCAGTTTGATACTCTACCGCCGATGAGAATGTACGTCCAAGCATGGGTATAGATGTACAATAACGAAAGACCACATTCGGCGCTGGTAGGTTGACTCCCACAGAGTTCCTGTTGTACTATGGAAAACTCTCCGAGTTTACCATAGTACAACAGGATAAAAATGAAAAAGTAAACTGGAATTATTTAGTTTTGAATGTAGCTAGATAAGGGAAGAGTACACTAAGAATGGGGATCTTAGACACCTGTATTATACTCTATATTGCAACTGTCTAATTGATAAATTCATTCTGCCTAGTTTATCTTTATTGATTATTTTAGCGGCAATTTTTTGACCAATGTGTAATTTTACACCATTATACTCAAAATCGAATATATTATCTAAATGCTCATTAGCTAACTCACCTATAAAGATGCTTGAATAGGAGGTTTCATTTTCTATTTTTACGAAAATTCTATTATGAATAATTTTAGAAATGAAACATGTGACAATTTTCTCTTCTTTAAGGTCATTAATTATTGTTTCGATTAGTTTAAACCAATCAGTTGATAGTTTTTTATTAAACTTAAATGAATTTTTTAAATAAAACTGTTGTATCTCATTCGACTGATTTATTATTGAGTATAGTAAATTTTCAAATTTAATGTCAATATCTATTTTATCCTCCACACACATTTCTACAAAAATAAAAAATGTTTTTTCTTCCATTTTTTTTTGCAAAATAGAGAAATATGTAAATTTATCTGGTGTAAAATTTTTTCGCATTTCGGTAATAATTTTAATGCAAAATTCAATGTTTGATATTCTTTTTATAAAAACATTGTATAAAATTTTATTAAGTTCAAACTTTGCTTTTTTCATTTCGTTAAATAAAATTATACAATCATCTTGATTTGGTATTTCATCAACTAGGCTTGTAAAAAAGCTTTTATCTAAATCACTTCTTGTTAATAAATTCCTCAACAAAAAATGAAATTTACTTATTGAAAATTTAATAAATATTTTCTTGATTAAATTAGGTTCTAATTTTATAAATGAAGAATTAATTTCTTGTATGGTTTCATGATATTTGTTTATTTGATTTTCAATTCTATCGGTAATTAAAAATAATATAGAATTGTATATATTAGTAGTTTTTTCTAACTGTCCTTCCTCTAGAGTTGTTAAATCAGGTAATAGAATAGTTTTATATTCTTCAAAATAGTTATTAAATTCTGTTTCACTATTTATTTTCTGTAATAGCCTATATATTAACTCAAAAGGAATCTTTTTTTCTAATTTATTTTTTGCTTCTAAAAAATATTGATTTGCTTCTTTAGCGTCGGTACTAAAGCTTATTTTAGAGATATAGTATGCTTGTATTACCTTAATACTATTTTTTTTATAAAATTCATTATCCTTAACCAAGTTGCAATACTTATCAAACAAAAAATCGCTATCATTTTTAGTTTGTGCCAATTTAATTGCTTGTATAAATAACATAGATAATTTTTTTGTGTTGAATTTTCTTTTATCAATCAAAGGTTCGAATAAGTTCTTTACATCACTATAGACTTTTATTTTGCGCGAATAGTATTCAAAGGTATTAGCATTTGGCTCTATTTCATGGTTTTCCATCTCTTTATAGAAAAATAATATATCATTTTTATCTTCAGCTTTTTTTATAAAAAGATTCATTATTTCTAAGTCAGGCTTGATTAGTCTTGATTTCATGTCATTATAAGTTTTAAAAATACTTTCTCTATCATTTAATAGACTAAGTGTAGATTTATAATAGTTTAAATCTAATTTATAACCAGTATTTCTGATGAGAAATAAAAGACTACTTAAGACATCACTAGGAATTTTATATTTAATTAGATCTAAAAAGTCAGTAATTGACGCATTTTGACGAATTAATTTGCAATAACTTATTTTTAAAGAGGCATTTTCATCTAATAAGAAATCTACAATCCAATATTCTTCAAGATTTATAAGAGTTAGTAAGGAATAAGCATCTTTATTTTTTTTATATCTAAAAGAGCAACTTAGAATAATGTTATTTAATACTCTGTCCTCCTCTTCTACCGAACTCGTCTTACATTCGGCAGCCAATAAAATGTCTGTTTCTGCAAGATCCAGTATAAAGTCCTCTCTTTCGTCTTGGGTATCAAATAAGCCTGAATACAAACGAATTACTTCTGACCATGAAGGGTCGTTTTGGTGTTTTGTTAAGAGATTCTTATCCATTAGATTTTCTTACTTGGTGTAAAAACTCGGCTGCATAATACTCCTGATACAATTCGTGGGTAAAACTATATTGGTTATTATCATTAACCAATATATTCAAGTCTAATACCTTTCGTAAAAAATCCAAAAGATTGATGGATAAGCCTAGCTGCTTTTTACGTTCTTCCAAAATTGGCAATATGTATTCATCTCTATCCAAGCCTGAGTTTGAACCTGATAAATACCTTGTTTGATAACCTAAATAACATAGAAGTAAATGAAAAGTATCTATATCAAAATCAGTAATTTGCTTTTGTTCTCTATTGTATAAACTGAACATAAAAGATCTAATAATTTTTCCTTTTTCACTAGGAATCTTACCTTCTTTTCCTACAACTGAAATTAGCATCAAGAGCATCAATGGTGTTTGAACAATTTTACGAAGTCTATCGTTGGAATCAATTTCTTTTTGAATATATTCTTTTACTTTTTTGCCATTTTTTTCTAAAAATTCGATAATTTGTCTATTTTGCATTTTTTGTAAAACAAAAATTGGAATATTCCGATTTTGTAAAACATCATCAAATTCGCGATTGTAGCCTTGTGGCCGGCTAGTTATAAGGTAAAGATTGTTTGGATAATCTGTTATTAAATTTTTGATTTGGGTAAAAGTTTTAACTTTAATATTCTTCTCAATTTCATTTAAACCATCCAAGCAGATTGAGAATCTACCTTTTTTAAGCATTTCTATTGTAAAATCTTTGTCTTTGCTTATTCGATCAATTATTTTTTGTAATAGGCTATCTTTGTCGGTAAGGTATTTCAATTCAAAATATACAGGAATAGGATGGTTTTTATATTGTAATGCAATTTGTGCATCTTTAAAATGAAGATATTGTAAGGTTGTACTTTTTCCCATACCAACATCCCCCAAAATTATCATTTGTCTTTCAGTGATTTTTTTACGTAACTCGTCTATTTTTCCCTCTCTTGCAATTTTTGTTTTTTTTAAATCTTTTTCTTCTTTGCTATTTTCATCTAAATAACTAAAAACTTCTTTGGCATACAATTCTACCTCTGCAAACTCTTCTCTACCTTCAATATGTACAAAACGACTTTGCCAAATTTTGAATACTTGTGCTTGTCTTTCCAAATAGTCGGTTAAATCGTTGGGTTCAACCGCTATTTTTAATTCTCTAAAATGTGTGTAAGTAGCAAATAGGTAAATCACCAGCACGCTACGAAGTTCATCATAGAGTTTAGCATTGTTCCAATCTGTACAGTTGTGGCTTTCTAAGTTTCGTAATTGATATGCTTTAATCAAGTGTTCAGCAAAATTGGTCTTTTGGGAATGATTTGAAATATAAGTCCAATTAAAATTAACTTTATTAGGATTTAGACCCAAAATGGAAATTATAGTACCTAGACCATGTTTATTATTAGCTACAGTTTGATAAGCAGGTTTGTTTATTATATACAATATCTTTCTGAAAAAAGGCTCAATTTTTGCAACATCAGGAAAATAGGCGTTTTTGTCAATTCTTGTCAAATTTCCTAAAAAAATCTTCTCTAAAGCATTGGGTATACGTGTTGATACACCTTTTAAGTCCGATTCATTAATAGGATATAGTAAAATTTTCACAAATAAATCCAAAACTTCATTTGTGTTAAAGTTCGGTTCTATTTTTAAAATATCGTTTGTTTCTGCCAATATTTCAGCTTTAATATTTGTCCAATTTAACTGCATTTATGTCTCCCTATTTATTTTTTAAATTTTTATCATCCTTGGTCTCTGAAAATTTTTGCCATACACCTTTCAAAATTAGAGAGATTAACGATAATAAAAAAGCTCTAACTCCTTGCTAAAACGAAATATTGAATCAACTGGTTTTTCCCAGTTTTGTAGCGGTAAAAGCCGGGCTTATTTTCCTTTAATAGACAGTGGGTGGGAGATCGGCTATCTCTTGGTTAATTATGATTCGTTTTTGATTTCCCGTTAGGAAAGCTTAGCGAAAGATCATCTTAGGGAAGTTTTTTGGAAGTGCTACTATCGTTTGCGCATCTAAGGTAATGTTATCAACCACAAGCGGCTGCATTGGATCTACAAACAAATGGGTTTACCCTTGAGGAGAAAAGTAAAGAATCGCTTGCCTCAGCGGATTCTAGAATCGATCGTTATTCTGAGTCATTTCACCCACACGTGGAGTATCGATTTCATGAGCGACGCACTAGAGAATGGTCGTAAGTTCCGTGGTTTTAACGTGATAGATGATTACAATCGTGAAGTATTGTTTAATGAGACCGATTATTCACTGAAAAGTAGTCGGATCATTTGGGTACTGAATCACTTAATCCACCGCCATGGGAAACCCCAACGAATCCGGATGGACAATGGACCCGAATTGATTGCCAAGCTTACCCAGGAATGGAGTACGATGATGGAGATTGAGTTCAAATACATTCAACCCGGTAAACCAACACAAAATGCTCTGATTGAGCGCTTGAATCAAACGTATCGATTAAATGTACTGGATGCTCATCTCTTTCAAAATCTGGAGGAAGTACGCCAGGTAACATCAGCTTGGATGTTGGATTACAATGTCAACAGACCTCATGATGCGTTGGGTGGGATTAGCCCAGTAGAGTTTAAAATAAAAATGCCGTTCTCGGACTCGGTTCCGCTTCGCTACACCTCGTCCAAGAACACGAAAAGCTTTAAAATGAAACCTGTTTTTTCTACTTTTAAATAGAACTAGGAATGAGGAGCTTACAAACTATATACTTTTTTGATAAATCTATAGATAAAAAAATAACATTCAATATTGTGTAAGACGTAGGATTGTCTAAAAGTTTTTTGATCAATCGATATTTTTTTAACAAACTCCTTCTCTTACTAATTTGAATAAATTTATTAGAGTTATTTTTACTAAGTTTTCAAATAGGCAGCAACGACCTTTTGAATTTTAGTTTGTCAGCAAGATCATCCAAGTCATCACTATACATTGAAGCAATTATTTTCTCATATTGCTCGATAAATACTTCTATGAACTGAGTTCCATCAATTAATCGTATTATCTCCTTGTCTGTGTCGTTTGCACTCTCAATTGCTTTTTTGTTAAAAGATGAAAGAGTAATAAAGCATCCTTGGTAATCCCGTTTTAGAGCACCCCTGAAGTTTCTTATCTCCTTTTCCCCAATAACTCCTTTATCATATCTCTTTACTTGTACCTGAAGGTTAATTACAGCAACACCCCTTACATCCAAGACCCCCTCGAAGTCGATTCCACCGTCACCCACTTTTCCAGTTTCTTGTTTTGGTTCAAAGCCCAACGTCTTTAGTACATTTGCTACCAGTAATTCAAATTCATTAGCATCAAGTTCAAGAATTCTTTTTTTGATTAATTCAAAATTCGAGTGAACGAAATTTTGGTTCTTCTCAATTTCGCTACTTTTTTGAGTTTTAATTTCCAAGGCTTCTAAGATTTCATCTGTTGTCGAAATCAAGAAGCAAGTCAAAGAGGACCTTAATGTGTTTTGCAATGGCACAGAAAGCTTGTGCCTATTTATTGTTTTTGAAAACCATTTGACGTATCTCCTAAAATAATAATTTGATGTTTCATCTTCTAGGAAGTAACAATCACTTTCAACTTTTCCAACTAATAGATCATTTGTCAAAGTTGGACAAATAACTAAATCTCCAATTCTAATATCATTGATAAATCTATAAATCTGACCCACATTTTGATTAAGTCTCATAGCTGAATCCTCAGGATACAATTCTTTGTAGTATGTCTTCAATGAATTTTTGTCCGAAAGGTTAACTTTTCCTCTGGGGTCTGCAAAAATCCAACCGATACCCACATATTGGTGTTTACGAAATATTTCAGTTAGTCTTCCATATTCAGCTCTTACGACGAAAACTTTAGATTCCATGTAATTATTAATTTATACTCTCAAATATGTCACCTCACAGGCCTTACACTGACGTTTCTCTTGTAAAAATTCACTCAAATCAAACCAACCATTAGTTTTTTGCCAAATGTCTAAGCCTCGACCTAACACAATTTTCCAACCGGTGTCCAAAACAATGGATCGGTCATGAATTGCTTCGATGAATTCATAGCTAAAAGTTATGCCGACAGATTCCAATGAATATTCCAATTGATCTAACTTCTCTTTAAAACCTTCAATGTACTCCTCAGAATTTACTGTAATTAAGCGGACTTTAACTTCATTTTCAACTTCCGCCCTTTTAATAATCAACTCAATAAATTCCATCAAATTTCTGAATTGGTAAGGAAGTCGGATATAGGGATCCGTTACTGTAATTTCAGTGGCCCCCTCCAAGTAATCGCCAAAAAGTTTCTCATAGGAAATACCAATCTGATTATCTCTAAGGATGACTTGGCCAGTTTTTAGTGTTTTTTTTTGCCTTTCTAATGGTTTGTAATCGTGTATTGGTGTTAAGGTTGTTTTTGTTTCCGGATTTTCGCTTGTTTCTACAAGTAAGTTACTTTGATTGGGGTTTGAAATTGGTGAACTAAGGTGCTGAGTCTCTTCCAGTGTTTCAACAATCATTGACTTCCCTGTTTCTCGATCAATATAACTGAACTCAACTTGGTCTGCCAAAAAGGTTTCATCCATTTTTTGAAGTTGAAGCTTTACACGCTTTCTTGATTCAATGGCAAACTCTAAAAGTTCTCTTGCTTCATCTCTCGTTATTTGGCCATCAGGGTAAATCACCTTAAAGAGCCCAGCAAACGTTTTTGAAATGGAATCTTTATCTCGTGTGGTAATTGTCGAGGAAAGGTCAAAGAATCGCTTGTATTCATTGGTATAATCTTCTCGCCTCAAATCCTTCAAAATTTCAGCTAAATAATCCACGATAAATCCATAATCCTCGGTAAACATATCGTTTCTCAGCTTTTGAACCTCCCAACCCGGTAAATAGGCGTGCATTCGATCCAGAAACGCAGAATCTGAATAATCTTTCGGCAGAGCATCAAAAAGATTGCTGTTTTTGAGCATATATTGAACTGTGTGGTCGGTATTACCCACAAAAACCATCGACGCGGATGCTCCGTAAACTGAGGTTCCCCGAGAAAAG
>Ga0075154_10001370_pt1 | contig 17644 bp, 19 predicted proteins | sample JI71714BDNA_FD_70965 | JGI IMG/M metagenome (GOLD analysis project Ga0075154, IMG submission 70965) | Wastewater effluent complex algal communities from Wisconsin, to seasonally profile nutrient transformation and Carbon sequestration -... | ecosystem: Engineered > WWTP > Effluent > Algae...
GGACGCGTTCGCGGGAATTTGTACCAGGCATCTCTCGCAGGATCCGACAGCACTGAACTCGTTTCAGAAATCATTGAGCGATATAAGACAGAATCTAATCCATACAGTAAGGCTGCTCTGCTTACGGCTCTAGGCAAGTCTCAACATGCCTGGGAATTTATTGATCAGGAGTTGCAGCAATCAGCCATACCGGTAATCAAATCCTCTGCGGCAAGTGCGTTGACCTATGTAAATGAGAATCCATCGTTCGACCCATTGCTTAAAAAGAAGTTCGCTGAGATATACATTAAAGCAATCCAGACGGGAGATGCGGCAGTGATCGGGCTTGTTGCAGAAGCCCTGAGAGCTCCCAAGCTCGGGTATAAAGAAATTATCACTGACTATAGCTTTTTATACGAGGCAAAGAAAAAGCTTTCACTTCCAAAAGATAACGAAGCACTGCAGCCGTTAGAGGCTGCGATTGCATACTTTGAAGGCAGAAAGAAAGCGGACCCCGTAAAGAACGAGTTCAACCATCCAATTGACTGGGACCTTGTAAAAACGATCCCGAAAGATCAGCAGGTTCTTGTAAAAACGGATAAAGGAAATATTGTATTGAGGCTGCTGGTCGAAGAAGCCCCAGGTTCTGTGGCAAACTTTGTCCAACTGGTTACTAGTAAATATTTTGACGACAAAAATTTTCATCGTGTTGTACCCAACTTTGTTATCCAGGGAGGATGTAACCGCGGGGATGGCTGGGGCAGCGAAGATTATTCCATCCGGTCTGAATTTACGGAAAGGCACTACACGGAAGGATCTGTAGGAATGGCCTCTGCTGGTAAAGATACAGAAGGCACCCAATGGTTTATTACGCATTCACCAACACCACATCTGGATGGCCGGTACAGCATTTACGCCATAACCGAATCCGGAATGGATGTTGTTCATAAAATTGAAGTTGGCGATAAGATTATAAGTGTTACGCTAATCAAATGACGCTGGAGCACGTGGCGATTTGGACAAATCGGCTGGAAGAACTCAAGAATTTTTATGTTACATTTTTTAACGGAACCTGCTCGAATAAGTACACCAATGCCGGCACTGGCTTTGAGAGCTACTTTATAACCTTTGCGGGTGGGACTCGCCTGGAGCTGATGTACAAAGCGGGGATTCCTGATAATCTAAACAATCCAATTGACCAATACCTGGGGATCATTCATTTAGCATTTCACGTGAAGACCATGGCGGAAGTCGACCAAATGTCAGAACTTCTAAGAAACGCAGGCTATGCAATATTGAGAGGTCCGCGAAAAACCGGAGACGGATATTATGAATTTGAAACGATGGATCCGGATAATAACCGTCTTGAAATATGTACGGTATGGTCTGAGTGACGTTTTTAAAAGTTAACTTGCAGTGTGACAAAAACCTTCAACCAGGATTTTAAACTCGGAATTTTAGGCGGAGGCCAGCTTGGCCGTATGCTCATTCAAAGCGGCATTGACTTCAACTTTAATTTTGCAGTTCTGGATCCCGATGAACATGCTCCTTGCAAGGGACTGGCTGAATTTCACCAAGGCAAACTTACCGATTTTGACACCGTACTTAAATTTGGTGAACAATGCGATATCATTACTATTGAAATAGAGAATGTAAACACACAGGCTTTAAAGGAGCTTGTTAAAAAAGGTAAAAAAGTTTTCCCCCAACCTGACGTTATTGAGTTAATTCAGGATAAGCGCATTCAAAAGTCTTTTTATAAAGACAACAATATTCCAACAGCAAATTTTGTATTAACAGAAAATAAAGAAGACGTTGCCCGGCTGGCAAAACTTCCGGTAGTGAATAAACTTGGTAAGGAAGGGTATGACGGCCGGGGTGTCCAGGTGCTTCGCGTAAAAGAAGATTTGCAAAAGGCTTTTGATCAGCCAGGCTTACTGGAGGATCTTATCAATTTTGAAAAGGAAATTTCTGTTATCGTAGCAAGAAGTGAAAAGGGCGAGATTGAAACCTTTCCTGCAGTGGAAATGGTCTTTCATCCGGAACAAAACCTGGTGGAATACTTATTTGCGCCCGCACAAATTTCAGAAGCTATTGCCCAACAGGCAGAGACTATTGCCAAAACGGTGATAGAAAAGTTAGGGATGATTGGCTTGCTGGCTGTTGAAATGTTTGTAACGAAGTCGGGTGAAGTTTTGGTGAATGAAGTAGCGCCTCGTCCGCACAACAGCGGGCATCAAACCATTGAAGCCAATGTTACCTCGCAATACGAGCAACACCTGCGAGCCATTACGGGGTTGCCGTTAGGAAAGACAGACCTGCTGCTACCAAGCGCCATGGTAAATTTACTTGGTGAGCCTGGCTTTTCCGGCCCAGCACGGTATCAAGGGTTTGAAGACGTACTACAGGTAAAAGGTGTTCATGTTCATTTATACGGGAAAGCGCAAACAAAACCTTTCCGAAAAATGGGTCATGTAACGATAGTTGACCAGGATATTGAGAGCCTAAAACAAAAAGCTAATTTTGTAAAACGTACACTCAAAGTAATCGCATGACAAAACCGCTAGTAGGCATCATCATGGGCAGCCAGTCTGACCTGAAGATCATGAAGGAGGCAGCTGAAGTGCTCGAAGAATTAAGTGTTGCTTTTGAAATTACGGTTGTATCGGCACATCGTACTCCCCTTCGGATGGTAGAGTATGCAACCACGGCCCGGGCAAAAGGAATTAAAGTGATAGTGGCGGGAGCCGGAGGTGCAGCGCATCTCCCCGGCATGGTTGCATCGATAACATCGTTACCCGTTATTGGGGTGCCGATTAAATCATCTAATTCAATTGATGGTTGGGATTCGGTGCTATCGATTTTGCAGATGCCCTCCGGAGTTCCCGTGGCAACGGTTGCACTTAATGGTTCTCGTAATGCCGGAATTTTAGCTGCGCAAATTATTGGCGCAGCAGATAAAGGCGTTGCAAAAAAGCTAGATCAGTTTAAGAAAGAGTTAAAGAATAAAGTTGAAACCTCGGCTAAATCTATGGAGAAGAAGGGCTGGCGGGAAGCACTGAAGTAAGATTTTCAGATTGTTCAAAAATGGCTAATTTGTCAGCACTGACCCTCAATCTATGAAGCCAGACGAAAAAGGTTGGCTAAAAGAATACCTCGAATTCAGAAAGGACCTTCTTAAAGATCTTACGTTTAAAAAACGTAGTTCGCATCCCGAGCATTCATTATACAGTATTGTTCAACCCACCGGCTTAATGTATGGCCAGAATGTAGGACACCTCGATTATCCCAACGCAGAAAGCTGGAGCGAAAAGGATAAAATGAAAATTTTGCTGGCCGAAAGTCTGATTAGCAGTTCACTTCTGTTTTATGATAAGCCGGTTAAAACCCCGGAAGAGCTCTCACGGGTTTTTTTGAAGACCATCGAGAACATCGGAAATTTTTACAATAATATTTTTCCGGAACTGGCAACACCCAGCAAAAGCCTGTTCGGAAAAAAACGTTCAGCCCTTGAGCTCGCGGAGAAGATTCTGGAGAAACGAATTGACCGGACAACGGATTTTCAGGGAAACTTTTGGACCTATTTTTTTCATAATAGCTTGTTGTTTCTGGACGTATTTATCTTCGGGCAGTGGATTCATACCAATGCGGATCGGATTGTTGCAGACTTTTTTCGGTATGAACGTGATGAACTGCGGTTCTCCATTGTAAAAGTTATTGCTGCTGCCGCGCATTCGGATCATGTTATTGATCCTGAAGAACGCAAGCTGCTGGAATATTTTATTCAAAGTACCGAGCTGAGCGCAGAGAAGCGCAAAGAGGCCATGGTTATTTTTGACGAGGGAATTGAAATTGAAGCAATTAATCTTCCATCAGAGAACTCCTGGATACTCAAAAAGTTCTTTCTCGAAATTGCTATTCTTACTACCTGGGCTGACCGGAAAGTTGAGCAGGCTGAACATGAATTCATGAAAAAGTTCTGCACCTATTTAGGCTTTTCAGACGATGATCTGGATAACAGCCTGATTGCCATTGAGGGTTTTGTGCTTGAGCATTGGGAGCAGCTCGACTATCTGCAGGATAAGCAAGACTTCCAACGTGTGAGTGAGCACTTTATAAGCCGGATTTCAAAAATTGCAGAGAAGAACAAAAGTAGACTGTTAAAAGAAATTCAGGATAGCGAAGATGTATTAGCACTGTTAAAAAAGGCACGCACGGAAGAACTTACAGGCGAAGAAAGCGAACGAATCCGGCATGAGCTGATTTTAATGCTTAAGACCATCCCGACACTTGTAATTATTTCCCTCCCGCAGCGATTTTTAACCTTGCCGATGCTGATGAAAATTCTGCCAAAGAATCTTTTTACCGAGGAATTTTAAGAATTTAACCTTCTTCTGATTCTGACTTTACCTTACGCGGAATAAGGACGGAGAATACAATAGACAACGTTAGTGTTGCGATGATTACTGTGAAGGAGAGGTACACATTCAAATCAATGTGGAAGATCTCCAGTAACATTTTTGCGCCAATGAAGAAAAGGATAATGGAAAGTCCCTTTTGGAGTAAATAAAATTTATCAATAATGCCCGCCAATAAGAAGAACATTGCACGTAATCCCATTACGGCAAAAATGTTGGACGTATAAATCAGAAATTCGTTTTGGGTAATGGCGAAAGCGGCAGGGATTGAATCAACTGCAAAGATCAAATCTGTTGTTTCAATGAGAATGATAACCAGGAACAACGGGGTGAAGAACAACTTGCCGTTTTCTCTGAAGAAGAACTTGCCTCCGTTATCCGATGCCGAAATAGGTAAGTACTTGCGGCAGATTTTAAGAATCGGATTCTTTTCCGGCTCAATTTTTTCATCACCGTCTTCGAAGTAAATCCGGATACCGGAATAAATCAGGAATACACCAAAGATGTAGAGGATCCAATGAAACTTATGGATAAGGATTGCACCTACGAAAATAAAAACGGCCCGGAATACAATCGCTCCGAGAATTCCCCAGAAAAGAACTTTATGATAATAAGTCTCGTCAACTTTGAAGTATTTCAGGATAAGCAGGATAACAAAAATGTTATCCACCGAAAGTGCGTACTCGGTTAAATAGGTAGAGAAGTAAAGAACCGCAGCGTCAGAGCCTTCCAGTGAAACAGATACTCCGTTTTCCATCTGCGCATAAGGCCCCCAGAAATATATAAGAATGCCAAATGCGGTACTGATCGATACCCAAAAGATAGATTGATAAAGCGCTGATTTAGTGGTGATTTTATGAGCCTGCTTATGAAATAAGCCCAGGTCAACAACCATAAAGATGATGATAACAGCGAGGAACACCCCGAAGAGAATATTCTCATGCCGATCACCACTAAAAATGGAAAAGAGGAGTATATCGAATGTTCTCAGCAATGGATCTTAGTTCAGCATTAGGGGAGCAGCCAAATCAACCGTTTTTTGAAGATTTTCGCTGCCTATAGCCTTCAAAAGTACTAATTTAATTTAATCTCGAAAACTTACACGGGTGATTTATAAGGGATTACTGCAAAAGGAAACCAAAGTGTTGGAAATTTAGCCACAATTTCCGCAAACGCCCTGAATAAGCAGATTTACCTCCCTCGCCCGGTATCCTTTCGGAAGCTTAATTCCTGGAATTTCGACTTGAAGGCAGTTGGTTTGGCCGCATTGTGTGCATTTAAAATGAACATGATCGTGATGATGATTTGCGGTGCTGCAGGCTTCGTTGCAAAGCGCATATTTCATACCGCCTGCATCATCCAGCACTTTGTGAATAAGGCCCTTGTCAAGAAAGGTTTTTAACGTGCGATAAACCGTTACCCGATCAAAGGAGGAAGGCACTTCCTTCTCGACATCACTATGCGAAAGCGCGAAATGGTGTGTTAAGAAAGCCTGTAAAATAGCAGCCCTGCTCGGGGTTGACCGAAGCTTAAAATCTTTCAGAATCTGGAATGAACTACTCATGATTCATGAAGCTGCAGCTTAAGCAGCGTACTATATATACCGTTATTTACCTGTGTAAGTTCAGCATGCGAGCCCATTTCTGCAAGGCGACCATCGTTGATCACAAAAATGCGGTCCACTTTTTTTATCGTGCTCAGACGATGGGCAATAACAATTGTTGTACGGCCCTCCATTAGCTTTTCAAGCGCTTGTTGCACCAATACTTCCGAATGTGCATCCAGCGAGCTTGTCGCTTCATCCAGGATAAGAATGGCAGGGTCTTTCAGAATGGCTCGTGCGATGGCTATGCGTTGACGTTGTCCGCCTGAGAGCTTAACACCACGTTCGCCTACTAATGTTTTAAACCCTTCCGGGAAACTTTCAATAAAATCTAATGCATTTGCTTTGCGTGCGGCATCTTTGATTTCATCCAGCGATGCACCAGGCTTTCCGTACGCAATATTCTCTTCAATTGTTCCGCCAAACAAGATTACTTCCTGTGGAACAACACCAATGTTGTGACGATAACCGGTAAGGTGATACGACTGGATATCATTTCCATCGACCATTATGTGACCTTCGGACACCGGGTAAAAACGCATAATCAGATTTGTGATTGTTGATTTACCAGAACCGCTTTTGCCTACTAACGCGATCTTTTCACCGGATTTGATTTTAAAGTTAAGATCTTTCAACACGGGAAAATCTGCACGTGAAGGATAGGAGAAAGAAACGTCAGTAAACGTGATCTCTCCGCTCAGGTGCAGCCGGTGATCCTGTATAGCCTCGGATTCATCCTTCATTTCTAGAATGTCCAACACACGTTCTGAGGCCCCAATCGCACGTTGCAACTGGGCATAAATATCACCTAAACCAGCAATGGAGAATCCTATGATGGCTGTATAAAAGACAAATGAAAAAAGTTCTCCCGGCTGAAGCTGATGTGTTTGAACCAGGTTAGCACCATGCCAGCCAATGGCTACGATCCCGCCAAAGAGGACGAAAATCACAAATGATACGAACAGACTTCTATACAGGGAAGACCGGATGGCGATTGTCACAACTTCCTGAAGGGCTCTGGTGTATTTATTAATCTGGAAAAGCTCGTTGGTAAAGGCCTTTACAACAAAAACAGATTGAAACGATTCTTCAACAATTACGTTTGCTTCCGCCAGCTTATCCTGCGTTTTTCTTGACAGCTTTCGGATATAGGTTCCAAAAATTAAAGCTGCTACAACAATCACCGGGAAGGTGAGTAACATAAACAACGCCAGTGAAGGAGTAAGGTAAAAAATGATTACCATACCAAAGATCAATGACAAAACTTGCCGGAAAAATTCAGCCAGCGTAAAGCTGAATGTATCCTGAAGCGTTCCAACATCGGACGTAAGCCGGCTCATCAGTTCGCCTGTTCTTCGAGAATCAAAAAAGCTCATGGGTAGCCAAAGAATTTTCTGATAAACTGCTTTGCGAACGTCTGCCATTCCACGCTCACTCACATTCGAAAATGTATAAACCCTAATGAATGAGAAGATGCTTTGGATAAACAGAACAATTACAAGCGTAAGAACAACCTGACCGATGGTAGAGAAATATTTGGAACTACCCGTAGCGACATCCACCAGCTCCCCGGCAAGCTTGGGGAATGCCATAATGGTGAAGGTTGACAGTCCTAAGGCAACAAAACCCAGGATGAACAAGCCTTTATACGGGAGCAGAAACCGGAAAATTCCGGCAAGTTTTTTTAATCCTGCTTTGTCAAGTTTTCTTTTGTCCTCTTTACGTAAGGGTTCGCTTGAGCGTTTTGCCATGTTTAAGGTAGTGTAACTATTCCGGTTACGGTGAATTGTACAGAATCTCCGAGGAGCATTTTCTGACCTCCCTTTATAGAGTAGGATGTGAGCACAATTTTATTGTTGATCTTTTCAAATTCCATCGATAAATGCCGGGAACTTTGCAGCAATGAGCTTTCTTCCCGGTAAAGTCCTTCGATTTTACGGATGTTTGACAGGTTGTCCAGGTAATAGACTTTCAGAAAAACTACGGGCAGCGTTTCCGTGCTTTCAATGGTGTAAATAAGCAGGTTGCTGTTCGAATCCTTCAGACCTTTCTTCGTATGATACTTACCTACATTGGCAGGCTTGTTAATGTCGTTCAGCTCTGCAAAAACATCGAGCTCATATTTCCAGCGTGTGGTATCTTTTGGAACGAAAAAAGTTGCCTCTTCTTTTCCATCAATGGACGCCTTTTTTGATAGCGTAGCGTGGGATAGCATAAGGTATTGAACCTGCTCAGTTAATATGCTATCAAGCGGATAGTAATATTTTTTATCCCTGCGCGTGGTTTCGCACGATGACAGTACAACAACGATCCATACTATAAACACGGCTTGCTTCACACCTTAACGGATTATGGGGTAACAAGTACTTCGCCTGTCATCTCAGGCGGAATCGGAACTCCGATTAATGTAAGAATGGTCGGAGCGAGGTCACCCAGCTTGCCGTTCTTTAATGTTCCCTTAAAATTATTATCTACGAGTATACACGGCACGAGGCTTGTCGTGTGGGCTGTATTGGGCGTTCCATCTCCATTGATCATAAAATCTGCATTTCCATGATCGGCAATGATGATGATCGAATAGCCATTTCGTAACGCAGCTTCTGTCACTTTGCCTGCACAGTAGTCCACTGTTTCGCAGGCTTTAACAACTGCTTCAAAAACTCCTGTATGCCCGACCATATCCGGGTTGGCAAAATTTAAGCAGATGAAGTCCGCATATTTTTTATCGAGCTCGGGGATTAGCTTGTCCATTAAATCATTCGCGCTCATCTCCGGTTTAAGATCGTATGTAGCAACTTTGGGGGATGGACAAAGAATGCGCGTTTCGCCTTCAAACGGCTGTTCCCTTCCGCCAGAAAAGAAAAACGTAACGTGTGGATACTTTTCGGTTTCTGCAATGCGGATTTGTTTTTTTCCGGCTTTAGCCAAAACCTCACCCAGGGTGTTGTTCAGGTTGTCTTTATCAAAAATGACTTTCACATTCTTAAACGTGTCATCATAATTTGTAAGCGTGATATAGTACAAGTTCAACGCCTTCATGTTTTGTTCGGGAAAATCCTGCTGCGTGAGTACTTCGGTTATTTCCCGTCCTCTGTCTGTACGAAAATTGAAGCAAAGCACAACATCACCTTCCTGAATGGTTGTAATCGACTTACCGTTTTCAACCATCACGATTGGCTTAATGAACTCATCGGTCACACTATTGTCATACGATTTTTGAATTGCTGCCGATACATCCGTTGCAGCTTCACCCGTTCCATGAACCAACAAGTCATATGCAAGCTTAACGCGTTCCCAGCGCCTATCGCGATCCATAGCGAAGTAACGGCCAACAATGCTCGCAATTTTTCCGGTGGTTTTGGAAAGGTGTGCCTGAAGATCTTTTAAATAGCCTAAACCACCTTTTGGATCGGTATCACGGCCATCGGTAAACACATGGATGAACAGATTTTTAATTCCATTATTGCTTGCGATCGTGCAGATTCCTTTCAAGTGATGAATGTGCGAGTGAACACCACCATCCGATAAAAGTCCGATGAGGTGAAAATTCTTGTTATTCTTTCTAGCGTACTCAAATGCATCGAGCAATACCTGATTTTTATCAAGCTCCTTTTCATCAACTGCTTTATTTACCTTAACCAGATCCTGGTATATAACTCTTCCCGCACCAATATTCATATGCCCGACTTCTGAATTGCCCATTTGTCCTGCCGGCAACCCAACCGCCAACCCTGAAGCTTCGAGCTTACTATTGGCATACGTAGGATAAAGCGAGTTAATAAACGGAGTTTTAGCATGGTCAATAGCAGAAACCTTTTTGTTCACCGCTACGCCCCAGCCATCCAGAATCATCAACAGCACTTTTTTGTTCATAACACGAAGAATTAGGCCGCAAATATAACCACTATTGAAAGATTAACGGGTTACTTTAAGCACGGGTTGGCATTCATAGGAACTCTACTTGAGTTTGAAAAATAAGGCATAACCGTAGCATTTAAGCCAATTTCATAATCATCTTTGTATGGCATACTTTTGGGTATATCTCAGCGCTATGAGGAGAAAAGGGTTCTTTTTTGGGGTGATGTTCGCGTCTATTATTGCCGTAAATCCGGCTTTAGCGCAGAAGAATGAGGTTGTGGACCAGATTAAGGAGGCCATTAAGGCAGGAAGTGCGAAAGAATTGTCCAAGCACCTGAATCAGACGATTGATGTGACGATTGACGGCAAACTTCAAAACTACAGCAAGGCGCAGGCTGAATTTGTGCTTCGTGATTTTTTTAAGGCGCATCCACCGTCAGACTTTAATATCATTCATCAGGGTTCTTCCAAGGGTGGGCAGCCGTTTGCAATCGGGGAATACATAAGCGGATCAGATAAATACCGGGTTTGGATGAAAATCAAAACGGCCAATAAAGATCAGCTCATCCAGGAGATTTCCTTTGTAAAACAGTAGTCTTACCCACACAAAAAAACCACTTCATCCTAAAATTTCAGAAATCCTGATCATTTTTGCGGTGTGAAACCGCCCTATATCACCGATCAGTTTTTACATCAATTTATTTTAGCTGCGTTTGCTGAAGATGTGGGTGATGGCGACCATTCAACGTTAGCTTCTATACCATCTTCCGCGAAAAGCAAAGCCCGACTGCTGGTTAAGCAGGATGGTATTCTTGCCGGTGTGGAGCTTGCTGAATTAATCTTTAAGCATTTTGATTCAACACTTATTGTTACGGTTAGCATACAGGACGGAAATCCTGTTAAGAAAGGTGATGTGGCGTTTGTTGTCGAAGGCTCATCGCGTTCAATTTTAACATGCGAACGGCTTGTGCTGAATTGCATGCAACGCATGAGCGCTATTGCAACGCTTACGCACTACCTTTCCGGATTGATAAAAGGCACGAACGCCAGGCTTCTTGATACCCGTAAAACCACACCCAATTTTCGGTTGTTGGAAAAATGGGCTGTGCTGATTGGTGGCGGGCATAACCATCGGATAGGGCTGTTTGACATGATTATGCTCAAGGACAATCACATCGACATGGCCGGTGGAATTGAAAAAGCAATCATCCAAACAAAAGAGTATCTTCGCGCCACGAAAAAAAGTCTCCGGATAGAGATTGAAACCCGAAACCTGGAAGAGGTGAGGGAAGTTATCCGGGTGGGAGGCGTTGATGTAATCATGCTGGATAACATGTCGGTTGAAGACATGAGAAAGGCTGTGCGTGTAATAGACGGAAAGTATAAAACTGAAGCCAGCGGAGGAATTACAGAAGAAACGATCCGAAGCGTGGCGGAAGCGGGGGTTGATTTTATTTCGGCAGGCGCGCTAACCCATTCTGTAAAAAGCATGGATTTAAGCCTGAAGGCATTTTAAAAAGGAATTGATTGTTGATATTTTATGATTGCTAAAACAAAGAATTACAAACTCGAAAAGAAGATCTATATAAAGATGGCCTTGCAAGCTGTGTTGAAAAAGCAAGGCTGGATTGCAGCCCTGGTAGCATTCCTGATATGTCTGGGGTATATGATTCCCGGTGCCGACACCTATTGGTGGTTTATTGGTGCGGTTATTGGTCTTGGCCTTTACCTTTTATTCTGGTGGATCCAGTTTTACGGAGTAACGCAGCTTGAACAGGGAAAGATGTTGTTTGAAAAATTCTCATACGAGATCAGCAGCCAGCAGATTTTGATGAAGATCAATCCGCGCGAGGGCATGCCGATGAAGTGGGACCAGATTAAAAGCGCTGCGGTTGGCAAAGACCACATTGTATTGTATATCAATAAGGCACAATTGATCTACTTACCATTTAAAATATTCAATACTGATAACGAACGGAAATTCGTAATCAGTATTTTGAAAAATAAAGGCCTGGTAAAATAACGTGTGCAACGAAAGGGTAAGTCATTAACAGTTGAACAGGCAAAGCAGAAAGCGTTGCGCTACTGTGCTTACCAGGAGCGTTCTCACCAGGAAGTAAAAAATAAGCTTTACGAATTAGGACTGAATTCATCCGATGCGGATGAGCTGCTCACCTATTTAATCACAGAAGGCTTTCTGAATGAAGAGCGTTATGCGAAACTTTTCGCAGGCGGCAAATTCCGGATTAAGCATTGGGGACGGATTAAAATTGTTCATGCACTTGAAAGCAAGGGGCTTTCGAGAAACTGTATTCGCATTGGCTTAAAGGAAATTGACGAGGACGATTATGTCCTCACCCTTAAGAGATTGATCTCGGAAAAAGTGGCTGAACATAGAGGAGAAAATTTATTCATAGCACGGGATAAGGTTTCAAAAGCCCTTATTCAAAAGGGTTATGAACCAGAGCTTGTTTGGAAAATTCTCAAAACTAACTTGCCCGAATAAGTCCGAAATTGTAGCGTGCACGACAAATTCATCAATTCCTAAAACCCACCTTGGGTGTTTCTTCGTATGTAAGCAGATGAGATTGCCAATAACCATTTTACTTCTTTTGTCTTTCACGACTGTGTATAGCCAGTCAGAAGCGCTCCGGCAAAAACACTTTAATGTAAAAAACAAACTGGCCCTCGAAGGATACGACCCGGTCAGCTATTTTAACGGAAAGCCGATCGAAGGTAAAAGCGACCTTATCTATGTTGACAAAGGAATTACGTATCGCTTTTCTACGCAAGCCAACTTGACTACGTTCAAAGCGAATCCGGAAAAGTATGAGCCCGCGTATGGTGGCTGGTGCGCCTATGCGATGGGTGAAAATGGTGAAAAAGTTAAAGTTGATCCCGAAACCTATAAGATCGTTGAGGGTAAGCTATACCTGTTTTATAATTTTTGGACAACCAATACGCTCGAAGACTGGAACAAAAGCGAGAAGAAATTAAAGGAAACTGGAGACCGTAACTGGAGTAAAATTGTACAGTAACCGTTTAAACAGAACTTTTGGCGACTCTGTAAGATCCCAGCGTTTTTATTTTCAGTTTTGCCTTATCTTTGAATTGAATCCCTCACTATGAACATTACAAAGGCGTGTACTACTATTTTAGGTCAGCTTACCAGTATGGTTAGTCAGCTTACCGAGCAGGATTTTAGTAAGCCTGTGGATACCCTGGGCAATTCAACGATTGGCCAACACCTTCGTCACACACTCGAATTTTTTATATGCCTGGAAAAGGGTTTCGACTCAGGGGTTATCAACTACGATAAGCGTGAGCACGATAAGCTGATTGAAACCGATAAGTTCATTGCACTCGCTGTACTGGATAAGATCAACGAGTTCATCTCCGAGCACCGAACCGACAAATCGCTCAAGCTTGAAGCTGCGTATGACCTTGACAAAGAGGAGTTCATAACGATCGAAACTAATTATTTACGGGAGTTGGTATACAACATCGAGCATGCGGTGCATCACATGGCCATTATGAAAATCGGTATTCGCGAGACCGCCCCATATGTTACGCTGCCGTATGATTTCGGAATAGCAGCCTCTACGATCCGGCACCAGGAAACGGTAGCTGTGCGATAAGTCCATGAGCTGGAAGAAATTCCGTAACAGCAATTTTATAATACGACTATCGGCCTGGGAATACTGGCCGTTTGGGATTGTTCAGCTTCCGTTTTTCATCTACTGGTTGTGGTTGTCGCTTCGGGCGCGGTCCTTGTTTTTTTTCTCTGCCTCCAATCCGAGTATCGTGCTCGGGGGAATGTTAGGGGAATCGAAGGATGGTGTATTGAGGCTTATCCCCGATCAATACAAGCCTAAAACAATTCTGATTAAAGCTCCCCAGGCAAAACCGGCAGTGCTGTCTTTACTTAAGGATGCGGGGTTTTCTTTTCCAGTCATCTTCAAGCCGGACCAAGGCGAACGCGGATTTATGGTAAAAAAGATTTCATCCGAAAGTCAGGTGGAAGCTTACCTGAATTCGTACACCAAAGATTTTCTTATCCAGGAATTTCTCGATTTACCCGTGGAGCTCGGAGTCTTTTATACCCGGATGCCGGATGAGTCTGAAGGATATGTAAATTCCGTAGTGATTAAAGATATGCTTTCGGTGATGGGTGACGGCAGGTCAACAGTAAGAGATCTTATTCTGGATAAGCCTCGTGCAAAGCTTCAATGGAAAAGAATGAAAGAGGCACATGCCAGTCAGCTTGGCAGGATTATCCCGGAAGGAGAAAAATTTATATTAAATGCTATTGGTAATCATTCACTCGGAACAACTTTTTTGAATGGTGATCACCTGATCAATGCCAGGCTCTCCAAAACATTCGACACCATTAGTAAGCAGATTGAAGGATTTTATTTTGGCCGGTATGATCTTCGGTGCGCAACCATTGAAGATTTATACGAAGGAAAAATAAAAATTATGGAACTCAATGGATGTGGTGCAGAGCCGGCACACATCTATCATCCCGGATTTCCACTTTGGAAAGCAATGGGAATTTTGTTTACGCATTGGAAGAATATCTTTCGGATCAGTATGCAGAATCATAAAAGCGGAATTCCCTTCACTCCGTTTCGGGAAGGCAAAATGATCTATAAAAAATTTAAAGAAGCAACTCAGCCTCAATGAACGCGTTGCAAACTTTTTTGATCGCTTTCGTTTTCAGCTTCCTGGGTTCAATTCCTCCCGGGACATTGAACCTGACCGTGCTTCGGCTTGGGCTAGAGCACAAAATGAATATTGCCTGGAGATTTGCGTTGGCTGCAGCACTGGTCGAATATCCGTATGCCTGGTTGGCGCTGCTTTTCGAGGATTGGATTACCGCATCACCCGTTGTTGTTAATAATTTTAAGTTGATCAGCGCGGTGGTTATGATTACGCTGGGTGTTATCACTATCCGTTCGGCTTCAAAGGCCACCCCTGCTGCGGAAACGGTTCGCGAAAGTGGTTTTAGAAAAGGATTGTTATTGAGTGTTCTTAACCCGCTTGCATTACCGTTTTGGATTGGTGTTACTGCGTATTTAAAAAGTCAAGGCTGGATCTCCCTTTCAACTGCAGCAGAAGTACATAGTTATCTTTTGGGCATTTCACTGGGTGCATTGGTTTTATTAATCAGCGTGGCCTACCTCGCCAGGAAAGCAACTACGGTCTTCTCCGTACAAGGGAAAGTGAAATTTATTCCGGGAGTTGTGTTGCTCCTACTTGGGATCTATGCACTTGCAGCCTACCTGCATTCTTTGGTTGATTAAAAAATTGTAGCTTACCCTAAACTTGTAAACGGTGAAGTTTCTGCATTTGATCTCTGGGCCGCGTAACATTTCCACTGCATTGATGTATTCCTTTGCGCAACGCAGCGACACACTTGCTGTGGATGAACCTTTCTACGCGATGTATTTTTCTAAAACGGATGTTCATCATCCTGGAAAAGAAGAAGTACTGAAAGCACAATCTGCTGATGAAGAAAAAGTTAAATCAGAAGTTTTCAGCAAGCATTCAAGGCCGGTGTATTTTATTAAGAACATGGCGCACCACATTGAGGTCATGAACAATCTTGATTTTCTTTCTGGCTGCATTAATATTTTCCTGATCCGGAATCCCAGACAAATCATAGCAAGCTATGCGCAGGTCGTTGAAAATCCTTTGATGCGCGACATCGGTATTGAATACGAATGGAAACTATTCGAAAAACTTAATGACCCGAAAAGCATGGTTATTGATTCAGGCTTGCTGCTCGAAAATCCTGAATCCGTACTGAAGCAGGTGTGTGAGCGTGTCGGAATTGCCTTTGAGAAACAAATGCTGACCTGGAAACCGGGACCAAAAACGTATGACGGGGTTTGGGCTCCGCATTGGTATGCGAACGTTCATAAATCATCAGGCTTTGAAAAGCAGCCAACCAGTGAACGAACATTGCCGGATCAACTTAAACCTCTTGCTGAGCAAGCAGATGTTTACTATAAAAAACTTTTACAACACGCCATAAGACCTTAGGTATGCTGCAGAAATACAATCCAAAAAACGAAAACATCATCGTACATGTTGGCGGTAAACTGCTTCCGCGGAATGATGCAAAAGTTTCTGTATTCGATAGCTCCGTTCAGGGCGGAGATGCGGTGTGGGAAGGACTGCGGGTTTACAATGGCGGGATCTTTTGTTTAGATAAACACCTGGATAGACTGCAAGCATCTGCACATGCATTGGCCTTTACGGATATCCCAGCAAAGGAAACTGTTAAGAAAGCTATTTTTGAAACCCTACAAGCGAATGGCATGAAGGATGAAACACACATCCGCCTTACACTCACACGCGGTGAAAAGGTTACTTCCGGCATGGACCCGCGAGTAAATACGAAAGGCTCCTGCCTGATTGTATTGGCGGAATGGAAACCACTTGTGTATGACAACAGCACCGGCATCAGAGTGATCACTTCTTCGATGCGGAGAAATAATCCTCAGTTCCTGGATTCAAAAATTCATCATAGTAATTTATTGAATAATATTCTCGCAAAAATTCAGGCGAACGTTGCGGGAGTTGATGCTGCGTTGATGCTCGATCATCAGGGATTTGTAGCGGAACTGAACGACATCAATCTTTTTATGATAAAGGATAATGTTGTGTATACTCCGCATGCCGATGCATGCCTGCATGGCATTACGCGAAGTCTTGTTATTGAGCTTTGTAAGGCAAACAACATTTTAGTTGAAGAACGGAATTTATCTCTTACAGAATTTTATACAGCCGATGAGGTTTTCGGTACAGGGACGATGGGCGAGCTAACTCCGGTTACAGAAATAGACGGGAGAAAAATCACAAACCGTTCAACTAAATCGCTGCTCAAAGACTTGCGTGAAAAATTCAAAACGCTGATTCCGAAGTATTCCGAAAAACTTCCGTTTTAAAAACTCAGGGTTGATTGATTGTTGGTAATACTAAGCTTACCGGTTGCTCCTTCAATCCAGGGCAGGTTTGGGTACTCGTGCCCGATTGGAAAATTGAACCCAATCGGGTAGTTAAATTCGCGTGTGTGATTGCGAATAATCTGTTCAACCGTTTCTCCAAAAGGCAATTCACTTTCTTTTATACCTGTCATGTGCCCAACAACAAGGCCGGCCAGATGTTTTAGTTTACCGGCACGCATAAGCTGCACCAGCATGCGGTCAAGTCGATAGGTGTATTCACCAATCTCTTCGATAACAAGAATTTTGCTGTCGGTTTGTATTTCGGTTGAAGTGCCTAATGAATCGGCAAGCAACGAGAGATTACCACCCACTACTTTGCCTTCACTAATACCTGTACGATTGCTGGCGGATGGCGCAGCAGTTAATGGGTTGGCCGTTCCAAAAAGCAGGCTGCGAAGAGATTCCACTGAATCAGCAAATTCTGTTTTAGGGAACTGCACAGGCATCGGTGCGTGAATGCTTTGAATAGTGAGCGACTGAAGTTTCAGGTGTAATGCGGTAACATCACTAAAACCGCAAATCCATTTTGGGGATTTTTGAAATGTTGAAAAATCAAGCAGATCAAGAATCCTTGTTGTTCCATAACCGCCACGGGCACAGATCACCGCCTTAACAGAAGAATCATCGAGCGCCTTCTGAAAATCACTCAGCCGTTCAGCGTCCGTACCGGACAGATAGCTGTGCGTATCGCTTAAAAGATTGTAACTCAGGGTAACGTTCAGCCCCCAGGATTGAATAATGGCTACGGAAGTTTCGATACTTTTTGCATC
>Ga0075154_10001371_pt1 | contig 17642 bp, 13 predicted proteins | sample JI71714BDNA_FD_70965 | JGI IMG/M metagenome (GOLD analysis project Ga0075154, IMG submission 70965) | Wastewater effluent complex algal communities from Wisconsin, to seasonally profile nutrient transformation and Carbon sequestration -... | ecosystem: Engineered > WWTP > Effluent > Algae...
ACCACAAGGGATTGGCCTCGTCTCATATCACCAGCGGTGAATACCTTATCGATATTCGTTCTATATCCTTGATCTTTTACGTTGCCTCGGCCGTCTAATTCAACGTTTAAGCCCTGGAGAAGTCCTTCGGCTTGTGGGTGTAAGAATCCCGCTGCAATCAAGGCCAAATCACAAGGTAAAATGCGCTCTGTACCGGGTATTTCAACCATTTTCATTTTCCCATCCTCCAATACCCATTCGATGGAAACAATTTGAAGGCCAGTCAATTGACCTTGTTCATTCCCTACAAAGGCCTTCGTTTGAATCGACCAATTTCGATCACATCCCTCCTCATGGGATGAGGAAGTTCGAAGCTGCATGGGCCATTGCGGCCACGGCGTGGATTGATCACGCGATGTAGGCGGCATGGGCATAATCTCGATTTGCGTAACCGAGGCTGCTCCATGGCGGTTTGATGTACCAACACAATCCGAACCTGTATCACCGCCACCAATCACAACTACGTGTTTGCCTTCAGCCAACAACGCTCCATGCGCATAAGCTTTACCTTGGTGGTCTTTTGCGAGATCGACAGGTAAACCGCGACTTTCAGCCACGCGTTTGTTTTGTTGACTCAAAAACTCCATGGCAAAATGCACACCCGAGAGCTGTGCGCCTGGGACCGTTTCGAGTCCGCGGGGTACGGTAGACCCACCAGCTAAAATGATGGCATCAAAATCATCCAGCAATTGATTTGCTTTGATGTCTATTCCAACGTTAATACCGGTTTTGAATTGGATACCTTCGGCTTCCATGACACGCAAACGTCTGTCAATGATGGATTTATCTAATTTGAAGTCTGGAATTCCATACCGTACCAGACCTCCAATTTGATCAGCGCGTTCTAAAACCGTGACTTGATGCCCGGCTTTGTTGAGTTGGGCCGCCGCAGCTAATCCAGCTGGTCCAGAACCTACAATGGCCACTGACTTACCTGTTCGTTTAACCGGTACATTAGGCTTTACCCAGCCTTGAGCAAATGCCTCCTCAATAATGGATTTTTCAATAAACTCGATCGCTACAGGAGGTTTATTGATTCCCAATACACAGGAAGCCTCGCAAGGTGCAGGACAAATACGTCCCGTAAATTCGGGGAAATTATTGGTTGATGCGAGTAATTCATACGCCATCGACCAGTTTTTTTCGTAAACGGCATCGTTAAATTCCGGAATAATATTTCCGAGAGGGCATCCATTATGACAAAAAGGAATCCCACAATCCATACACCGCGCGGCTTGGTCCAGCGTTTGGGCCGGATCGACGGGGAGTTCTACTTCCTGATAATCTAATCTACGTTCGTCGACCGGACGTTTCAATGAGGGTTGACGATCGATTTCTAAAAATCCAGTTGGTTTTCCCATGGTTTTGTTGCAAATTTTATCGTGGTCAATTAGGCAGCTCCAACCGCTGATTTCATTTTCTTTTGTTCTACAATGCGCTTATAATCCCGAGGATAAACCTTGGTGAAATGTGCAAGGGTATGGGTCCAATCGGCCAACATACGTTGAGCGACTTGGCTACCTGTTTTCGTTGCATGGGTTTTGATCATCGTGAAAAGTAGTTCTTGATCCCCTTCGTCAAGGTTCTCTAATTCCACCATTTCGGTATTGCATTTGTCGGCAAAATTCCCGTTGGGGTTATATACAAAGGCCAAGCCTCCGCTCATTCCAGCGGCGAAATTTTTACCCGTTTCGCCTAATACGGCCACCACGCCACCCGTCATGTATTCACAGCCGTGGTCTCCAAGACCTTCCACAACCACTTTCGCGCCTGAGTTTCGAACACAAAAGCGTTCCCCGGCGATCCCACGGATATAGGCATTCCCTGAGGTAGCACCATAAAAGGAAACATTTCCAACAATCATATTCTTCTCCGCTTCAAATGGTGCTTTATTATCCGGATATACGATCAACTCCGCTCCACATAAGCCTTTTCCAAAATAGTCATTGGCATCCCCTTCGAGTTCGAAAGTTAACCCACGGGTAGAAAATGCCCCGAAAGACTGTCCTGCTGTACCTTTGAAGTGGTAGTGGATCGTGCCATCGGGCAAACCTGCCCCTTTGTAGCGTTTGGATACTTCGTTAGACAACATCGCGCCTATCGACCGGTTGAGGTTATTCACCGAATAGGTGGCCTGAACAGGTGTTTGATGATTCAGGGCCTCATGAGCATCCGAAATCATGGTCCAGTCGAGGACCTCTTGAATACCGTGGTCTTGCTCTTCCTGTTTGAATAGCGCGACAGAGTCGTCAGCACCTTCTTTGTGCAAGATCGCATCCAATTTCAGGTTTTTGTATTTCCAATGTTGAATATCGGTTCTTTGCTGGAGCATTTGGGCTTGTCCAACCATTTCTTGGATCGTCCGGAACCCTAATTCCGCCATAATTTCACGCATTTCCTCGGCAAGGTAATGAAACATATTCACTACGTGTTCGGGTTTGCCTGAGAAGAGGGCACGCAGCTCCTCCCGCTGGGTAGCAACACCCACGGGACAGGTATTCAAATGGCATTTTCGCATCATAATACAGCCTACAGCGACAAGGGCAGCGGTGGCTACACCATATTCTTCGGCGCCTAATAGCGTGGCAATAACCAAATCCCGACCCGTTCTCATTTGACCGTCCGCCTGAACCGTGATGCGGCCTCTAAGTTTGTTTTTAACCAAGGTTTGGTGTGTTTCCGCTAACCCCAATTCCCAAGGCAGTCCCGCGTGACGGATGGAGGAAAGCGGAGAAGCCCCCGTACCGCCATCATGTCCTGCAATAAGGACCACATCCGCATGAGCTTTGGTAACTCCCGTGGCGATGGTCCCGACACCGGCTTCAGATACCAACTTCACTGAGATTCGCGCATCTCGATTGGCATTTTTGAGGTCATAAATGAGTTGGGCCAAATCTTCAATCGAGTAAATATCGTGGTGTGGCGGTGGTGAAATCAACCCGACACCTGGAGTAGAATGGCGCACTCGACCAATCCATTCATCCACTTTGTGCCCGGGTAATTGTCCTCCCTCACCCGGTTTGGCTCCTTGGGCCATTTTGATTTGCAGTTCCTTGGCTTGGGTTAAGTAATGACTTGTAACACCAAATCGGCCTGATGCTACTTGCTTGATGCTAGAGGATAAATTGTCTCCTTCGGGGGTAATGTCATACCGTATTTCATCTTCACCTCCTTCTCCTGAATTGGATCTTCCACCAATTCGATTCATAGCGATGGCCAGGGTGGTGTGTGCTTCCCACGAAATAGAGCCAAAGGACATTGCGCCCGTCGCAAACCGCTTGAAAATTTCTGAGGCAGGCTCCACTTCATCCAACGGAATAGGTTGTCCTTTCTTAAATTTCAATAAGCCACGTAAGGTTAAAGCCTCTTTGCTTTGGTCATTAATGAGTTGGCTGTATTTTTTGAAAATACTATATCCTTTCGTGAAGTCTTGGTCACCAACCCGACATGCCTGTTGCAGCAGGTGGATGGTTTGGGGATTAAACATGTGCCGCTCCCCACGTTGTTTCCACTGGTACACGCCGCCTACTTCGAGTCGCTGTACCGAGGTGGAGGAGAACTTAGGGTAAGCTATGCCATGGCGAAGAATGGCTTCTTTGGCAATTTCTTCTAATCCCATGCCTTCGATTCGCGAAACCGTTCCTGTAAAATACCGGTCAATCACCTTTTTGTTTACCCCAACACACTCGAATATTTGTGCGCCTTGGTAAGATTGAAGCGTTGAAATACCCATTTTGGAGAAAATTTTCAACAATTCTTTATCAACCGCTTTGATGTAGTTTTTGAATAGTTTTTCATCTGACCAGTCACCTTCGAGCTGACCTTTTTTATTCATGCTGGCTAAGGTTTCAAAAGCCATGTACGGACAAACGCCGGCTGCTCCGTACCCAATCAGGGTAGCAACTTGGTGTGTTTCCCAAATGTCACCAGCCTCAACCAAAATACCTACTTTTCCGCGAAGTCCTTTTCGGATCAAGTAATGATGTACGGCTGCCGTGGCTAAAAGAGAGGGGATAGGCGCATGCTCAGAGTCAATGGCGCGGTCCGATAAAATGATAATTTCAAAACCATCCTCAATCGCATCCAGTGCATACCGACAGATCCTTTCCAAAGCAAATTCAAGCGTTTGCGCGGGATGATGGGTATTTACCTTAAAATAGGTATTAATGGTTTTGGCTTGAAAGCCTTGGTGATCAACAAACCGAAGTTGATCAAATTCAGATGGAGTTAAAACAGGCTGTTCTAGCTGAACTTGACGGCAGTGAAGCGCTGATTCTGTTAATATATTCTCTGTAGAACCCACATAGGAGATCAGCGACATGATGGATCGTTCCCGAATGGAGTCGATCGGCGGATTGGTGACTTGAGCAAAGAGTTGTTTAAAATAATAGGACAAATGTTGGCTCTGGTCGGATAGAATCGCGAGCGGTGTATCGACCCCCATAGAGCCGATGGCCTCTTGGCCACTGGTCGCCATGGGGCCAAGAATCATCCGAAGATCTTCGGAAGTAAAGCCGGCAGAAATTTGTCTTTTCAATAAAGATGCTTCATCGTATCGATTGTACGGACGAATAGAGGCTGGGAGATCTTTGATATTGATTTTGAATTCATCCAACCAATCTTGGTAAGGCTGGCGGTTACAAATCTCCGTTTTTAGTTCCTCGTCCGGTATGATTCGTCCCTGTTCCATATCGACCACAAACATCCGACCCGGTTGTAGTCGACCTTTGGAAACAACCTTTCCGGGATCTACGTCGAGCACCCCTGCCTCTGAGGCCATGATAACCGTATCGTCATCCAAGACCCAATAGCGGGAAGGGCGCAAACCGTTCCGATCGAGTGTTGCCCCCACAATTTTACCATCCGTGAATGAAATAGAAGCCGGGCCATCCCAAGGTTCCATAATGGTCGCATGGTATTCATAAAATGCCTTCCGCGCGGGATCCATGTCGGCGTTACCATCCCAAGCTTCCGGTATCATCATCATCATGACATGTGGAAGGCTTCTACCTGATAAATACAGGAGTTCGATGGCATTATCCAGATGAGCCGAGTCCGAGTTTCCTTGGTCACAGATAGGCAGGATCATATTCATTTCTTCTTCGGTAAAATAGTCCGAGAAGAAGCTTTTTTCACCTGCACGAATCCAATTCACATTCCCTTTGACGGTATTGATTTCACCATTGTGTGCAATAAACCGAAAAGGTTGAGCTAATTTCCACGAGGGAAATGTATTGGTCGAGAATCGGGAGTGGACGATGGCGAAGGCCGATACTACATTTTTGTGTAGGAGATCAGGGAAATAATATTTAAGCTGTTCGGTGGTTAATTGCCCTTTGTAGGAGATCGTGCGGCACGAGAGTGACGAGAAATAGAAATGCTCGGCAGCTCCTTTGACGGACTCTCGAATAATGCGCGAAGCATATTGCCGAAATACATAGAGCTTCCGCTCAAACGATACATCGTCGGTGCAATCGTCAGGTCGTTTGATGAACATTTGTTCCACGGAGGGTTCCACAGAACCAGAACCATCCCCAAGGGTTTGATTTTGGGTAGGTACTTCACGATACCCTAACAATTCCATATTAAGCCGCTCCAAGTTTCGGAATAAGATATCCTTACACTCTTGCTTGGCCAAGGGGTCACGCGGGAAAAACACCATACCAACGCCATACTCAGCGGAAGCGGGTAGTTTAATGCCAATTTTGCGGCATTCATCTAAAAAATACTCGTGTGGGATTTGAATTAGAATTCCGGCTCCGTCACCGGTTTGTGGATCACATCCACAAGCGCCACGGTGGTCCATCCGCTCCAACATCGTTATGGCATCAGCAACGATTTGATGCGATTTACGCCCCTTTAAGTGCGCGCGAAAGCCAATACCACAGGCATCATGCTCAAACTCCGGCCGATAAAGGCCTACCTGGTTCGGTGTCACTGTCATTTCCAAACGTAATTTGTAATTGTTGGTCAAATTGTACTCGAGATATCAAAAAAGTCCTAAATAAGGTGTTTGGTTTTAGGGGCCTTTTACGATTGATTTATGTATTATCCCTGCAATGTAATAATTAAATTATTTGGCCAAAAGACTTTTAAGCCAAATTTTATTTCATTAAACAAAATAATTAGGATAATAATAGAATCTATAAAAATTATACAATTAACTGGCCAATCCGCTCAAATTTATGCTGAAAATGGGGGTAGAGTTGGTTACATTGATGCAAAAAACTGTTCAATTTGGTCTTGATCCAAATGGATTTGGGTTTGTAACTCGGGGAGAGAACCAAATTTTCTTTCAGGGCGAATCCAGCGGTGGAGTCGGACTTTCATGTGCTCGCCATAAATATCTTGGTTGAATTTAAAAATATGCACTTCGTGTGTTCTGCCCGTTCCTTCTACTGTAGGTCGAGTCCCAATATTCATCATTCCCGGGTACCAGTCGCCTCGCACGAATGCTTCAACCGCATAGACACCATGTGGTGGAATGAGTTTGTACGGTTCATTAACCATCACATTGGCTGTTGGAAATCCGATGGTGCGGCCGAGTTGTCGGCCTTTTACCACGACGCCCTCGAAACTGTAGGGGCGACCTAATAGTTCGGTTGCCAATTCCAAATGGCCTGTCTGTAAAGCCTGCCGAATTTGAGTCGATGAAATGGTGAGGTGATCGATTTCTTGTTTGGAGATTTCTTCAACCTGAAAGCCAAACGTCTCTTGGTGAGCCTGTAAATACGCCATATCTCCAGACCTATTTTTTCCAAACCGATGGTCATAGCCAATAACAAGCTGACAGGTCCCAATGCCATCGACGAGAATTTTCTGGACGTAGTTTTCCGCGGTCATTTCGGAAAACTCGCGGTGAAAAGGTAGGATAAGTAAATGATCGATTCCTGATTCGGCCAAGAGTTCGATTTTCTCCTCTATGGTCGATAGAAGCTGGAGCGGCTGGTCGGAGGGTGATACAACCAGTCTGGGGTGAGGCCAAAACGTTAAGACGACAGATTCGCCATGGCAAGCCAATGCTTTTTCACGCACGCGCCGAAGTAGTGCCTGATGCCCGGCGTGTACGCCATCAAAGGTTCCACTGGTTACCACCGCACAGGGTAAGCGATGAAATTCATTCAGCTGATAATATACCTTCACGCGTTTTTAATTCTTGAATGAGTGACTCGATGCTCTGGGCATCTTCGATACGAAAGGATCCAATGCGTGTTCGACGCAAGGCGGATAAATAAGCCCCACTGCCTAATAATTGACCAAAATCTCGGACTAAACTACGGATATAAGTCCCTTTAGAGCAAACAATTCGAAAATGAATTTCAGGGAATTGACGGGTATCGAGTTCAAATACAGGAACAGAGACCTGCCGAACTTTCAACTCCATTGTTTGTCCTTGCCGCGCAGCTTCATACGCTCTTTTTCCACCTACTTTTACAGCCGAGTGCATGGGAGGGATTTGTTCGATATCCCCTGTGAGTTGATTTTTTACCGACTCAAGCGCTTCTGGAGTAATATGATCTATTGGAAATTCGTGATCAAATTCAGTCTCCAAATCAACGGAAGGGGTTGTTTTTCCTAAAACGAATGTACCCGTATACTCTTTTTCTTGAGCTTGGTATAGGTCAATTTCTTTTGTTTTTTTTCCAGTACATAAAATCAGCAGACCCGTAGCGAGCGGGTCTAGGGTCCCGGCATGACCGACTTTTTTGAATTTCCCGCCATAGCGAACTTTATTCACCACGTCAAAGGATGTCCAGGTCAAAGGTTTGTCTACTAACAATACGTAGTCTCTTGGTATTTCGGGGTTCATTATTTTACTAAGTTCAAGTCTACACCAGCAGCTAATAAGCCCAGAATGACCAATCCCAAAGCTATTCGGTAGTATCCAAATACTTTAAAGCCATATTTTTGCAGATATCCTATGAAGAAGCGAATTGCGGCGAGAGCGACAAAGAAAGCTACTACATTGCCGATGACCAAGAGTTGCCATTGATTCGCATCGAAGGTTAGTGTCCCGGATTTATATCCTTTCAAAAGCTTATATCCAGAAGCGGCTAACATGGTGGGAACAGCTAAGAAGAATGAAAATTCGGCTGCGGTTTGGCGCGTTAGTCCCTGAAACATACCCCCAATAATCGTCGAGGCTGACCGTGAAACCCCAGGAATCAAGGCTATACATTGGAAAAATCCGATTTTAAGCGCTTGAATGTAGGTGGGATCGGTTTTGTCAAGCTTTCCTTCAAAATACCGATCAATAAAGACGAGTACAATGCCGCCTATCAACAAAGAAATGGCTACGGTCACCACAGATTCAAGCATGGCATCAATCACATCGCCCAGTAAAAAGCCCACAATAGCGGCTGGGATAAAGGCGACGGCCAATTTGAGATAAAACTGAAAAGACTGAAGAAATTTGCGCCAATACAATACCAAGACGGACAAAATGGCGCCGAATTGAATGTTTACCTCAAAGATTTTGGTGAACGGATCATCGTGGATTCCCATGAGGGAAGCGCCCAAGATCATGTGTCCTGTCGAGCTAATCGGCAGATATTCGGTTAGCCCTTCAATAATGGCTAACACAATGGATTCAAAAATTGTCATACCTTATTTTTTCTTCATGATGGCATAAAATTCAACCATAAAGCCCAAAAAGGCTAGGACAGGGCCTAAGGTCAAACCTAAAAATCCAAAACCGTACGGTTCACTATCGAGTGTCATCACGAAAAATCCCCCCAAAATGAGGGCTAAGCCGATGAGCATCCAGAGATAATTTGATTTTCCAAATGGGAGGGAAGAAGGGGTGTCTTGCTTTTGCATATTAATTTAATTCATCTAAATCCATTTTTAAATAACGACTGATCGCATGGTAGGTACTTGCGAAGCCCAGTAATGCGCCAATAATCAAAACCATACCGGCCAATAGAACGAAATGGGTATAATTTTGCACCAAGGCTAATCCGGGTATCTGCTGAACGGCTATTTGTTGAAACAGGCTAATTAAAGCTAGCGCGATGGTCGAAGCCACCAAGCCTTGCACAACGGATCGGATCAAGTAGGGTTTTTTAATAAACCCATCTGTAGCCCCCACGAGTTGCATGGTCCGAATCAAAAATCGTTGTGAATGGAGGGCTAATCGAATGGTATTATTAATTAAGAGAATGGTGGCAACCAAAAAGAGTAAAACAATGACAGAAACCGTCAGGTAAATGCGGTGAATATTATCGGTCACTTCGATCATGAGGGCTTGTGCATAGCTTACTTCGTACACCCCCGGAATTCTTTCTAACGTGGCTTTTACAGTCGATAACTGATTAAAATAGGTTTCTTGGATACGAATACTAAAAGCGTCACGAAATGGGTTTTCCTGTAAAATCATCTGGTAATCCTCTTTGGTGTCTTTTGTAAAGGATTCTGCGGCTTCTTTTTTCGAGACAAATCGAATCTGGGGTGTGGACCCTTGTTTGAGTACAAAGGGGAGCTGACCGATACGTTGCGACAAGGAATCGATTTGGCCGGAAGAAATGTCTTTTTGGAGATAGGCTTGAACCTCCACGTTTTCTTTCACAAACCGGATGACCTCCCGTGATGTTACGGCAATCCAACCGCAGAAGCCTATAAGAAACAACGCCACGGTGAGGCTCACGGCGATGAGGAGGCTGGGGTAACTACCGGGTTTTTTGGGTTGGTTCATAAAACAAAGATTACCTACGTTACAAAGGTACATTTATCTAAGAAAAAGAGAGAATCCCTTATGTTTTTTTAACACTTACGATTTTTGTTTCGCTTTCATCTCCTCTGCTTTCCATTCGGCAATTACTTCTGGAATGGTTTGTTCGATAATTTGGGTAACGATCTCCGTAATTTCTTCCAAGGTTTGGTCGGGCCTAAAGTAAATAGGTTCTTTAAAGCGGATGGTTAAATCGGTATTCCGTTTTTTATAATTGAGTCCTGTTTTGTTGAATGCCCGCCGAAACCCATTAATCACCACCGGAACGACGATGGGGTTGTTTTCTTTGATGATGTGGGCTGTACCTTTGCGAATCGGGGCGTAGGGGCTGGTTGTTCCTTGTGGAAAACTAATCACCCAACCCGACTGCAGGCCCATAGATACTTGATCTGCTGCGGAGGTGTCGACCTGTCTTTGCACATTTTCACCTTTAGCACGCCATGACCGGTCTACTAAAATTGCCCCGGCTAAACTAAACATCTTAGGCAAAAAACCCTCTTGCATGGTTTCGCGGGCTGCAATGTAAAACGTACGTGCTCGGGGGGCAAAGAGGTAAATCGGAAGTAACCGGCTTCCCATTCCCCATTTAGCGGCGCAAAAAATATGGTAGAATGTGATAACGTCGGCGAAGTAGGTTTGATGATTGGAGATGAAAAAGACATTTTGATTGGGCAGTCCTTTCAAATGATGCGCGCCTTGGACATGCAGTTTGTTGGCAACAGCTAAGCGCCAAAATGTGGGGAAACCAGCTACAAAAATGATGAGTCGCTTGAGGAAAAGAGAATTTCCAAACGGATCCCGCTCAAAAAAACCAAACAAATCTAGGCGGGCCGCCCATTGACGGATGGGGGGAGCTTTTGGATCGACAATCGGGAGGAAGTTCTGCAGGATTTTCAACATAGCTTAAGCTCTTCGGTCTAGTTCATCGCGAATATGCGCTGCCTCTTCGTAATTTTCTTGCATTAACGCCTCGTCAAGCAGACGTTTTAACTCTTCCGTGGATAATGCGGTCAATTTATTAACGGGCTGACTGGACGACATTAGCGGTAGGTCCTCGATGTCAGGATCCTCACCCTCGGCTTTTTCTACTTCTTCAGGCTCGATACCTACTTCCTTCATTACTTTATCTTGAATGTAAATAGGTACGTCAAATCGCAGTGCGATGGCCACAGCATCGGAGGGACGAGCATCGATACTTTTCTGCCTGATGCCGTCCGTACAAATGATTTGTGCATAAAACACACCTTCCCGGAAATCAGAAATGATAATTTCTTCAACAGTATAATCAAAGGCTCGTGCAAACGACTTAAATAAGTCATGGGTCATAGGCCGTGCCATCGGAACGCGATCAAGTTCCCACGCAATGGCATGTGCCTCAGGCGTCCCAATAATGATCGGAACTTGCCTGTACCCGTTGTCCTCGCGCAAAATAAGTACGTATGAACCGTTTCGGGGCTGACTCTGATTTAAATCGGATATTTCTAACTTTATTTTTTCCACGTGGCAAATATACTAATTTTAACGTTGCTCCCCAAGAGCGGTGAATTCCTCAAAATGGATCTGGACTTTTCCTGTACGGATCTCGTCGGGTAATAAGGTCCAAAGGCCTTCTTTGTTATTGAATGTATCAATGTTGGCGGTTTGCGGTTCAATGGCGATGGATTTACGTGATGGGGGAGTGTATAACGTAAAATAGCGATTTTCCGCTGAAAAAAGGCAAGTAAGCCGACCCACTGAATTCATAAGCTGGATTTCGTTTTCTCCGTGTTCGCTGAATTGATATACTTGGTCTAAGTATTTATTGTGTAACGAGATCGTGCCCCCAGATACCGGAATAGGTGCTTCAGCGCTTTTGGGGATCATATCGGGGCCCAAAGGAATCACAGAATGAGCTGGTAGTGTGAGGGTAAAGTCTTCAATTTTTGTTGGGCCTATTTTGAAATACGGATGCCATCCCCAAGCTGCAGGAACGGGTTGGGAACCTGTATTCTGAATCTGATACTCCACGATTAACCCGGTATTTACCAATTGAAAGTGCATTTCGATCGCAAAGGGAAAGGGATAGCCCGGCTCTTGACCCGTATAGGTAAATCCACAAATGAGCTGGTCAGACGTATGTTGGACCAGCTGAAAGTCTTGATTCCAAACCAACCCATGCAACGCATGGTTCCGATCTTTTTCATTTGGATACAGCTGGTAGGTGACCTCCTCCCATGTATAACTTCCGTGTTTGATCCGATTGGGGAATGGATAAAGGACAGCGGAAGGAAAACCATCAGCCCATTGGGGAGTATCCATTGGGCAATCAATTAATTCAATGTGACGGTAGGTAAGCGAAGTAAGTAAAGCACCCAAGTCAGGTCGGATATCCGCGGTGTATTGACCGTCAGGAGAATTAAGACGGAAAGTTTTAGGCATGTGGAAGATTTGTATAGCGCAAAGGTCAGGCTTTTGAGGGAAATTTACAAACGCCCTTCCACACCCAAACCAAATAAAGCGAAGTCGTACCGGACTGGGTCCTCTGGCGCCCATAGCCGAAGTTGCTGGGTTAATTCCTGCGCCATAAGCCAGTCTGGCTTGGGGCGCGTAATCAATCCCAAAGCACGGGCTACGCGTTCAACGTGGACATCGCAGGGGCAAATCAGTTGGGCAGGTTTAATCCGTGTCCACAAACCAAAGTCAACACCTCGGTCATCCTGTCGAACCATCCAACGTAAAAACATATTCAATCGTTTGCAACTCGATCCTTTGGCGGGTTTGGCGATGTGTTTCTGGGTCCGAGAGGGTGCATCAGGCAATGAAAAGAAGCGATCATGAAAGGAATTTAAACCTTTTTCTGCCTCCCAATAGGAGGTAAAATCATGGGGTAAAAAGGCATCTTCTAACGAATCGAATTGCCTGTAATGGTGCTGGAGCCAGTGTAGAAAATACAATGTGTCCAAATCGTTGAAAGTCCTGTGTTTAAAACCCACGAAAGGCTTGAGGTCATTTTCTTCGAATCCACGAATAAAGTCAGCGGGGGCATGATCCATTTGCTCCAGTAAAATATGACATTTGGAAATAATAGTTTTCCGTTGTCCCCAAGCTAACACAGCAGCAAAAAAGCCTGCAATTTCGATATCCGCTTTTTTTGAAAATGCATGTGGAATCGAAATGGGATCGTTGGGTATAAAGTCAGGAACGTTGTACTGATCCACTTTTTCGTCCAACCATTTTTTTAAATCGTCATTCATTTTTTGAACAGCCGAAGTAAAAAAACAATAGATCGCGATAAGGCTGAAAATACAGTCAAAATACCCGTGAACAGCAGTGAAAAAACCGTGATCACGGGGTACATAATGGTAAAGAATACGTTCCAGAGGATATCTTTTGGTGTTTTTTTCATTCGTTTGGATAAATTACATAGGAAACCTCAGCTCTCAAACGCGCATCGCGGGGTTGAAGTTTACGGAAAGCTGCAGGTGACACGCGGATTAAAACCCCATGATTGTCGCCCGTGTCGGGAAGCTGGCCAATCACTTTGACCAAAACGCTTGCTCCTGTAGCCTCATTTCGAACTTTTACAAGAGTTCCTACGGAAGCTTGACGATGCAAGGCCAGGTGTTTGTCGGATGCCGTTCGTGATTTAATCACCTCGGCAATACCTAGTTCCGTGACGGGAATGGCATGTAAATCTTTTCGATCAACGTGATACCCAGCTGGCACGAGATCTTTTGGTGCAGTTAGAACTAAACTTTGGCCGATCTGAATTTGATCATCTCCCATTTTATTCCAACTTTGCAGGGTAGCCAAGGGAATACCGTATAACCGGGCGATGCTATAGAGTGTTTCTTTTTCTTTGACAATGTGGTTTTTCTGTTGACCTGGTTCCATCGAAGGTACTTGATCATTGACCGGAAAGGTCAAAACTTGATCAATACTCAGAATAGGTTGCTGGGCTTGGACGGTAGGATTAAGGCGAAGGAATTCATCCATTGAGCAATTGTATCGTTTGATCAAGCTATACACCGTTTCTCCTTTCACCACCCGGTGGGTTTGTGTGGTGGCTTTTTGGCTCCAAGCCAAGAACGTAATTGCTGTAAAAAGTAGGGTACATAGGAAGTATTTCATATCGTATCAAGTCGTTCGTTTGGTCATTCGTTCAATATCTCGCCAATGAAGGGGGATGCGCTCTCCTAAATCAACGATGCCGTGGTCTGTAACGTATAGATCTGTTTCTAAACGGATACCTATATTTTCTTCTGGAATGTATAGGCCGGGTTCGCAGGTAATCACCATGCCAGATTGAATGGGTAAATCAATCGGACATGGATCATGGACATCAAGGCCAAGATGATGGCCAATGGAATGTGGAAACCATTTTTTGGTTTGGTCTGATTTATCCGGTGCATCGTCTTTTATCATGCCCAATGCAACCAGCGCTTCTGTCATAGCATTTTGGGCCATCCCTTTCCATTGGCCCAATGTCATTCCTATTTGTAGGCTTGCTTTACTTTGCTCCAGGACTTGATGGACAGCCTCGTAAATGGCAATTTGGCGAGAAGTAAATTTGCCCGATACCGGAAGTACACGGGTTATGTCAGCCTTATAATGTCCCCAATTGGCACCAAAGTCCAACAAGACTAAGTCGCCTGGGGTTAATGGCGCATGATTGGTCGTATAATGAAGGGTGCACGCGTTTTTCCCACTGGCAATTATAGGATCAAAGGCATGACCCTGAGCGCCTTGCTTAATAAAATGGTAGGTTAGTTCCGCTTCAATTTCATATTCAAAGTGCAAATGCGGAATTTTAGGTGCCGTTTGTTCAAAAGCTTGTTGGGTGATGGCTATAGCCCGGCGGATTGTCTCAAGTTCGTTTGAATCCTTTATGGCGCGCAGGGTATGTGTCCAAAACGCAAGCGACTCTACCGGGCGTTGATAGAGATTAGCGATCTCGCTTGCTAGTCGTTCGGGTGCTGTTAAAATCCCCGAGACTGTCGAGGGTAGGTTGATATAGACATGCTCAGCTTTAAATATGGAGCTTATAAGATGATCTTTCCAAGAGGACACCCATTGGATATTCCGACAACCTGACAGGGTTTGTGCTTTCTCTTTTGAGTATTTTTCACCCTCCCACAATTGGGAATGAGGTGTAGCCTCTGGAATGAAAATACTCTCCGTCCATGAATTTTCAGATTTGAAGGCCCAAAAAATGCCTCCCGGCTGATCCAATCCTGTTATATAAAAATAGTCTGAATTGGGAATATACGGGTGGTGCGCATCGGCGTTGGTGGGAAAAAAATCCGCATTAACCGCAATGACCATACTTCCCACTGGAAGCTTCTCGGCTAAAGCGCTCCGTCGGGCTTGATAAGCACTTGCGGGTTGTGGTTGATACCGAATCATAGCTTTATGCGGTAAATCATCAGTCCGGAATGTTTTTTTATTCGACGAAGGTAGGCTCCTAAAGTCTCTTCGCTAATCACAACTTTTTTCAACTCTTGCGAGGCATGAATAAAATGCAGTTGGTTATTTTGCCAAAAAGCTATACCCTCATGGTTGACATCAAGGCCGGCTACCTGCGATGTAAAGGCAATAATATCCCCATTTTGAATAAAATTCAAGTCGATAGGTAAGTTTTCCTTGGGAAAGAAGTGAAGTGTTTTTTCGCTTAATTCGTTTTCTTGGTGTTGAATTGCCATCCATTCTTTAATCGGAATATACGTTGGGTAGGCGCCTCGGTGGGTACTCATGTAATTGATTTTCTTTTTCCAAGGTTGTTCGTCTGGATGATGTACGGGTGCCAGCCATCCGTTTTGAACCCCGGCTTGAGCCCACGAAACAAAATAATGATGGCGGGATCCGTACCCATTCCGCTTGCCCCCCTGGTATCGATTTTGTTCAATTAAGGTAGGATAGGGGGTAGAATTCGGCTTCATAAGTGCCTTGGCTGTACAATATTCGACCAAGGTAAAGCAATCAAAGGCGTCAGTTCGACATACAAAGTCTTCTTTCGGGTTTTCAAGACTTCCCGCCACATAGGGTGACCCAAGTGTCAACAAGGCTTCTTGTACCATGGGATGTTGGGTGTCGGCTGTGCCCAGAAGCCAGAATAGAAGAAGATGAAGGTAGATCATAGCTTTTACTGGATAGATCGGGTGTAGATCTTTGGGGGTTCACCCGCTTTACTTTGAGTTCACAACAGCCGAGTCCTTGGAATATTCGGTAGGACTCGGCTATTGATTCGTACAATGAAAATCGAATACTACTGAGCGGGTTGTGTTGTATTTTTATCCTCAATCCAAGTCCGGGCATTGACAAAAGCCTCAAGCCAAGGTGAAACCTCATCGGTTTGATCTGGGTAAAAGGCCCAATTCCAAGGAAAGATTGAACGTTCAATATGGGGCATCATGACCAAGTGCCGTCCAGTTGGATCACACAGCATCGCTGTATTGTAATCCGATCCATTGGGATTGGCTGGATAGGAAGCATACCCATATTTGGCTACGATTTGGTAGGACTCCTCTGGCTCCGGCAGATCAAACTTCCCTTCTCCATGCGATACCCAAACGCCTAAGGTAGTCCCTGCTAAGCTATGCAACATCACGGATGGATTGGGCTGAATTTCAACCGAGGTGAATATACTTTCATGCTTCCTAGAAACATTATGTTTCATTTTGCCATGCGACGGAAGGTGAGGGTGGATGAGCTCAAGTTCCATAAACAATTGACATCCATTGCAAATACCGACCGAAAGTGTGTCCTCACGGGCAAAAAACGATTGTAAACTTGCTTTCGCTCGTTCGTTGTAAAGGAACGCACCCGCCCAGCCCTTGGCAGATCCCAATACATCTGAGTTGGAAAAACCACCTACAGCGCCGATAAATTGGATATCCTCCAACGTTTCCCGACCCGTGATCAAGTCGGTCATGTGGACATCCTTCACATCGAAACCCGCTAGGTACATGGCATGTGCCATTTCCCTTTCTGAATTTGAACCTTTTTCACGAATGATGGCTGCTTTGGGGCGTTTTTCACTCACTTTGGGTAGTTTCCCCGTGAAATGATTTGGAAATTGGAATTGGAGGGGTTGATGCTTGTATTGGTCGAAGCGAACGTGTGCCATTCCTCCTTTTGTTTGCTGCTGGTCCAACAAATAGGAAGTCTTGAACCATGTATCGCGTAACGTGGCGATGGCCAAGTCCCACGTAGCACTGCGGTGCTGGACACGCAAGGTATTTCCCACAGCAGGCTCTCCAATTTTAATGAGCTCAACTCCTTGTTGCGCCAAATTTTCAGCACCTTTTGAGGTCAGTTGAAGTACAAGCGCAGGATTTTCAGCCATTAATAAGGTAACCGTATCATACGCTCCCAAGTTATCCAAAAGGATATGGGCTCCGAGATCAACTTGAGAAAAACACATTTCCAGCAAGGTAGTGACCAAGCCTCCACTGCCAATATCATGTCCTGCGTCGACTTGACCTGCTTTAATCTGGCCTTGTACCGCATCAAAAACAAGCCTAAAATAGGCTGCATCGGTGATATTCGGTGTAGTTTGCCCAATTTTATTGACCAGTTGTCCAAAGGATGATCCCCCTAATGAAAAGGGTGATTTTGACATGGGAACGTAATAGATTGAATTTCCCGAATTTTTCAAAACCGGTTCAACAACCAAGCGGATATTATCACATGGACCTGCCGCTGAAATAATAACGGTGCCCGGTGCGACAACCTCTTGGTTCGGATATTTTTGTTTCATGGACAACGAATCCTTCCCAGTCGGTATATTGATCCCGAGTGCGATGGCAAATTCGGAGCAAGCTTCTACCGCTGCATACAGGCGGGCGTCCTCTCCAGGGTTTTTACAGGCCCACATCCAGTTGGCCGATAATGA
>Ga0075154_10001373_pt1 | contig 17627 bp, 20 predicted proteins | sample JI71714BDNA_FD_70965 | JGI IMG/M metagenome (GOLD analysis project Ga0075154, IMG submission 70965) | Wastewater effluent complex algal communities from Wisconsin, to seasonally profile nutrient transformation and Carbon sequestration -... | ecosystem: Engineered > WWTP > Effluent > Algae...
TAACCTATAACCTAAATTTCGAAAGGAAAAACCTAAGGTTTTTGCCATCCCTGATCCAAGCATAAATCTGAGGCCGCTGGTTCGATCCCAGCACATGGAGCCTGTAAGGCCCGTAGTTGATATTTAAGTGCTAGTTACGGAATCTTTCAGCTGGACACCAGCACACTTAGTTCCAGCGATAAACAAGAACTAACACAACTTACCTATACGAGTTAGTGTGCGTTTTCTTTGCACAACAACTAAGAAAGCTGAGCAATAATCTTTTTTCACACATGCCGCAAATGGACCATATGTGTAAACTGCCCTTTAAGTGCCTAAATTATACATGTTATTTTCAATGAACAACAACAATGAACTTGTAATTGAACCTATAGTAAATGATTAACATAATTCTAAATGATCAAGCTGAAGTTCACCTACTAAGGTAAAGCATTATTGAGGTACAAGCAATAGCTAAAATCTCTAGATTAGAATACAGAGTGTTGAGAGTGCTTCAGCTCTGTTGGGCCTTGACACTGCGCCACTTGTATTGCTAGATCTACATTCCCACTCTTGGACAGATGCACCCTGGTGCTAGAATGTGTTGAGAGATAACCATAGATGCACATTTAGAGCTGCAACTTGTTGTTCATATGATTTTGTCTAATGAAGTTGCTCTTTTCGATGTTTCAGGCATTTTGGGGGTGGATTTGTTTGCCTGTAACAAAGTTGCTCTATCATTATTTTAGGCATTTGGGGGGAGTCAAAGTTGCACTGATCTGATTGGCTAATCAAGAAGTTTTCAAAAAAAATTTCTTGGAAAAAAATCGACGTTAGATATAACTATGACACCCACTATTGATTAAATCTTTTCTTTTAGCGAAAAATGCAGCATGAGCTGGCATTTTCATCCTCAACTTTTTTGTTAAGTTTTGTTGTTATCAAATCCAAATTGTCCGCGTAAATGCAACTTGATCTGATATTCTTAAGACTCGAGTATGTGTTTCTAGCAGAAATGCGGCTACAGGTGGCTTTGTGGATTGTTCAACTTGCTCTTGCGTTTCATAGCTATGGAGGAATTGATATCGTTATTCGTCAAATTTTGAGATTGAATCTGATTCTGGATGAAAACATCTCAATATGAGGTGTTGTCATGTAATCCACAAGCGTGGCTCCTCATGTAGAGTATTCCAATTTGTATCCCATATATGCAAATCAATCTGATATCCAGAATGCATGATATATCTATAATTTTGAAACGACAACAGGCTCCTGAACTCTGCTTTCCATTTGACACAGATGTCATACGACTTTAGTTCTCAAAACAGAATCTAGATCGATGGTATAGTCTTTCAAATCAGCAATGACCTTTTACCCATATGTATTGTCTATTTTTGTCCGTGATCCCAATGTGGCTCTAGAAAAAGATTACACTTTTTCAAATGGATTTGCGCATCTTTTAAACTGTTCATAACATCAAATAATATACAAACAATCAACACAAACACCTTTTATATGATGTTTTTCTTACATCATATTTCATCTAGCTTGACAATTCTCTTGAGAGCCAGAACCAATAGTCCAGGCTTGGGTATTATCAGACAACTACAAATAATTTTCTTTAGCTAGCGCCACACGGAGAAACTTGTAATAATTGGGCTTCCCAGAAGCGACGACAGCAATTTCTATTTTCTTTAGAGGATTGATGAAACCTTTAACATATATAATCTTCAGGGACTTTTCTCAAACAACACTCACGCTGGCACCGTCTTATATACCAATCTTTTGTTTCATTGTAGAATTTCTCTTGTCAGTTTCAGTTGCGCCTTTTAAATCTATCCCAACCTTTTTTGAAGTTCTCTTTGCTTTGGCTTTTAAGATCTACTGCGTGATAAGAAACAGTAAATGACTCATTTGCATAGTAAGGAACAATTTATTCAAGAAGATTTTAGAGATATACTTTCCTGCTGTGGAACTAATTGACCTTTGTAGACTACTGGCAGGCAAGATCTCCATAGCCTTGTCTTTCCTCTGTACCCTTGTATTCATGTTACTATATCTATCCAAGGACTTGTCACTTTTTAATTGTAGAAGTTTGCCTCAATCTGAAGAAAAATACTTGTCGCTGTTTTGTTAGAGATCTCCTTAACTAAGTACTTGTAAACAGTATTCCCTTTGCTAACTAAAAATTATGGTACTTGAATATTCGATCTTTCTACCAGTAGTATTACTCTGGCCACACTGTCTTTTCATTTCTGAGTAATAGGCAATTGTCTCATCATATCATAATGCTCGCCATATACATTAAATTCACCAATAAGCTTCTTCAACAAAACTCTGTCAATTCCAGGACTTCTCTCATATTTCTAACAGGTCTTTCTGATACACAACTTCGATTTCTCACATACTTAGGCTTGTTCTTTACAGGGTAATATTTGGGTAAAAAATTCGTCAGGCCCTACAGGACTCCAAAATCCACTCTTCACAACAATTTTTCTTTGAGGGCTCGCGCGGGAAAAAACACGCCTTGCTTGCTTGCACGTGGCGCACTTTTGTGTACTGACTAACTTTGTTCCTGTGTGTTTCAAGTAGTTTGCTAGCATAAAGTAAAGAATATGTCATGGTCATCAAGTCTTTCAAGCAAAATAGCTTTTCTGGATGATTTAACAAGTATTGCAAAAAATTCTGTGCTTCAGGATATTATAGTTCAAGAGTTGCTCATCAGACACTGGAAATGTCATCATTTAATTAAATCATCATATAATATCTAATTTAAACATAGTATGCTAAATGGTACAATACTTTCTAAGTAAAGTCTAACATATTTTTTCGCTGACAAGTGTTTAAAATATGATTAGATTTGATGAACCAACCTGAACATGTGTCACAACAATGCTTAAAACTAGAAGAGATGTAACCTCTGACATGTTGTTCTGTGTCATCAATATATTTTTACTTAAGACTTCATAATTCTTCTACATCCAAGTACTGATCGAACATGCACAGATTCATAGGTATTCTTGATCACCCGATAATACCCAACGCTGATTTCCATTATCACAAAAGTATTCTGTATTTCTTTCAAGAATACATTTTATTCTTAAGTTGAATGCGAATCTATTGCATTGTCTTGTTGCTGGAAGTCAATGACAGTCACTCTCCACATTCTCAACCAGAAACCAAATTGCTGATTCTTTGCAAATAAAACATTCTTGAAAAAGTTACTTGTGCATATGATGTTACTTGAATGGCAATCAATGTGATAAAAAGACATTTTGGAGTCCCTATTGAAGCCAATGCGATTTTGGGAGATAACCAATCATTTGCTACAATTTCAACATTACCTCATTCTATGTTGAGTAAAAAAGAAATACCTTGCATTTCACAGGGTAATGGAAGTTGCGGGAGCTTGTGTATGGTTGCAAGAATCTAGCTGTTATCATGAGCAACCACTGGACTACGTTGGGTTTTGGCCAATTATGCAAGCGCTATCATTTGCGAACAAGAAACGAGTCTAAGTTCGTGCCCTGACTACGAAGCGATAGTAAACTCAAAATAATGGACCATGCAAACCCGAACATCGAACACAAAAATGAGAACACACGATTGAAATCAGCAGACTCACGAAGGTAATTAACTTAAAGCAGATTTACATATTTATTCACCGCCATGGCAAATTCTAAACAACATTTATTTTAATCAAAGAAATAACTATGAAGATTTCAGTATCGCCAGTTGCAGCAAGGATACTAATTTTTCTTCTCGCCTTTGTTGGATTGTAAGCAGAGTGAGCTCGTTTGCGAAATGCTTTTGCGACTTCTCGATTCTTAAAACGACGCATTTTCTTTTATTATTCCGTAGTATTCTTGCAGCAGTAGCTGCAAGATCTTGCAACTTCCTCAAAATCACAACTGAAAAGTCCTCGGGTCCCAAATTTTACGGTTTTTTCCAGTTTCAGGCAGAGAATGGCCTCTGCACAGCTTACTCAAAAACAAAAGTTCGTAAGTAATCAAACCTAAAATCATCTGTATCAGATTTCATACAATTAACTTAGTGTATCGGATTCCTCGCTCTACAAGTGACTCCGTCACTCAAGGCTGCAAGAGCTATGGCTGTCTTGGCCCCTATCTTGAGTTTTTTCGCCTGGCTAACGATGCTTCTTATGTCTTGTTTCAAAATGGCCACAATGGCTTGGACTACATGCAGCATTTTGCTTGGTATCGCCTTCTTGACAGAGGGGATGACATTTATCGTTTTCAATCAAAGCGACTGTAAAGTAGCTGCGAATATTTGCCGAACCGGATCAGGCGGCAGTGTTGCCATTGCAGCTGCAATTCTTCTTTTTTTGAGTTTTCTCGCGTCGGCGCTTGTGTTTGCCCCAACCCAAGCAATGTTTGAGTTTGATCTCGGTGATATTTTGATCAACAAATCAAACGAGCACCCTGAAACCAAAAGAGAGGCTGTTGTTGAAACCGATTCTAGAGACAACACAAAGATTAAACTTGATTTTGGAGTAACAGAAAATAAACCACCTGAGTCTGCAATGAGTTTTGGTGCAGTTTGAAAACCATTAACAGTTCTCCCAAGTATTATTATGCGCGAACGTCGAGTAGTTTGGTTACATGTTTTGAATTTGTGTGGTGTGCATACAAGATGTTCTCTTCAATTGAAATCAAGTTTTGAATGAATACGGAGCAAGTATAACGCGCATAAATCGAAAATACGCAGGGTTGCTGGAGAAGTTGCAAATTATTGTAAATTTTCACATTCATTTATTATTTGGTATTTAATGTAACATCACGTTCGTTCGATATTTTTTGGCTGTTGACTTTTCGGCTGTTCTTATATATATTAACAGGGAAATATATGGGTATTATTAAACAAACTGTCACAATTTTTGGCGGTTACTTTTTTCCCATTACCCCAAAGTTGCTGTGCACAAATTTTTTGGTTGAATCAGTATAATGCAGTTAAAACAGCAAATAAATCCTTTTTTTATACATGTGTCAGTGTAACAAAAGCAATCTGACAATGTGAAAGCTTTGTGAAAGCATTACTTAATCATCTAGTCATGTTTGTAGCAGACATCAAGATAGTCAAAAAAATAGCAAAAATAGGTATTTTCTATATACAAGAATGATTTTTTCTTTACTAAATACTTACAAGGTAACAAACACAGATTATGACTAGACCATTGAATGAAAACTGTCCATGCAGCTTGGTGGTATAAGGATATCCAGCTCAGAATTGTCACCCTATTCTAATGAAGAGTGCATAATCATTTAAGGATTGTATCCAGATAGACGCTCATGTTATGTGTGTTGTTCCCCGGTTACAGGTGGAACTTTATATATAACTGCAGATGAGATATTTATATCTGTACCAAGACTCAACATGGAAATTCTAAGAGAGTCTCAGATATTCAGCCAGACTCAACATAAAATACACAAACTCAATTTGACAAAAAGTTTAACATTATAATTGCCTACTGTATAGTTTAGTTTAAAATAACCAACTTAAAAATATCCAAAGCCTGGAGATTGCAACACTTTTTGATATGATAGATATATTTCGGACCTTGACCATTGCACAAAAATAACACAAGAGTCAGAAATAACAATATAAGCGCAGAAAGAACAGACAGATAGTTCGGTTGATATTATTTTACAGGTGCAGTTAAAGATGTTTGCACTCCTGAGATTTTTTTCAATGAGTAATTGCTGGCTATTCTTTAAGTTCAAGTAAAGTTCATTTGTTGTCCAATAGGCTGGCTCACAGATGTATTTATATGAAGGTGCCATGATCAAGGATTAAGCTACTTTCGATGAAACAATGGACAAATACAAGGTTCTCATCAGGAATTAGAATGCCAAGGCATTTATTTTGTTGCTCAATGCGATTGACACATCCAATCCGCAAGGTGAATTTGTATTCTACAAGTTTTAACACTTCATGGATGATATTTCTAAGCTGTCAGCAGGGGATCTCCCCAAAGCATGGAAGCATTAGCAGCATACTTTGAGAAGAAAGATGTGATCCGGATGGTGGACTATGAACAAGACCAATTTTCTATGAAGATCGAAGATGATGAATGACTTCCATCTTTCATTCAAAAGCTCATCAGGAAGCGCATACCATAATCAGTCATCTGAAAACAACAATAACTGTTTTATTAACCAGTAATACAATAATAACTGTGAAAACACAGATTCTGGATATCCTAATAATTGTGACAAGATATGCAAATATTGCAAGAAGAAGGACCACATTAAGATTAAGCGCAATTGCTTCAAATCATAAGCAAACAATCCTGCTGGTTACGACCAAGCAAATACTGTCAATTAAGAGCTGTCTTTTGTAGTATGCGATTTTCCAGTTGTTGAAGTATCGTGTGCAGATGAAAATGACACTTCGCTGTATTTTACAGCATATAAATTCTTTGACCATGACATTGGTAGTCCTTTGTTGGCTCGAAATGTATCACTTGGTTCAGAATTTGTAGATGACGACAACAAGAATGATGTTGATAACTATTTTTCGATCACTTCCAGACAATTAGTGACAGTGAAAGCAATGACATGACTATGTCAGATACTCCAATTTCAATGATATTGTTGCATATAATATGACGTACATTGCAAAATAGAAACAAGAGCCAAGTGGCAAGGATATCCATAGTAGATAGAATAAGCAAGACAAGCCAATTTCTTGAAGTAAACTACCCAGAGAAACAGTGGCTGTTTCTATCCAATAACCAAGGTGAGTTCATCAAGGAGCAACTCCTAATCAAACCCATTTTCGGACTAGATGCGGCCAAGTTCAAGCCAGAACGCAATATCAAGGTGAATGAATGAAGTGGGAAATGTTTGCTAATGAGTTGGCATGTGGAGATGAGTACTCAGATGGAAATCCATTGAGAAAAGTGAAATCGATAAGAATTATGACCAAAAATTACCTCTAAGAAATATGAGACAACCCACGAGGGCGTAAGAATCCCTGGTCTAGAGATGCAATACATAAGGAGAGGAAAATCATCAGGTTTTTCCTCTAAGTATGTTCAAGAAATTTGAGTACTGGAAAGTAACAAACAGTTAAAGGTCCCGCAATATCAACGTCAAAATGGAATGTTTAATATAACAAACACATAAAACCGAAATCATCAAGGACTATGATGAATGTTGTCCTGAAGAATTTTTTTATTCTTTGTTTCCAGATAAAGAAGTCAAACAATGGATAAACTAATGACAGTTAATGTGTCAGATACAGCATCATAAGATGAATGCAGCACAAAGAAAAAGTAATAACAGGAGGAATCAAGCTCACCATTAACTTAGGAAACTTCCAAGAATTATGTAAGACAAGATAAGCACGGACAATTGGTTCATGGGAATGGCTATTCGGCTGCATACAACCAAAACCTTAGGATATTTTGATCGCCGATATGGGTGCCTCGACTCATATGGTAAATGCTGACAAAGGTATGTTTTATGTTACAGAAATCTATGAGAGTGAGAGGATTGCAAATGGTCTGACAAACAATTCATCAAACATATAGCAATAATTTGGTTGGTATTTCCTGACTTTCATATCAACTTATTCAGCATTATCAAAGCAAATGGTTGAGCGCTGAAAAGAAGCTTAGAAACCTGATTTGAGTTTACCACGCTGAAACTTACCACAATACCACAATATAATGGCAAGGCCAACTCATGATTGCAACACTATATACAAGAATAACATCTATGTTGATGGCGGCAGGCATACTCCCTAAGCTTAGAAGAAAGTTGTGGGCAGAAGCTGCCAAGCATGTTAAAGATGATGAAATTTTATGCTCTACAAGTGTATGGTTCTCCATACAAGGCCTGCAATATTCCTACCTCAAAGGCAAAATATTTTCGTCAATTTAGAGAGATGGATTTCATTAAAGATGGACCATCCATAAAAGGGAAGCTTAGTAACTGTGGGCTTACAGTTTGCGAAGTTTACCAAATCTCTCACCGGACATATATCAATTTCTCTGTATTAACACAAGCAAAGTTATAGTTTTGTGAGATGTTATATGTTTAATGGTGAATTAATGGAAACGAGAGGCTACATGACATGGTATCGTTCATACCAAAAACTGACAAATTACTTCAAGATTCTACTCATGAAAGAAATCCAACTGTGGCGACACGATACCTGCTTTACTACATGAACACAGTCAAGGTACTCCTACAACTACCACTACAGTTAATACAAACACTGCGTTACAGAGACTTTCCCAGGAGTCGCATTATTTCATCTCACTTTCTCAACTTCTGTCAGACCATATGGTATTTCATGTGTATTCCTGTTTCCAAATTACCAAAAAATGCAGTTTATATATCCATAATATTCACAACATACTCACTCTGAATCGCTATAATCATTGCGATTCGAAATTTCATATCTGATACAACTGGTGCATACTTCTCTGTGAAATCCACTTAGGGCTTTGACCGTGGCCTAGATCTACTATTCTTCATCTGAAATTTTCGTTCATTTCTTCTTGAAAACCCATTGCATCCGATTGGGTTCTTGCCTTTCTCAATCTCAGCTTTTTCAATGATTTCCCACTCCTTTCTCTTTATTAATATTGAAAAGGCTTCATGCCATTTCAATCTGTGTTCGGGTAATGAGTGGTGCCATGCTTCATTAAAACTTCGTGGTTATGTTAGCTCACTCAAAACTAAAACTCAATCTAGCAATGAAGAAGTTGGATTGTAGCTTGTGCCCTATTTCCTCAAAGCATTCGTCTGACTTTTCTGTCTCACAGGTGCAGCATCCACACATGTATACTTTTCCACAAACTGGGAGGGGCTGCTCCTGCTTGCACAACTGGAGCCTTCTGGCTCTGACCACTTGTTACTTCAATCACTTCTTATGTTTGATCATCAACATTATATAATAATAATGATAATAATAATAATATTAAAAATCAGCATAATCATCACCACTACTTTCACTTTCTGATATATCTACATACTTGATAAGCTCATCCATTAGCAAATCGTCACCACATACCTTGTCTAGCCATGTTAAATCTCTCGATATCAGTACTTGTTCATTCCACAAATTCATAAAATTGTGAACTTTTGGCAAGATCCTCTGGATAACCTAGAAATACGGGAACTCCTTAGTTTCTGCAATTTGACCTTGATTCTGATGTAATTTGTTCTGAAAAATTCAATTTCTCAAATTTTAAATGCTGTGTATAATTTGTTGTCTGTAATCTATTAAATATTGAATAGGGTAAGTGTCCTCCAGCTTTCCTGGTCATAGAGTTATACAACTTTGTTGCAGTGTTAGATGCTTCAGCCCATTGTTTTTCTCCCGTACTTTTTTCATCAACTTTTTATCCATTGAGCATTGATCTAACCCTTCCATAGAGTGTGGCAAATGAATTTTCCACTTTGCCATTCTGTTGTGGTGCACTCGGTGCTAAAATTCAAATTGCTTATCTAAATCTTCAATCTCGGATTCCTTTTGAAATGAATAATTCTCGCCTACATTGCAAACCTAAAATTTTCAACTTGTGGTTTTTATCAATTCCTACTTGAGGAAAAAACTGAAGTAGCTTCCTTAATAACTTTCGAAACCAATACCTTGCTACACATTGACTGTTTCGACTTCCCGATCACACATTCAACAAGATTCGCAATTATTCCAACGACTCCCAATACTTTCATCTTGACTGTTGCTCCTACTTCATCCTCATGCGGATGTCTTAGCTGGATGTGAAGTAACATGTAATTAAAAGTTTCAAATTTCTCTTCTTTTTCAATTTTATTTCTGTAACTTGCTCAATTTTATCTGAGTCTTTATCAAAAGATTCACTCTCAATTGGCTTGTCTTTACCATAAATCACTTTGTCATAACATCGGAATACTCTCTTGAAACGCTGACCAATGAGCCGGGACTTGCCGCTCTTGTCAAATACATCATACAATGCTGTATAGCCCGTTATTGAAACTTTCTTCATAACAATACTAGTCTTGTAATTAAAAATCTTTAATTCTTTGTCAATAAACTTCGATTCTAAACACATTGAACTTCATTGAGGCACGTATCGGACACAGTCTAGTCACACTTGAATCTATTTGTCATTCCATTTTTGTTGGCATTAATGCTAGTCCACCAAATATCCTAGCATCCATAATGGTCCCATCTGCTAGCTCTAACTTTGAGCCAAATCTTCTAACTCATAAATACCTTCCTTCTTTCTGTTGCATGATTGGTAGCAGCATTGTCTATAATCTGATAATCATTTGCATTTTTACAGCAGCTCCAGATCCATGATATTTATGCTTATAACACTTCGAGCTACTCCACCTTAAATTGTTCTTTCACTGCTGCTTTCTTTTTTAATCGGCTTCATCAGCCTTCTTCTTTCTAAAGAACTTGATACAATGTCCTTCGATGTCACAATGATGGCATTTTACGTGAAATCTTGTCTTCCGCTGCTTTTGACTTGGTTAATAACTTGTATTTGGCTAGCTCTCATCATCTGAGCCATTTTCTCTCTGCACTGAACCAATTTATTGCCACAAACATTGCACATTTACCTGAATTTGGCAGTTAGTAATTTTCATTTCCATTTTCATTTATACTGCTCTTACTTTAGATACAACTCCTTTTCTACTTGGTCAACTGTCTATTGTTAGCGCGTTGTTCAGGTCTCTCACTATCTTCTCTAAAGCTTTTTTGTGTTAAACCGACAGATAGGCCGTTGATGATATGGGTCATAATATTCACCCCACTGATTTCATTCATCAACACTGAATTTTTGAGATCTGAAGCAAATACATAGGATATCATGACCAAGAATGTATGTGCTGAATGTTTTAAAGTGCATTTTGAAAGGTTCATTCAAAATAAAAGGAATGTTAAGGAGTAATACAGTAAGGGTGTCCAGACTGAGGCTGATGTAGAACAATTGTCAACTACAAAGGTATCAGAAAAAGATGTCAGTTGAAATATGTTAATTACATATATGCACATTGAGGGCAGAAAAAAAACTTGTTGTGGTTTCAGAAAATAATATTCGTTTTAATGAAGAACTTATGAATTATTTCTGCAAAAGTATGCTTATTTTGTCATTTGAGGTCCAGTCAAAGAACGGAGGCAAACATATCTATCTTGTAACAGTACACTTCTTACAGGAAGAACATGGGTGTCAAGATGATCTCCAGAAATATCAAGTAGTTTCACAACATGATGAAGCTGGTATCACCTACCAATCAGTTTGTTCTATCTTCCTGAAAGACAGACACAACATCAAGGCAATTATCAGTACAATATGAGGGAGAGTATCCCACTTTTGATCTTTTAAAGGACACTTGGTTATCCATGGAAGTCCCATTTTTTGACAGAAAGAGGAATCGCATATCCATCTACAGTCATGATATGTTGGAGGCCACCATTATTTTTTTACCATGCAAGACGTCCAGTCATTCACTCTTATATCAGAAAACTCAGAGTCAGCCAGGAGGTTGGATTGATACAGTGAGCATTAGAACTAGAGATGATTTTGAAAGTATCTTCAGTCAGGATCTTGAATGTTAAAGAATGAGCAAAATTCTCAGGAATACAAAAAATTTCCACAAAGTTCAGTGGATTCATATCCAAAGGTATATTGAGTAAAAATTTTGGTACCCAGGGAACTATCATAAAAATGCAACAAAGAACTTATATCAGAGGGAATGATACTAGTATCAAACATTCTAGATGTTTGCGATTGTTATGTGTATTAGTGGCATTATGGTTGCAAATACAACAAACATACATGAGTTCAACAAGCATAGTGTCAGAATCAGCATATGAGCCTGATGAACTTTGTAATAGCGCCAGGTTGCCGAATCTCATCTCCAAGAGTTTTCACAAACTGCTTGGCAGTCTTCGTGCCTTACCAAAGCTTTCTAAGCGCCAGAAAACATTTGGCACTATGTAGAACCATTGTCAACTGCAGGGATATCAGAATACAAGATGTCAGTTTCAATATTTTATGTTACTTTGACCTAAATTGAGGGCAGAAAAAAAGGCTTGTTGAATGATGCAGGTACATTGAGTTGTTGTTGCAAAATTATGCTTATTTTGTCATCAGAGCCAGCCAAATGATGGATGAAACAAGTTATCTTGAGGCTGGGCATTACCTTCAGGAGATTGTAACAATGAATAGCTTACAGGAAAGACATGAGTATCAAAAGCAGAAATATCCGACAATTTCACAACAAATGATGAAGCTGGAAATCACGCATCTAGAAGCCAAGTTGTTGTATCTTCCTGAATTATAGACACAACATCAAGTCATTCATCATTATCATCTAGATCATGATCTAATTAAATAAATGTGTAATTTCACCAAGATGAAAGACCTTATGATATGTGACGTTCAATTAGTGAAGATTATTAATCAGCATCAGGAGCTGCCATGCCGTTATCAACACTCCACATACGCTGGCAGTCATGAAAAGCGAGATAAATTCAGAAGCACCAATTTCATTGAGGTTTGCAGAATGGGTCAAGCGGAAAGTGTATGTTGCAGAAGTAATTAGATAGTCGAATACGTTGTTTGAAAGCTGATTCTCTACAAGACTTTCCCGAGTATCGGACAAGTATACAACAACAGGGATCGCCAAGAAAACAGATGCAGCCGCCATAATTTGCTGGATTAAGTAACATTCATAATATTAATAAATTAGATAGTGTTTAATAATACAACCTTGCAATTTTATACCTAAGTGTTTGCTGTTGCTTTACAATCACAGCTGGTGTGTTGATTTAAAATCACACAGCCCATAATTGAGTAAGAAGTCAAAGCTCAACATTATATTAAAATTACTTTTTATATTTGTTTATATATTATTATCATGAGCAATGAAATGAAGGTCGTCGCTGCAGCCAGCTCCACTGCAGGACATGGTAAGCGAAATAACAATTTCAAGAAACCAGTCATCAGAGAATCTCGGTTCGAAGGACCAGAAGAGAAACTGAAGGGCTACGTACGTATTCGACTGCTTGGACTAAATGGAAGCAGACCAGGAAAGAGATAGCGGACCATATAGTATTCAACTACACCAATGGTGCCGACACTCGAGATGCTATCCTCAATATGGAGGAAACTGGTTTCACCATGCCTGAGGATCCACCACCAGATTCATCTGCAGGTATGCGTCTTAAGTAGGAAAAAAGATTGATGGGGTAGCTAAGCGTGAAGAAATTCTGGAGGTCAACTTGAAAGTATTGTACTCACTTATTTGGGGACAGTGCTCTGATGTCATCATCGCTTGTGTTGAAGTATCAATTGGTTTTGAAAGCATAGTTAGAGCCTCTGATTCTCTGAAATTTTTGGGAGCACTAAAGCAGGACGCTGTTAGTTTTCAGTCTCAAAAATATAAGCAACAAGCTAAGCACGAAGAAAAGTGGTGGTTCTATCACTTACTCCAAGACAGATCTTCTGCTGAAAAGGCCTTTATAGACCGTATTCTTGTTGTGGAACACTGTGGAACTCATATAGGAACTGACTTGCAGGATGTCACGATCCTGCTGTGTTCCATAGGCAAGACACGCCAAGATGCTTCTGATGAAGATGTCGAGGAAGCTATGAGGGGAGACAAGGATGTGTATCTTTGGACATCAGATCTTCTATGCGTCGACAGACACAGATATGTAACTACTCAAAGACACAGAGAGTGATGATGAGTATCCCAAGAGTTTGACTGATCGATATCATTTGGTCTCTGAGTGGATAAATGACCCCCAAAACATATGAATGTCATAGGCTCAGATAATGATGAACTTTTCTACAATACAGCAACATCCTCGCAGCTTCCTAAGCCTTGTCGCGATCGGTCCACAGTCACATGTTTCAAGTGCAATAAGTTGGGCCCTTTCAACAATGAATGTCCTGATTTAGCAATTGGACCAACTGCTGACAGAGTTCCTGACATCACATTAATTCCAAATACACAATTGTATCTGGATTAAACCATCTCAACATTGGAACATCAGTGAATAATGAGGATGGATCTTATGGCAAAGACAGCAACCTGGAACTTTCATTTCTTATGATTAACAACACCATTCCTACTTGCTAGTGAACATCAGACATGGGAACACATCCATGGATATCTATTGAAATGCAGGAGTTGCAACCACTCACATGGTTGATGATCACGGCACCATTTGTTTACACTCAGAAGGTATTGCAAACATGCTTTCACTGTCAGAGATCATTGCAAGCTGTCAAGTCACATTGCCATAATGGAATCAATTGTCCATAAAAGAGATGGTGGAAAGAGAGTTCTTCATCAGTCAAGAAGTGGGCTCTATTTTATGGACACCAGTCAAGAGCTCAATGCTTTTCATACTGTCTATTCTTATAATTATTCCGATCGCAACTATTCAAATGCATAGTTAGCAAGAAGATACAAAGGTTGATTTGATATCCATCCAATAAGACATTCCTGCAGCTCATCAACAACAAACTTTTGCCAAACATTCCTATTCCTCCCATGATGTAGCCGTTGCTGAGGACATTTTGGGACCAGATGTTAGTGCTGTAGAAGGCAAGAAAACAAGGCAGAAACCAAATTCATGTTGGCTTTGGTCACTGGTATGTGCTGTCTTTTGAGTTCATGGCTAGATGTCAAGATGTAACCGATTATTTGGACATCATGTTTCTGAGCAAGATACCATTTCTCATTAGCAAATCGCGAAAAATTAAATTTGGAACAATTGAAATGATGAAGGATCAAAAGCAAAAATCCATCATCAATGCTTTACAGCAAATAGTTGTGGCTAATAAGAGTGGAAGGTTATGCATCACCAAAACATCAAGTGAAGGTTAATTTGAGGCTATTTAGGGCTCCTTAGAAGAAACCAGGGGTGGAACTCAACATTGTATCCAACAACTAACACATGCCCAAAGTTGAAAGATAAGAAAAGGAAAGAACAAGAACGTTCTGAAAATATTTCCCATTGATTATTGCATTTCCAATACAATAAGCCCAAGGTAAATTATCACAGGCACCAATGTTAATTACAAAAATCATTGTAAAATTGAGTTGGTGCCTACATTCATACCCACTAATCACACAAAAAACTCAATAATCAGTCAGAACATTTGAGCACCTACAATTAGACCCACTGGGAATGCAAAATGGGGCTATTATTTTTATATGCAATCACTGTACAGAGTTACCATTGACATCAGAAGTCATCACTTGCGTAGAAGAGTTGGCAATAAATTGTGGTCTATCTATTGATTATCCTGATGGTGTCCTATATGCAGGAGTGAGTAGTGACAGAATTTGAGCCAAATATATGGCTTGGATTCACTAGCCAATGTAGATGCCATTGGAACCGCAGGAGTGACATTGGACAACACAGCACCCAGTGCTGCTAAAGTGCCTGGGGAGGTCAATGATTAAATTGGATATAATTGAGGTGTTGGCTAAGATAGCGACAATGGAAAAGATGGAAAAGAAGGCGTTTATGGCAATGATTGCATGGCGATACTCAACTGGGGTTAAAACAGCATGTCATTAAGACAATATATCAATTTAAGTCAACAGATTGATAGCACGGTTATACACGAAGTTTCTTCAACCAATTTGTACTTTAAAGGGGGGTGTTTAGTTTTCACTCTGTCACATGCTGATGAAGAAACTTGAACTCTAGTAGCTATATTTGGTATATCAGGAACCCTGTAATCCACTACCTGCGCCCAGAATACGCATACCTTCAATTGCGTTTTTTTTCACTAGAACTTGCCTTTTTCTGCCATGTTAGTACACCTTTGTATGGTTTGCACATCTTGCCATCAGGTATTCTCAGCATGCTCCTTGTTTTTATTTCATTATTTTTGTGACTAGAAACACTCATGATGCTATCCTTGAACTGAACGAATGCAATTATTTGGAGTGGTTTAGTAAATGCATCGGCCAACATGGTTTCTGTGGGGAAATACTTCAATTTTACCTCACCAGATGCAATCCTATCCTTTATGAAGAAGTACTGAATGTTGATATGGCGTGTTCTTTTGCTGCTAGAGCCTCTGTCATTTTTTTCAACTAAGATTACACTCTGATTATCTTGATATAGTACTGAGTCATGAACTTTGTATTCTTGTGACTCCAGAAAATTCCTTGTCCTAAGTATTTGAGGCATCATTGACCGCAACAAGTTCACATTAAGTTCAACTCTTAGTGTTGATTCGTTGGCATGTAGATGATCTATAAGTAGACCCTCTACCCAAAGTCATAACACCCCTACACGTGGTGTATGTAGTCATACATAGTGATCTGCACTTGCTTTCTCTTGGTGTAATCAATCTGCATGCCAAGATATTGGTGCTTATTTCCTTGTGTTATGGTTTGTGGAGCTTCTTTCCAAATTCATCACTCAGAAGGTCTAAAATTTGTGTTACCCCATTCTTATCCATTTGTGATATTTTATTGTCATCAAAATGCCAAAGTACTGTTAATTGTTTGGAATTGATCATATTGTTGGCAATGCACTAATCAAAGGGGTTGACTTCAAATCCCCCACTACAGTAATTTTAGGAGAGTGTTTGCCAGAAAAGTAGTTCTGCATAGAGAGTGCCATACAGGGCCTTGTCCAGCCTCACATACATAACCATTTAGCCATTATCCATGTGAATGAAGTTGTCATATGCTTTTGGATCAATTTTTGCCAATAGTTGAGCTATCTTTCCTTCCTGTTCCACATGTACATTGCCTATCATATCTGTCTGAATGCACCAGGATTTTCTGCAGTTTCAACATCTTGTTGTTCCTTGGAGTCAATGGTACATGACAACATTAGTGTTTTCACAACTACCATTGGTGAGCTCATATCTTCTTTGCTCATATATGTGTGTTGATGTCTACCATCTGCACATCCTTGGACTTTTATTTGACCTGAATTCTTATGTTTTCGAAACATTAAGTATCTCAAAGCATTCATTCTTTCATCAATTGTTAGTTCATCTCTCATTTTTGGCTCCAGCACTTCTTTTGAGTTCAATCGTCTCACTTCAATAATAACACAGTAACACCTGCTTCTCCAAAAATTTTAAGTCCTTTCTTGAGAGAGTGTTGTGTCATTATATAGTGGAGAAATTCATCTCCTCATTCATGTTGCAACTAAGGTCATTGTATGTTGGTATATGGCATGGACAAAGAGTAGTGGTTGCTTCTTATGTTGATAATACAAAATTAACCTAATATAGACTAAAGTTAAAGTGTACTCTAATAAAATTAGAATTTATGCGCTAAATGCACTGGTATAGTTTAGAGAACCCAACGCAGATTTCGTGGAACCCGATGTGGATTTTACAGGCCCCAATGCCTTCTAATCCCTTGGTTATCTTGCATCCCATTTGGTCCCGTTGGCCCAGCTTACCTTGTGGCCCGACAAATTGCCATATGTGTCTGTTACTGCACTGTGTTAGCGAGTCCGTTACCGTACAAATACTAAAAGCTTAATCTTGCGTTAACCCTGGTTTTTTATAATCTTAAAATTAATCTTAGATTCATCCCGCATTTGTCACATTGTCGAAAGATACTTTTTTATCTTTCTCCACCTCAGTGTTCCACTTTTCTGACTCACAATTTGTGGATACG
>Ga0075154_10001376_pt1 | contig 17602 bp, 16 predicted proteins | sample JI71714BDNA_FD_70965 | JGI IMG/M metagenome (GOLD analysis project Ga0075154, IMG submission 70965) | Wastewater effluent complex algal communities from Wisconsin, to seasonally profile nutrient transformation and Carbon sequestration -... | ecosystem: Engineered > WWTP > Effluent > Algae...
CGCGTGGTGATGCTTTTTCTTTTTCATAGCCCGGCACCTTCTTGTAATTTGCGTGCCCGACCTTGACACTTCCCCAACATTATTTTTCAACATTATTTTACCAGCAATTATGCAACTTTTTCGCTCTTTCGTGTGGGCGCTTTGTGTGTATGCGGTGTGTAGCGCTGCGTTCTCAGGCGCGGCAGCGCAAGCGCAGCAAGCAAGCACAGCCCCAACACCCATCAAAATCACAAGTGCCATGTTCGGCGACATCAAAGCTCGCCAGATAGGTCCCGCCGCTATGAGCGGACGCATCACGGCAATAGATGTGATTGACAAAAAACTTGACGAGAAAAATCCGAAGTCCCCTGACCAGCGTATCATCTGGGTGGGTACTGCCACAGGTGGCGCGTGGAAGTCACTCGACAACGGTACGACCTTCAAACCCGTTTTTGATAAATACACTCAGTCCGTCGGTGCATTGGCGATTGACCAAGCATCGAAAGGCGAAACGGTCTGGATTGGCACCGGCGAGACCAATGTTCGTAATAGCGTATCTATCGGCGACGGCGTTTACAAAACTACCGACGGTGGCGATAACTGGCAACGCATGGGCTTGGAGAAGGTGGAGCGCATTGCCAAAATTGCGATTCACAGCACCAATGCGAACATTGTGTATGTGGCTGGTATGGGCGCTCTCTGGTCGGACAGCGATGATAGAGGCTTGTACAAAACCATTGACGGCGGCAAAACATGGGAAAAAATCTTGGCGGGCGACGCAAAAACAGGTTGCGCCGACGTTGTACTCGACCCCTCGAACCCGAACATCGTGTATGCGTCCATGTGGACATTCCGCCGCAAGGGCTGGGAATTCTCGTCCGGCGGCGATGGCAGTGGCTTTTTCAAATCGGTGGATGGCGGCAAGACATGGAAGAAACTTGGCGCAGAGAACGGGCTTCCGACGGGCATGATTGGCCGGACGTGTATTGCTGTTGCGCCTTCCAATAACAACGTCGTCTATGCGATGGTCGAATCGAAAAAGACCGGCATTTATCGCTCCGATAACAAAGGCGAAACGTGGAAACTTATGGCAGATAAAGTTTCGCTCACGCTGCGCCCGTTCTACTTTGCTGTTTTGACGGTTGACCCAATAGACGAAAACCGCGTCTATAAGCCAAATTATCAACTGAACGTTAGCAATGATGGCGGCAAAACCTTTGAAACTGTTGGCAACGACACTCACGCCGACCATCACGCACTGTGGATTGACCCGAAAAACCCCATGCACCTGCTTCTCGGCACTGACGGCGGTGTCTATCGTTCGCTTGACCGAGGCAGAAAATGGCAATTCTTCCGCAATTTGCCCGTATCGCAGTTTTACCACGTCAGCTACGACATGGAAACGCCGTACAATGTTATGGGCGGCTTGCAGGACAACGGCTCGTGGATGGCTCCTTCGCGTGCTGCCGGAGCGCTGACCAATTCGGTATGGCGCAGCGTCGGCTTTGGCGATGGCTTCTACGTGGTACGCGACCGATTGGACAAAAATTATATTTATTTCGAGTCGCAAGGCGGCAATATGATTCGTCATCACCTTCCGACAGGCGAAATCAAAGTGATAAAGCCGTTGGAAAAAGCAGGCGAGCCAAAATATCGCTGGAACTGGAACACACCAATTGTGCAAAGTCCGAAAAATCCGAAAACGCTCTATGCTGCATCGCAATTCCTCTTCCGCTCGTACGACAAGGGCGAATCGTGGGAAAAAATCTCGCCTGACTTGACCACCAACGACCCGATGAAGCAAAAGCAAGAAGAATCCGGCGGCGTAACAATGGACAAATCTTCTGCCGAGAACCATACGACTATCTATGCCGTTGCCGAATCGCCGTTGGATGAAAAAGTGATTTGGGTAGGCACGGATGATGGTAACTTACAAGTAACGCAAAATGGTGGTAAAACGTGGACAAACGTAATCGCAAACGTGCAGGGACTTCCGAAAAATACGTGGGTTTCGACTGTGGAGCCGAGCCATTTCGAGAAAGGCACTGCTTACGTTACCTTCGACGGTCACACAATGGGCGATATGAAGACCTACGCGTACAAGACGACCGATTTCGGCAAAACGTGGACTGCCTTTGCTTCAAGCGAATTCAAAAGCTATGCGCTCTGTATCCGCGAGGACTTGGTTAATAAAAACCTCCTCTTCTTAGGCACAGAAATGGGCTTGCTGATTTCGCTCGACGGCGGGCAGAACTGGGCGCAAATGACAGCAAATATCCCGAATGTGGGGATTCGTGACATTGCGATTCATCCGCGCGAACATGACGTAATCTTGGCGACGCACGGACGCGGCGTTATCATCATTGACGATATTACCCCGATTCGTGCAATCACATCGGAGATACTGAATAGCGAACTGGCAATTCTGCCTGCTCGCCCGACCGTCCAATCCTTCGGCATCGGCTTCCAAGATTTTCCGGGCAGCGACGAATTTATTGGCGATAATCTAAGCGGTAACGCGGTTATCACGTACTTCCTGAAAGAACGCTTGAGTTCGGGCAGCCTGACGGTTGATATTTTGAATGATAAAAACGAGGTTTTGACCACACTGCAAGGTGGCAAACGCAAGGGCTTGAACCGTGTGCAGTGGGGAATGTCCACTCGTCCGCCGAAAGCTGCAAAAGCAGAGAGCTTTGAGACCGAAAACGGATTGAATGGTCTTGGTCAGGGATTGACTGCGCCGGAAGGTAAATACACAGTTCGTATTACCAAAGGCGATAAAACGTTTACCGGACCGCTTACGCTTGTCAGCGATGCACGGTCGCCATACCCTGCTTCTGAGCGCCTTACACAATACAAAACAGCAAAGCAGCTTTACGAGATGCAAGAGCGCCTTGCGTACATTATCGAAACGACCGTTCGCACCCGCGACACGCTCAAAACACGGATGGATGCTGCTTCCGACCCCGCAGTCAAGTCCGGTATCGAAGCCACACACAAGCAATTTGCTGAATTCTACAAAACGCTTGTGGCTGGTGAAGGCTATTATGTGGGTGTGAAAGAAAATAAGTTACGCGAAAAACTGCTTGAAATATACGGTGTAGTTAGCTTCCACGCCGGAGCGCCAAGCAAGGTTCACTTGGACAACATTGCCATGCTGGACGCAGACTTGAAAGTAGCCGTCGCTACGTGGGAAAAATTGACAGGCAAAGACCTTGTGAGCCTGAACGAATCCCTCAGGACAAAAAGCCTGCCCGTTGTACCGATGATTTCGCGTGAAGAATTCTTTGCAATGCCTCAGAGGTAAGCAAACGCGAGTTCACGAAGAAGGTTATTGACTTCTTCAGACACAGGAAAGCCCGCTTGCAGACATATCTGCAAGCGGGCTTTTTATTACTGAATGGAATAGGTTTGTTAAACTACATCCGAAGCATCCAGCAAAAGTGCTGCAAGCCGTTCCAGTTCTTGCTTGTCGTCATTATCAAAACGGCTCTCAATAGGGCTATCAATGTCCAGCACTCCTACGAGATGTCCATTTTTCACGAGCGGAATGACGATTTCCGAACGCGAAGCAGCATCGCACGCAATATGCCCGGGGAAAGCGTGCACATCGGCGACAACTTGCGTTTGGCGTGTCTCCGCAGCCGTGCCGCACACACCTCTGCCCATAGCGATACGCACACAAGCAGGCTTACCGTGGAACGGTCCTAAGACCAGTTCGCCATTTTTCCAGAGATAAAAACCTGACCAATTTATATCGCGCATTGAATGGAAGAGCAATGAAGCCACATTTGCCATATTTGCAGTCGCATCGCGCTCGCCATGCAGCAAGCCGTTGGTCTGCTGCAAAAGTTCTTTGTAGAATGTGGTTTTATCAAGTGTTTGCAGAGATTCGTCTAATTGAAACATGATGCTTGAAGAAATGTTGGTTTTTGAGTGGTGAGTTTTGAATGCTTAGCAGTAGCCAATTTTGAATAGCAGATACGAACATACCCCGACGGCGAATCCGTTTTTATTCGCCCAAGAGCAAACGAGGCGTGGCGTACCAGAGCAGCGTTCCCGCCGGTGGACTTTGGCGACCAATACCGATGCAGGCAACAGCGCCTTTTTTGAAATCGATGTTAAAATTATTTCCATTACAAAGTGCCCCGACGAGGAAACTTACGCACGGATCGTGCGTAACAACCATAATTTCCCGGAAACTTTTATGTTCTTGGAAAAGCGCAGAGAACGCCTCATAGCGACCACTCGGCGTGATGCGATTGTCTTGGAATCGCTCGCCTTTGTAGCCAAGTTCTTCCACAAGAATATCTGCCGTTTCGACGGCGCGTTTGTAGGGACTGGAAATGACAAGGTGCGGTTTGATGCCCATTTGCTGAAGGCGTGCACCAATACGATGCATTTTTTCGCGCCCTACTTCAGTCAAAGCTCGCTCAGAATCAGGACGGAGAAGTTGAGCATCTTCAGCAATGCCGTGGCGGACAAGATAGATGGTGTTCATATTCCGAAAATTGTTGAGGATTATGTGCAAAAATTAGCGTAAAGGTGATTATCTTGCGTTAGTGCATAATCTGTCAGCAACAACAAGCCCCTTTGTGCTGTGCGCAAAAGCAAGATTGTAGCGGGTTTGAGAGAACAAGTTGTCTTGTTTGTGAATGATTCCGACAAACAATGCCTAAATTACACAATTCCAACAATTATTTTCGCATAGTTCACCCACTTTCTCATCTTTTTTCCTTTCTACCGTATGCTGATTGTTGAAAATATCCACAAAACCTACAAAGGCGGCTTAAAAGCTGTTGACGGAATTTCTTTCGAGGTCAAACCCGGAACAGTCTTAGGTATTTTGGGACCCAACGGCGCAGGCAAGACCACGACTATTCGCATGATATTGAACATTCTCAAGCCGGACTCAGGAAGCATCACCTTTCGCGGCGACCACGTGGGCGAACACACCAAAAATGCAATCGGTTATTTGCCCGAAGAGCGCGGCTTGTACAAAAAAAGCACCATTGGCGACACGCTGGCATATTTTGCGTCGCTGAAGGGTTCTTCCGGCACAGCCAAGACGCTTGTTGACGATTGGCTTGCACGATTTGAACTGCAAGGTATGGAAAAGCGAAAAATCGAAGAGCTGTCGAAGGGGAATCAACAAAAAGTCCAGTTTATCGCCGCAGCGCTGCACGACCCTGATTTGCTCATCTTGGACGAGCCATTTTCCGGCTTAGACCCCGTGAATCAACTCAAATTCAAAGACGTTGTGATGGATTTGCGCAATCGTGGGAAAGCTATCATTTTTTGCACACACCAGCTTGAATCTGCCGAAAAAATCTGTGATGAAATTATCCTCTACAACAAAGGTCAAGCCGTTGTGCAAGGTACCGTAGAAAGCGTCAAGCAACGCTTTGGCTCGAATACGCTTCGGGTGGAGTTCGAGGGCGACGGGCAGTTTATCACAGGGCTGGAAGGCGTACAGAAAGCAGAGATTTTCTCCAACTACGCCGAAATAGATTTGAAGCCATCGGTAACGCTCAACGATATTGCGCCGCAGCTTATCGCAAAACTCTCGCTCACCAAGATTGAGCGCGTTCAACCATCGCTTTTGAGCATTTTCATTGATATTGTCGGTAAAGGTAATGTACCGGAAGGCTTTATTGCACCTCCGGCAGCAGTTCAGGCGTAGTGCGATTATGTACGGTATGGCTCACTTTCGTGATCGTGTGCGTACTAGTCCATCAAATAAATTTGTGGTCTATGGGATGCGAACGGGGAGTTCGTTCTTGTTCAGGAACGAACTCTGTCCGTACCCCACAGAGTTTACGAACAGAATTGATGACTTTGGGAATTTTTGAAAGAATCAAGCTGTCTATTAGCGACTAACAGTGAGCAGAACGCTTTGCCGATAGCCACCATTGGCTTGAAGTCTGCAAAGGTAGCAGCCCGGCGGCAGCGATTCGGTATTGATGATGAGGGATTGTGCACCGGCACTCTGGGTCTCACGCAGAGACAGAACGGTTTGACCAAGAAGATTGACAACGTCGCAAGAAACATCGTTGCTGGCGGGAAGCGTGTAGTGAAGCGTTGTTTGGCTTGCACTGGGATTCGGTGAAAGTTGCACACCGCCCTCAAACTGCCTTTCTGAGCGGTCGTTCACAGAAGTAAGAAGTCGCGAAAAAGGTACTAATGCCGGGTCGCCCAAGAGTGCAATACGGCGGATAAGGTCGTCTTGTGGCGTGATGCTGCTGGTGTATAGTGCATTTTTTGCATTCAGAATAGCCGTGCCGACATCAATGCTTGCTGTGGTGGACAATTCTTTGAAAAAGAGGCGAATAAAGGTATTATTCTCCGGATAGCTGGAGTACCCAGATGAAGCCACCGTCATCACCGCCCCACCATTCTCCAGAAGCATCATTGCCTCCACGATGGATGGTGTTTTGGGAGCGTCATAGTTTTGGCTACATCCGGCAGTAATCATCATGTATGGCTTGCCATTCCGCGCCAGATTATTCCCTACATCATCGGTGGTGAGTATCTTATATTTTGACCATAAGTCCGGCGAACCGTGCCCGTAATACATGACAATCGGCTGCCCGGCGCTCATTGCCGATGTTACCTGTCGTCGTGCATCGGGCTGTTGAGCGATTGTTTGGAAGTTCACAATGTTCATCGTCAGGGGTTTCCGGACATTATATCGCAAGTAGTTGTCGAGGAGAAAGACCTGATTGTCAAAAGCATCATTATCCTCAGCGTCCAAAATAACCGTTGCGCGGGTGGAAAGATTGAAGCCGAGAGCATTACCACTTTCTTCAAAGAGCCGAATTTTCCCCAGTACTCGTCTGATTTCTGCCGATGTGCGCCCGGGTATGCGCCCGATTGCCGCTTGTGGTCGGGTATTGAAGTCCTCACGGTATTTGTTGACAATATACCATTCGTCCATTGGGATAGAATCTTCGTAGTAGCTGAACGGAGGGCGCGTGAAGAGGTCAATCGTTACCTTCGCACGGTATGCCGGCAAAAGGTTCGTGCTACCGACAAGCATAATGCGCGAGGGACGGGGTTCAGCCCAAAATTGCAGTGTATAGCTCAAGAAAGCGCGGATAGCTTCTGCTTGGGACTGCGGTTGGTTTTTAACTTCTTCACCAAATTCTTTGTTAATTTCTTCGAGAGTTACAATACGAGTGCGGAGCGCCTGATGTGTCCATGAAGCGCTTGAGCGCCATGCGGCGTGTGCTTGAAGATCGCCCACAAACTGAGACGGCGTAACGATGAGATAATCAAAGCGGTTGCTGTTGCTGCGGAGTGGCTCGGCTGTGGACTGAGCTTCAAGAGAGTAGTTGTGCAGAACAAAAAATAAGAATAACGACGACAAAAGTGCCCGCGAGGAGCGGCAAAGAAGAAGCAGGTATTGCATACAAAAACAATTCGATAATGAAAAAGCGCATCAAACAACATCAACAGATAAGCCGTAAATTTACGGAAAAATGTGCAGACTGAAGCAAGGAATTATCGCAGCCGTTGGTGTTTGGGTTGAAATTTGTATTTTGGCTCGTATTTTGCGAGGAGAAATCACGGCTATTGCTCTGTATTGATTTATTTCGTTGTTTACCAAACTCTTGACTTTTGCGTTTTTTTTATCTTTATGGAACAGATTCAAACACTTTCAACGCTACGCGGTCGCGTCGTTTTGCGCGATATTGTTCGTGAATTGCGCTACGAAAAACAAGTAAGCAGTCTTACAACGTTGCTCACGTGCTGGCGGCTCTGTGCCTTCGAGCGCGATGTCTATCGGTATAGCAAACGGCAAGTAACCGTTATTCACACGTTGGGACTCTTTCGTGGGACGTCCTTGTGGTTGCAAGAGGTTGTCAATCGCTTCTATTTTTCGACTATCAATTCATTGGTATATCTCGGAGCAGCTATTTTGCTGGTACTCGTCAGTGGCTATCGCTTCACCGACCGCGTAGATACACGCTTGGTACTGAGCGGGGTGGGGCTGGAAGCGCTGATGCTTCTTATTCTTTTTGTGGTTATGTTTTTTTCGCCGTCGGACGATATTGAAATGGAAGAACAGAGCGGTGAGAGCGAAGAATCAAGCGAAATTCGTGAGCTTATTAGCGAAATCGGCGATATTTCGACCGACTACGCCGGCGCCGGTACAAGACTAGAAAACGTGGTTACTGCATTGTCGGATATAACGGCGCGGCAGGACGAACTTCTCGGCGCAGTCAACGACGTTGCCCGCGCTGTTTCCTTGCGGCGCACCCGCAGCCGGAATTTATTGAGACGATGCGGCAAACAAATCTTACCTTGCAAGCCTTTCACCTGAACGTACAAGCACTTGTGGAAGCTACCCACACCCTGCGCCGTGAAGAAATTCAACGAGCGGTGCGGGCGGAAGTAGAACGCATTCTGGAGCAGCGCGTTCGCTTGTAGCACACTCGGTTGTAGTACCAAAGCTCCTAGCAATTGAGATTTATTTTTGAAAAGGAAATATGCTCTTCAAGACCACGTCGAAGCCATCCGAACGAAAACGCCGCACACGGCGGCAAGTAGAGATTTATTTTGTTCTCTATCTTGCGGCGCTGCTCTTGCTTTTGCCCAATAAACGAGAACGTGCGCCGGAATCCGACCCGTCGCTGGTGTATGAATTGCTGAAATCCCGCTTCATTATTGCAGCCGAACGCCCTACGATGAATTGCCAATTACTCGTCATTGGCGATAGTGTGCGCGTCGTAACGTTGGATTCGGTCAACACCGTTTCCTCAAGCGGCGATGTGGGGGATGTGCATTACGAATTTCGCGTGGAGGACGAAACCCAAGGGCAGGTGCTGACGATTTCTTCGCAAACCCCGCAAGTCGGTATTTTTATGATGAAAGAAGATGCGCAGCGTAAACTTGCCGAATTTTTTTGGCAGCCCGCTCGCAATGAAAGACGCAGTCGAACGCTCAAGGTGTCCGTGATCGGCACGGCAAAACCCATTATTCCTTCCACCATCACCCGTCCTGATGTTCGGGAGCGGCTCGTGCGGCTCTTGAACGAAGAAGACCGATTCGATACAGCGCGGACGGAATTTACGATTAACATTTCGTTTGTGGATGTCGGTCGCTCTATCGCGCTTAATAGCGTCAACATTGACAGCCTTGTGAATGCAGTGCGCAGTTCCAGCGCTTCTCTCGCCTCCGGCTTCTCGCAGCCAATTTTTGTTACGAACCGCCAATTTGTCCAGCCTCCGCCGGGTGAGTTTTCGCTGTATGCCGTAAGCGATCGCGTAGAATGTTTGCCCTTTCAGCAGTGGGAGAATCAGATTCGGGTCTATGGCATGAACCTCCGCACCGAAGGGCGAGGCGACCCCAAAACTGAAATTCTTCGCACCGACCGCAACGACGGGACAGGCTCGGCAAGCATAGCCGAAGTGCGCGGCGACCTTATTCGCGTGACAGGTACTGCGCCTACGTCGGGGCTGATGACGATTCGTGTCGTCGTTACACGAGCAGGCGACGGCAAGCAAAATACGATAGATTTTCCCGTCCGCGCCACGCCAATTGCTGCACCGGACATTCCTCGCAGGATGTATGCCGGAGTGGGATACGAGTTCGACCCCAAACTACCATTTGTAACAAAGCAAGAACTCCGCGCAACGCTCTCGCTAGGCGGCAAAGAGCGCTCTGTGAGTCAGCAAGGTGAGAAATTTACCTTTTCCCCTGATGAAAGTGATATTGGCAAAACATTTGCCTTTGAACGCTTCGTGGGCGGGAAACGTGTGGGCGAGGTGTATTACGTAAAAGTGGAAGAATTTTCTGCACCCGAAATTGTTGAGGTCTTTTCGCAAGGCGCAGACGAATTTGTGCGAACACGCTGCTATGGACAAGTGAACGGCACGGACAACCGCGTGATACTGGAAGTAAAAGGAAATAATCTTAAAGCAACCGAGCGATATGGCGACCGCCGCAGTGAGCCGCCTGCTATCTTGCAGCTTTTCAAACTCAGCAGAGTGGAAAGCGGAAAGCCATATAACGCTACGATTCGCGCCATTGATAGCAAAGGGAGGGCTTCCATTGCTCGCTTCCTTGATGGCAAGGATTAGCAGCCTACGTTCAGTAAGCCACGTCTGGTTTGATTTATTGGAATATTCTTGTCCCGTTTGTTTGGACTTGATAGCGAAACGCATAATAGCGTGTTTGCGCTGTGATGCTGGGCGTAGCCATGTCTTTGTAGTAGCTTTGTATTTCTAACTTTGCATATTTTGTACCATCGGCAGTTCGCACAACAAGCACAACATCCTTAATGGGAGTAATCGTAGTGCCACCATACGAATACCATCCTTCACCGCTTTTGGCTGTCAGTGCAAGGTTATCTTCCGCATCATCAGTGCGGTAGCCGCTTGCAGGCGCTTCTGTGAGTGCATCATATTTTTGGTTAGTGAGGCGCACCAGCCCGCCCTGTCCCATGCGAATTTTCCCACCGTTGACAATAATTGTTGTCTTACGGAATCCAATATCCCATTTGGTCGTCGCTGAATCGCTGTTGGGGATGATAGTTTGGGTCTGCAAGTTCAAAAGCGTAAAACGGTCTTCCGAGTCGGCATTAAGGTTTTTGACCGTTACTATCGCGCCACTTGTCGAAAATTCTGCTGTTGGCAAAGAGCCGTCATTTGGTTGCCGGCAAGCAGTAAAAAAGCTGGAAACGCAAATGAGCATGCTTACTGCGTAACTCTTTATTTTGGGATTCGGTGTCATGGTCGTAGAGAAAATATGGGTGAAGTTCGACTTTAGTATTTGCTTTTGCTAGAATGATAATTCGGCAAAATTAGAAAAAGTTCTTTAATTGTAAAAACACTATATGCAAAAACACAAAATAGTTACACCGCCAGAACGAATTTTGGTTGCCTGCCTACGCGGTTGTGGCTAAATTGCGTGGGTAGCATCAGCAATTTTTCTTTTCTCAACCATTCCTTTTCCAAATGTACTGGCGCATCTGGCTTTCCTTTTTCACCAACTGTCTTTCGCGCGAAATGGAATATCGTGGGCATCTTTTTATGCAGTTTATGGTGGATATGGTCTGGTATGGTGTTCAAATTGGGCTTTTCGAGGTAATTTATCTGCACACGCCCTCTGTCGCAGGTTTCTCGCGAGCGGAGATGCTGATCTTTTTGGGAACAGTCTTCGTTACTGATGCCGTTAATATGATGTTGTTTTCTCATAATTTTTGGCACTTCCCCGAATATGTCCGCACGGGCGAACTTGACTTTTTTCTCACAAAGCCAGCATCGACCTTCTTTTTGACGTGCTTTCGTTATATTAACATTGCCGCAATAGCGAATTTTGGTTTCGGCTTGGGCTTTTTGCTTTATGCGCTGCATCTTACTGCTTTTACGCCGCCATTGCTGAATGTGGTATTGTTTGTTATTCTCTGTTTCACGGGACTGTGCATCAATGTTGCCGTGCAGACTTTTTTTGCCGCACTATCTATTTGGACGGTTTCAGGCGAGGGCATTCAGTATCTTTACCACAATCTGTTTAGCTTTGCCTCACGTCCTGATGCGGTGTACAAGGGCTATATGCGCAGGGCGCTTCTCTATATTTTTCCGCTTGCGCTTGTCGCTTCCATTCCGGCACGGGCGCTTATGGGCACACTGGATGTATCGCTTATGCTCTGGAGCGTTTGCGCCGGCGGGCTGTTCTTGTGGTCTGCGCTTGTTTTTTTCAACTGGGCGCTTTCTCATTATTCCGGTGCAAGCAGCTAAAAACAAAAACAGCTAAAAGCAAAAACGGCTAATTTTCAAGCAACCATAGACATAACTTCGACTTCAAGACCAGATGAAAAACCTCGTTCTTATCGGCTTTCGCGGCACGGGCAAATCGACCTTGTCGCAAGAACTCTCACAGAGACTCAAGCGCAAGCGCATCTCTACGGATGAAGTAGCAGCGGAACGCGCTGGAATGAGCATCAGCGATTTTGTATCACAGCACGGCTGGGCGGAATTTCGACGCATAGAGGCTGAGTGTATAGCAGATTTGCGCGGCAGCGAAAACCTTATCCTTGACTCCGGCGGTGGCGTGGTGGAGAATCCTGAAAACATGAGCCTTTTAGGTGAGCACGGCATTATCATCTGGGTTCATGCGTCGCTGGAGGACGTTCTCAAGCGACTTATGGGTACCGTCCACGATGCGCAGCGCCCTTTGCTCTCGCAAGGTGATTTTAGAACAGACATTACGGAAAATTATATCCGCCGCGTGTCGATGTACAAGCGCTACACAGCCTTTACTGTCAACACCTCCACACACACGATTGAGGAATGTTGTGCGGCGATAGAAAAAATACTTTGAATGGATGCCTTGAACGTTCTCATTGATGCAGCAAGCGTCCTAATGAACTACACCAAAAGTCCAAGAATGCTGCTCTGTACGGATGCCCCCAATGCCATAATCATTCCCCAGAGTACAATACCGGTGCTAAGTGGAATTGAAAAATTGTCATCCATGCGCAATCGGATAGATGCTGCCTCCACAACACCGCCGATGAAGGTCGCCACCGCCGCCGTAGCCGCGTATTGCCATGGTGCTTGCGTGAGCGCCCACACTACACCCACGACGAGCCACGATGAAATCCAGAACGCAGTTGTTCCTTCCAAACTTTTATCGAGAAATTTTCTTTTGCCAAACTTGCGTCCGATAAGTGCTGATGAGATGTCGGAGACGATGAGCACCGCAAAGGCAGTAATAGCAACAATTTTGGGAAAAATGAGGACACACAGCAACGCCGACAGCAACACGTAGGTGGCACCATTGAGCAAAATACGTTGCTCGTCGAGTTCGTGCTTGCGCATCATATTGCCAAAGATACGCCGCACGAGGCGCTCCAGAGGCGGTATCCAATGTCGTGCGAGATCTATCGCTAAAACGGGCAGGAAAAGACAGGCTAAAATGACGATTGCCGTTTGCCGTGTGATAAACGCATAGATGATGGGAATGGAGAGGGAACAGAGGTGGATAAGTTTGCGAAAAATTTCTTGGCGATACGTGATGTCGGCGCTTGGCATTTGCTGCTGTATTTGTGTCGGCGGTATTTGAGGATTTTTTTGCATCTTTGTACATCTGTTGGTAAGCATTGCTTTGGTAGCGTTGAGCCATTCACTTGCCTCTTGTTGCGTCAAAAGGCTTTGTGCAAAATACAACCGAAAATTTGTAATTCGTCATTCTTAATTCATAATACACCATGAATGCAGTCGGAACAGTTGCTCACGCGAAAATCAATCTTGGGCTGGAAGTCCTGTACAAACGCCCCGACAATTACCATGAAATCAACACCGTGTTTGTCCGTGTTTCGCTTGCCGATACGGTCATTATTGGCTCCAACGGCACAATGAATTCAATTTTTTTGGATTGCAAACCAGATTTAGGCATTCCCGATGAACAAAATCTCGCCTATAAAGCCATCAAAAAAGCCCACGAAATAGCACATGAAGGCGGCAAAACAGACCTCCCCTCGCTGGCTATTACACTGCGCAAGCAAATTCCTTACGGGGGCGGTCTGGGTGGCGGAAGTTCCAATGCAGGGGCGGTCTTGCGAGCACTTCCATCGCTTTGGGGCAAAAAGGCACTTTCGGACGAACACCTGCTAAATGTAGCGGTCAGCGTCGGCAGCGACGTACCTTTTTTTATGGAAAACATGGATTGTGCTTTGGGTTCAGGACGAGGTGAAATACTCAAGCCCGTGTCAGTGCGGATGCCGTATTATGTGGTGATTGTTTCGCCGAGTATTCGCATTCTCACGGCGTGGGCGTACAATGCTCTTCAGCGTAGCTCCAAGACGGAGGAGAAGCGCACACCGACAAACTACGCGGAGCTTTTGGAAGACGCTATTTCGTCGCCTAATATCCTCCGCCAACACTTCACAAACGATTTTGAAGAGCCTGTTTTTGCTGAATATCCCGTCATTGGTGGTATCAAGCAGCACCTTTACGAAGCGGGCGCAATGTTTGCCCTCATGAGCGGGAGTGGCTCGTCAGTCTTTGGGCTATTCAAAACGAACACGGAAGCCGAAGCGGTAGCGGCATCCATGCAAGAACGCTTCGAGGGAAGTACAACCTTTGTCTGCAAGCCGTTGTAAGCAAATAATTCAAAAGAACCGAACAAACGACCATTTATTTTATCCCGCCTTGATTTGGATGCGAGAATATATGCCAGAACTCTATTCCTCTAGACCGATTGTTGCACATTCCGATACAGGAGTGCATCATAAAAGCCTCGACCTCTCTCTCTACCATAATTTTGCCCATGATATTCCCGCCGGACTTGTTGTGTTTCTGGTGGCACTGCCTTTATGCTTAGGAATTGCCCTTGCTTCCGGTGCACCGCTTCTGGGTGGGGTCATTGCGGGTATTATCGGGGGAACAATTGTCAGCATTTTCTCACGCTCAGAGCTAAGTGTTAGCGGTCCTGCTGCGGGACTAACGGTCATTGTTGCTACGGCGATCGTGCACTTAGGTTCGTACTCCAATTTTCTTGTGGCGGTGATACTTGCCGGCATCTTGCAATTAGGCTTCAGCTATATGCGAGCCGGAGTGTTGGGCGATTATGTGCCCTCAAGCGTTATTCGCGGTATGCTTGCTGCTATCGGGATTGTGATTATTCTCAAGCAAATTCCTCATGCATTGGGTCGAGATACGGATTTCGAGGGCAATTTTGGCTTTCTTGAGCCAAACGGTCAAGCAAATACATTTTCCGAAATTGCCCGTTCCTTTGTCAGTGCCAACCCGGAAGCAGTCATCATTAGTCTTATTTCGATTGCCCTTTTGCTACTTTGGGAGCACCCAAAGGTAAAACGCCGACGCTTTTTCAAAATGATGCCCGCGTCTCTCGTGGTGGTCATTTTCGGCATTGTGATGAATGAGGTGTTTCGTGTATTATTCACTGATTTTTATCTCCGCGCCGAAGACGGACACCTTGTGCAGCTTCCCCTCATTACGAATGCAACTGCCTTTATCGGTGGTTTGCAGTTCCCCAATCCTGCTGCGTTGGCGAACCCGCAGATTTATTCGACAGCACTCACACTCGCATTGGTCGCCAGTTTGGAAACACTGCTCTCACTGGAGGCAATTGACAAACTCGACCCATACAAGCGTATTTCCGACACAAACAAAGAACTACAAGCGCAGGGCATTGGCAATATCATATCAGGGCTTCTGGGTGGATTGCCTATGACCTCTGTTATCGTTCGCAGTTCAGCGAATGTCTATGCGGGCGGGCGAACACGTATGGCGGCTATTATCCACGGTGTTTTTCTTCTCGTCGCGGTTGTTTTTCTTGCGCCTGTCCTCAATCGTGTGCCCCTTGCCTCACTTGCTGCCATTCTTATTCTTGTCGGCTATAAACTCACACAAATTCGGCTGTTTCGGCAGATGTTTCAGGCAGGACGAGAGCAGTTTTTACCGTTTCTTATTACCGTTTTGGCGGTTGTCTTTACCGACCTTCTCACGGGTATCGCCATCGGGCTATGCGTGGGAATGTTTTACGTGATTCGCACCAATCACCAGCTTGCCGTTACTCTTGTGAATATAGACAACTATTATCTGCTACGATTCACTAAAGACATGACATTTATCAATAAATCAGAACTGAAAAAGAAGTTAAGTCGTATCCCGAACGATATATTTCTGCTTATTGACGGCTCAAAGGCTCGGTTTATTGATGCCGATATCTACGATACAATCGCAGAGTTTGCTCAGTCAGCGACTTTTCGGAACATCAACATCGAATACAAGAATTTCGAGGCGAAAGCGATACAAATACAGACTCCGCATTAACTCTAATACCAACCAAAAGTTAATTTCAAGAGCAGCTTTTTGAGACGGATTAGATACAATTTCGCGGATTACACGGATTTTTCTGAAAAACAAGCCCCTTGAATCCAAGACCATTATACTCGTGTACAATGTTTTAATACCTGTGTAATTTGTGCAGTCCTCTTCAATCTGTGTCACAATTTCTTGTCTTTGATACGTCGCAGCACAGCTCTTTTTGCATTTCTGTTCCACCCTCTATCCCCAAAAAGTTATGGAATCGTATAAGAAACTACTCCTTGCCAATCGTGCATGGGTCGAAGAAAAGCTGAGCGTGAAAGCTGATTATTTTGAGCGCACATACCCGGAGCAAAAGCCGGAATTTCTCTGGATTGGCTGCGCTGACAGTCGTGTTCCCGAGACCGATATTACAGGCACAGAGCAAGGTGACATTTTTGTCCATCGGAATATTGCAAACCTTGTTGTCCATACTGATTTTAATTTCTTGAGCGTTTTGCAGTATGCAGTAGAAACACTCCATGTGAAACATATCGTTATTTGTGGGCATTACGGCTGCGGTGGTGTTCTTAATGCAATGTCACACAAAGACTTGGGATTGCTCAACAAATGGCTGCGCTTTATCAAAGACGTTTATCGTTACCACGAAGCTGAACTGGAAGCCATTGGGGATGAGAAAGCCAGATTCGATCGCCTTGTAGAGCTGAACGTTATCGAACAATGCCGTAATGTTACCGAAACATCTATTGTACAGAGGTCATGGGAAAAAGAGCATTTTCCCTATATACACGGCTGGGTTTACGACATTAGGACGGGACTGATTAAGGACGTAGCGATGCTTAAGCCGGGTGAAGACATAAACTCCATTTATCATTATGATTTTGGTAGTTCGGATGCTGAGCGCCATTGAGCGAACGTTTTGCACTCTCGAATCCAAGACCACTATGAATCAGATTTCAAATGAAAACATTCATCACTAACATTCGCCTGCAAGCGCTTATTCTCGCAGCTTTTGCGCTTTTGCTCTATGGGCAAACACTTCGCTTTGACTATGTGCTGGACGACGGCGAAATGGTCGTCCGTCAGCCAAGTGTCGTCAAAGGGTTAGCAGGTATTCCTGAGATTTTAATAACCGCAACGACGTTTACAGGCACATTCAATTCCGCATCAAATAGCATCTCCACGCCATTCGTTGAACCCCGTATAAGCCAGCAACGAAGTGCTTATCGTCCTTTATCGCTCATTACCTTTGCTTGTGAGTACCAGCTAGCAGAGAACAACGCCGTTCTTCGCCATGCGACGAATACAGTTTTGTATGCGCTGGCAGTTGTTGTGGTCTTTGGCGTGTTTGTGCAGCTGTGCACCAGTATCCATGCGCTATTGCCGTTTCTGGCAGCATTGATATTTGCAGCGCATCCGCTTCATACCGAAGTGGTGTGTAATATCAAAAGCCGCGATGAACTTTTGGCGCTTCTCTTTTCCGTCGGAGCACTGTGGTTGGTCGTGCGATACACTCAAACACGCGATGTAAAGAGTCTTCTTGCTGCTTTCGGGGCATTTTTTCTAGCGCTCTTGTCCAAAGAAAACTCCATTACCATGCTGCCAGTTTTTCCTTTGGCAATGTGGCTTGTCCTTGCTCCGAAGCCCGACATAAAGCGTATTGGCGCTGCTTTCGGAGGAATGACTGCGGTGGCGCTTGTGTGGCTGCTCGTCAGCTTGCGCATTGCCTCATGGGGAGCAGATGATATAAATTTCAGCTCGCTGCTCAATAATCCTTACGCAAGAGTCTCTCAAGAACAGCTTTTGCCCACCAAACTGGCTGT
>Ga0075154_10001378_pt1 | contig 17591 bp, 17 predicted proteins | sample JI71714BDNA_FD_70965 | JGI IMG/M metagenome (GOLD analysis project Ga0075154, IMG submission 70965) | Wastewater effluent complex algal communities from Wisconsin, to seasonally profile nutrient transformation and Carbon sequestration -... | ecosystem: Engineered > WWTP > Effluent > Algae...
CCGGAAGGCAATATCTTAAACCGGCCATGTACCCGGCTCGGTATCTCAATCAGGGCATATTTTTTATGGAACGCACTTTCCTTTTTCCACATCACCACTGCCAGGAAAATGGATTTATCCCTTAGCATGGGAAATACCGGGATATTCTCAATCATCAGGGGAATGATATCTGAACTGACTTCTTCTTCATAATATGTACGGACCAGCTCCTGTTGTTCGGCCGTCAGTTCTTTTTCATTGCGCAGGAAAATTTTCTGCTTGTTCAGTTCGGCCAGGCATTCTTCCCATATCCGGTTAAATTCCCCCTGCTGATTCAATACCGTCATCTGGATCTCATCAATAATCTGTTGCGGGTTATTTTCCAGGTGCATCCGGGCTTTTGAACCAAACTGGATCATCCGTTTCAGGGTAGCTACCCGGACCCGGAAAAATTCATCCAGGTTATTAGAAAAAATGCCGAGGAAACGGATACGCTCGCGGAGCGGAACGGAGTTGTCGGCCGCTTCCTGAAGAACACGGGCATTAAACGACAACCAACTGATATCACGGGCAATGGTTTTGTGCTTTGGACTTTCCGACATAAATGAAATTGATAGGGGCTGACAAGATTATAAAATTACCAAAGCCGGCTTCAATTCTATGTTAAGTTTTCAGGAGCATCCGGGTTTTTATCCTTTCATTTTTTCAATCAGGGCCGTGGTGGAATAGCCTTCTAGAATCGGATTGATCACCACTTTGCCGCCTGCGGCAATCACTTCACGCCCACCTGCCACCTGTTCGGGTGTATAATCCCCGCCTTTTACAATCACATCCGGAAGGATGGTGGTGATCAGTTCCAGCGGGGTATCTTCTTCAAACAAAACCACCGCATCCACCATCAGGAGGGAGGCCAGCAGAATGGCTCTTGACTCCTGGTTATTGACCGGACGGCTGTCGCCCTTCAATCGCTTAACCGACGCATCTGCATTTAGTCCCACCACCAGGTATTCACCTTCACGGGCGGCTTCGGATAGGGAAAAAATATGACCGGGGTGAAGCAAATCAAATACCCCGTTGGTAAAAGCTACTTTCTGCCCAAGTGCTTTCCACTGTGCCACCTGCTGACGGGCCTGTTCACGACTGATTATTTTCTGCGGTATTAAGTCAGCCCTTTTCATATATATCTTTTTTATTAAAATAGGGCAGGGCCCCGAAACTGAATATGCCCCCCAACAGGATTACAGCGGTCTGTGCCAGCCATAGTATCCAGCCAAATGCAAGGGCAATGGTATAGTGCAGACCATACAGCTGCATGGTTTTCTCTATCAGGTAGGCATAAGCGCCAATGCCTCCCGGGGAAGCGATCATGCCAATACTGCCGGCTGACAAAATAGTAAATGCTTCCTTTATTCCATAAATTTCCGTTTCCCGGAAAGCCATAAACCCAATATAACCACCTGCCAGGTAGAAACTCCAGAGCAGAACGGTATAAAAAAGAAACAATCCTCTTTTCTTCAGGTGGCGGATTGAGCTGACCCCCTGCATTACACTCCGGTAAATTTTTAGAAAAAGGGAGAGCAGGTCTTTTAACTTTTTCCGACGGATCAGCATCCATAGACCGGTCAGCAGCAGCAAAGCGGCGAGTATCAGGGAGGAAACCAGCAGGGTGGAGATTTTTTTATCTGGTGCCGCTTCCGGACCATTAAAAAAAGCATCCAATATCTGGCTATATAACTGGGGTTGCAGTAGTATAGTAATTCCGAATACCACCAACAGGGTGAGGGCATCAATCAGGCGTTCCAGAATAATGGTACCGATCAGTTTATCGGCTGGTATCTTTTCGTACCGTGATAAGACCGTGCATTTGACAATTTCTCCCAGCCTTGGAACGCCCATATTTACCAGGTAGCCGATCATCACGGCAAAAAAGGAATTCGCCGTGGATGGTTTGTATCCCATGGGTTCTATCAGTAACCGCCAGCGGATGGCCCTGATCCAGTGGCTCCCGATCAGGATCAGGAAAACAGGGATTGCCAGCCAGTGACGGGCTTCCCGGAAAGCGGTTTTGATCTGATCCGTATTTTCCTTATTCAGGTTTTTCAGGGAAAGCCAGGCAAAGAATATACCCAGGCCAAGAAAAAAAAGGTACTGAAATATGGTCCGGAGATTTTTCTTCATCTGGCCCGAAAGTAATCCGATGAACGCGAAAAACAAAACTCTGTAAAGGAAGCTTGCGTTAATTCAGGGGCAGATTATCAATTAACCGGACACCGCCGAGAAAGGTAGCCACCAATGCCACCAGTTTTTGCGAGCCATCCCAGGTGCTAACAGGCTGAAGGGAGGCTGCATCGGCCACTACCAGATAATCCGTCCGGAAACCTTCCTGTTCTAACTGATCACTGGCCGTTTGAAGTAACGCATCCAGACTGCCGGTGTGCAGCTGTTGTTTCAGGTAGGAGAGGGTGCGGAAAATGGATGCCGCTTTTTTTCTGTCTGAATCATTCAACCGTCTGTTCCGGCTGCTCATCGCCAGACCATCCGTTTCACGAAGGGTAGGACAAATATGAAGCTTAACAGTTTCCTTAAAACCGGTTTGTTGCATCAGCCGGTCAATCACCATACATTGTTGGTAATCCTTTTGTCCCAGGAACAGGTCATGCGGGTTAACCTGAGCGAGTAACTGGTGTACCACCTGGCATACCCCCTGAAAATGTCCTGGCCTGAATTTCCCTTCCAGCAGGGTTTCCATATCTCCGAGGTCGTACTCAGGCTTCCCCATAATCCCTTCGGGGTACATTTCGCTGACTGCCGGTAAAAAAAGAAGGTCACATCCGGCCGTTAAAAGCAGGGCAATATCCTTATCGGTGGTAATGGGGTATTTTTCAAAATCTGCGGGATCATTGAACTGCGTAGGGTTTACAAAAATGCTGCATATAGTCAGATCGGTCGCCGCTTTTGATAAACGGACCAATGATAAATGACCTTCATGCAAGGCTCCCATAGTAGGCACAAAACCTATTTTTTTACCAAAAATTCGTTGATTATCAAGGTGTTTAATGAGGTCATTTGTTTTTTTAAATAAAATCATATGACAGTAGTCTTTGAGGTATAACGGGCTTTAAAAAATTAAATTCGGTGTAAAATAGTTACCTTTGCACGCCTTTAGGCGATTGTACGGTGAAGAAAACGGGTGTATTTCCCGCCTTACGCTGTACCAAAAAAGGACGCACATGTCAGCAAAGAAAAGAATTTTATTTATCGCGAACGAAATGTCACCCTACCTGGAGTTGACTGAGTTTTCAGAAATCGTGAATAAGCTCGCGATCAAAGCAAATGACAACAACTTTGAGGTCCGTTGTATAATGCCCCGGTTTGGCATCATCAACGAACGCCGTCACCGGCTCCATGAGGTAGTCCGCTTATCGGGTATCAACGTGTCGGTAGACAATGATGATATGCCGCTCCAGATCAAAGTGGCCTCCCTGCCCAGTGCCCGGCTACAGGTCTATTTCCTGGATAATGAAGAGCTTTTCAAGCGGAAGTTTGTTTTCCATGACGAGCAGGAAAAATGGTATGAAGACAATGACCTGCGTACGGTGTTTTTCTGTAAGGGAGCCCTCGAAACAGTAAAAAAGTTTGGCTGGCCCCCGGATATTATTCATTGCAGTGGCTGGATGACCGGACTGATACCGGCTTACCTGAAAACGGTGTATAAGAAAGAGCCGGTTTTTGCACATAGTAAAATTGTGTATACGATCGGACAAAACACGTTTAAGGAAAAACTGGGAAGCGGACTGGTTAAAAAAGCCCTGATCCATGCCAGCCTCAAGGAAAAAGACCTGGAATTGTATAAAGAAGGTACAAATACGGCCATGCAACGTGGAGGTGCCAGTTTTTCAGACGCCATCACATTCGGAGCCGACAAGATTGATAAAAAGCTGACTGAAGAGTTTACCAAAGTGAGGGGAAAGAAAACCCTTCCATATAACCCTGAGGGAGATTTAACAGACTATTTACAACTCTATAGCGACCTTGCAGGTAAATAAAAATCACTAACCCCGATTATAAAATTTCTTTGTGAAGTATACAAAAAACGCTTTCCCGGTTATAGCAATCGTTCTCGCGGTTGCTATTCTGTTTCCGGCCTGCCGCAAAATCAACGATGCTACTGAGCTGGGCAGCGGTCTTATACCACCAATTGACAATATTAATACCTTTGAAACCTTCCTGGATATCGAATCCGATAACCTGTTGTATAATGACACTAATAAAGTGTATTATGCTGATCTTCACGCACTTGGTTATATCAGCGGGGATACGGAATTTGGCACCACCAAGGGGGAATCTTATTTTAATATCAGTTATTCCAATTACCTGATCAACCCGTTTTATAATAAAGATTCAGTGATAGCGATTGATTCGGTGGTCCTCTCTTTAGGCTACGACAGCTATTATGGCGATACCAGCAGTGTGCAGACGGTCCGGGTTTATGAACTGGCGCAGACTTCCGGATTCAACGATACCACGTTATATAAGTACAATCAGGCTGATTTTCTGACCACCGGTTCTGAACTGGGGTCTAAATCATTCCAGGTTAAGAATCTGAATGATACCATCCTCCATATCAGGAAGAGAGATACCACCAAACTGGTAAATGTACTCCGGATCCCATTGGTCAATACACTGGGGACCCGGTTTATGAATTATGATACCACTTTTTCCGCCAATGGCGGGTTTCGCTCCGATTCAATCCTGAAGACCCTCTTTCGCGGCCTGGCCATTAAAGCAGATAATAGTGGGAATGCCCTGACGTATATCAGTCCTTCTGATAATAGTAACACCCGTCTCACGATCTATTTTCAGGTCAAGAAAAACGGGATTATTGATACCACGTCGGTCGACTTCCAGCACTCCTCAGGCGGACAGGCAAATATCATCAGGCGTACACCGGGGGGTGGATGGAATAATTACCTGACCAATACCGGTACCAATGACGACCTGCTTTATATTCCGGGTACCCCGGGATCCTACGGTTTGCTCCGTATTCCGGCCCTGGATACTTTCCGGAATGTGGTAGTCCACCGGGCAGAAATTATAGCCAATCCTATCCGTACTGCAGGGGATGATATGTTCCCGCACCAGCAGGCCCTGTTCCTGGACCGGGTCAGTGCCACAGGAGACTCCTTACTGACCTTTGATGCCGATATGTTGTTGTCCAATAACTTCACGAACTATACTTACGAAATCAACACGTTTGGCGGGTTGATCAAGTCGGACAGTACCTACCGGTTTAATATATCGAGGTATGTACAGAGTATGGTAACCAACCGGACGGCTAATTATAAAATGCGGTTATATACCCCTGTCAGAACCTTCGTCTTTTCACCAGGCTATAATGCCATCAATCAGATCTATGTGACAGATCAGCCTGGATATGGAAGGGTGGTACTGGCCGGCGGCAGCTATATTAACCCGGCAAAACGGCTGCGGATGCGCCTGGTCTATTCTAAATTGTAACGGGTGATCAAAATATGTTCAAAAGTCCTTCCTTTCACGGGAAGGGCTTTGTTCTTTATAAATGCCCCCTTATCTTTGCGTCCTTAAAAACTATTAACTCATGCCTTATTTATTTACCTCTGAATCCGTAAGTGAAGGTCATCCTGATAAAGTGGCCGACCAGATTTCCGATGCACTCATTGATAACTTCCTGGCTTTTGATGCACAGTCAAAAGTGGCTTGCGAAACCCTGGTTACTACCGGACAGGTGGTGCTTGCCGGTGAAGTAAAGTCAAAAGCTTACCTGGACGTTCAGGAAATCGCCCGCGGAGTCATCCGTAAAATAGGGTATACCAAGAGTGAATACATGTTTGAAGCCAGCAGTTGCGGGGTATTGTCTGCTATTCACGAACAATCTTCCGATATCAACCAGGGTGTAGACCGCAAAAAGAAAGAAGAGCAGGGTGCCGGTGACCAGGGAATGATGTTTGGCTATGCCACCAACGAGACAGAGCACTATATGCCCCTGGCACTTGACCTGGCACATAATCTCCTGATCGAACTGGCTGCTATCCGTCGCGAAAAGAACTCTAAAATGCCTTACCTGCGTCCGGATGCCAAAAGCCAGGTAACCCTGGAATATGATGACAATAATCAGCCCGTACGTATTGATGCGATCGTTATTTCAACCCAGCACGATGATTTTGACAGCGAAGCTAAAATGCTGGCCCGTATTAAAAGCGATGTGATCAACATCCTGATTCCCCGGATGAAGACCAAATACAAGAAGTACGCAAAGCTGTTCAACAGCGATATCAAATACCACGTTAACCCAACTGGTAAGTTTGTAATCGGTGGTCCGCATGGTGATACCGGTCTTACCGGCCGTAAAATCATTGTGGATACCTACGGTGGAAAAGGTGCACACGGAGGTGGAGCCTTCAGTGGTAAAGATCCTTCTAAAGTAGATCGTTCTGCCGCTTATGCCACCCGTCATATTGCCAAGAACCTGGTAGCAGCCGGCGTAGCCAGTGAAGTGCTTGTACAGGTTTCATACGCGATCGGAGTGGCCAAGCCTACCAGTATTAACGTGAATACTTATGGTACCGCAAAAGTGGACCTGACCGACGGAGAAATCGGGAAGATCGTGGAAGCCGTATTTGACATGCGTCCTTACTTTATTGAACAACGCCTGAAACTGCGTAATCCGATATACAGCGAAACTGCTGCTTACGGACATATGGGTCGTTTGCCCCAGGTGGTTGAGAAAACCTTCACCTCTCCTGATGGCAAAACGGTAACCCGTAAAGTTGAACTCTTTACCTGGGAGAAACTGGATTATGTCAGCAAAGTGAAAAAAGCTTTCGGTCTTAAATAAACTGAACAGTCTCATTTAAAAACCCTGGAAGATCCTGTCTTTTCAGGGTTTTTTATTTCCACATCACGAATCGCTTAATTTTACACGGTGAAACAATTCAGACAACCCCATCGTCCCAAAAAAAATACACTCGTCATTGGCCGCCCGGCTGTAATGGATGCATTACGAAACGGACAGCAACTCGACCGGATTTACCTGGATACAATGGCCCAGGGTACCGATATACGGGAACTAAAGCACCTGGCTTCCCAGGCTGGTGTACCCATCAATTATGTACCCGCAGCTAAACTCAACAGTTTTAATATTACCGGTCATGAAGGCTGTGTGGCACAAATAGCCAAAGTACAATACCAATCCCTGCAGGATGTAATTTCCTTTGTCACAGAAAGCGGGGATGCACCTTTATTCCTGATCCTTGATGGCATCACGGATATCCGGAATATCGGGGGAATTGCCCGTACAGCTCTGTGTACCGGGGTGCAGGCCATTATCATACCCGATAAAGGAGTAGGGGCCCTGAATGAAGATGCCATCCTGACTTCCGCCGGCGCGCTGGAAACGATTCCGGTTTGCCGTGTAAACAGTCTGATGAAAGCGGTCGATGAACTTCACCTGAACGGTATCCTGGTGTTTGCCAGTGAAATGACGGCTGAAAAGACAATCAGTGAGGTCGATTTTACCATCCCCTGTGCGATTGTATTGGGTGGAGAAGAAAAAGGCGTTTACCCTGCACTGATGAAAATATGTGATGAGAAAATCAGGATTCCCATGAAAGGTGATTTCGAAAGCCTGAATGTATCTGTGGCCACCGGAATGATCCTGTATGAAGCGATGACCCAGCGGATGAAAGGCTGATCATTGCAGGCTCAGTGCTACCATTTCGTCTACAAATTCAAAGAAAATATCTTTAAGCCTGCTGTCAGCATCGGTACCGTAATTGACAAAGAAGATATGCGTAACACCCCGTGCGGGAAAGAAAAACAGGTTGGCTGAATAACCGAGATCCCTTCCTTTATGTCCGATTCCAAAGTCGGTACCCCGAATATATGATTGCTGAATTCCATACCCGTAGTAATTACTGTCGTCCCTTTTTCCCCAGCTTTTCATAAGGGTCAGTGATGCCGGCTTCAGGAAAGTTTCACGGATCAGCACCGCGTCAATAAAAGTGTACAGATCATAAATATTACTGTATAACCCGCCATATCCATTCCCGCTGCCGGTTACAAGATTAGATACATTCACAATACTGCCATTATTATAGAGATCATAATACCCCTGTGCAGTGGTTCGTGGCAACAGATCATGTGGCTGATAAAATGTATTTTTCAAACCCAATGGCTCCAGTACATACTGGTGGAGCAACTGACTATGCTTTTTTCCTGTCTGTGCCTCCAGGATCATGGTGACAAGTACTGTATTGGTATTGGAATAAACTGCGGTATCACCGGCTGAAAATTCGGCCGGTTTATCATAGATATACTCCAGTAATTCCGCTGGTCCCCATTTTTTAGTTGGATTATTGAGAACAGCCAGGTAAAAAGCGTCTTCATTGATCAGGTCCGCAATGCCCGTTTCATGTTTCAAACAATGTCCGAGCGTGATCTGATTCCCGTTGGCCAGTTTGTCTGTAATTCTGGCCGGCAACCAGTCTTTTACCTTGCGGTGCAGTGCGGCATATCCCATTCCGGTATTAGCAGAATCTTCCATCAGGCGAAAAACCAGGGTGCCTATGAAAAATTTGGTGATACTCGCTGCTTTGGATACCGTACCCGGATTAAAATCGATATCATTTGAAAGATCCGCTTTACCGGCGGCACCCATCCAGGTACCGGATGCATCCCTGACCAGGAGGGAGATACCCGGAAACCCCTTCTTTTTATATTTTTCCAGCAGGTTCAGGAAAGCGGTATTTTTCGGATGACGGCTGCTGCTGTCAGACCATGGGCTGCTGATACCCACCTGGGTGGTAATGCTGATCTGTGCCTTTTTACAAGAGCAAGGGAAGAGCGGCAGTACAAAAAGGTAAAGCACGATTTTTTTCATACGAATAGTTTAAAGGCTATTTGTTTTTTCTGGTCAGTGGTCTGGATAATCCCAGGAGAAAACTGTTATAGGGAAGAAGGGGTACATAGGACTTCACAAAAGGAAATTGCAGCCGTTGCTGATAACTGATAAACAGATTGAGCGAATTGGCGGAAGCTCCTTGCAACTGATAACCTGCTCCCAATGCGAAGCAGGCATTGGCCTGCATACGTCCGGGGCCTTTATTATTTTCATAGTCACCTGCCTCATTCAACCGTAGTTTGGCCGTAGCAGGAATGGAATGCAGGTATCCGGCACCGGCTTCAGTGAAAGCAGACCAGTGCTGATTAAATTTATACCGATAACCCAGGTTGCTGTAAACCGGTATACCATACTGTACAAACCGGTGATAGAAACAGGCAAGCCGGAAATCGTAATACCAGTCATGTTTGTTTTTTACAGCGAAGTTTTTCCCATACGAAATTTCAATACCCGGATGAAACGCTTTGTAAAATATACCGGTAAACTTCCCGAAGGGAAGAGCTGTGTGGGTATTCATTACGGAGAAACTTATAAACTTTGTTTTTAACTGCTGCTGCGCATCCAGTTTAAAACTAAGACCGGTTAACATCAGAAGCATGAGATATTTATTCATACCCAGCGAATTTATCTGTTTAACGTTCAGTGTTAAGAACCAGGATTTCAAGTTAATTTTCCCGGATTCTATTCATTCAATTTCATCCGTCGTGCTTTTAAACTTGCAGACCTTCCCTTATAATCACTTTCAAATACTTATATACTTGTACCTGTTTTACTTATACAGATTTGTCTGAAGCCGGGATGATTTTTTGTGGTAGCTTTTCCTGAACGTTTTTTCGTGTTTGAATGGAACTCCACGGATGATCAGATTCCCATACCTGTCGAGTGCTACCGGATTACTTCGGCTTAATACTCCGATTTCTGCATCATACTTATTCCAGATTCCCATATTTTTCCAGGCCGGTTCGTAACATAAATCCCTGAACAATTTGCGTCCGGGAAATCCTCCAACGGATGGTCTGCGACGGAATAGACCAGGTTTGGTCATTACCCAGCTTTCAGATGCATATACTTTGCCGCAGTGTACTATATTGCCAATGGCAATCATCAGCGAATCTCCATTCATTCTTGTCGTGTCCTTATAGTCAACCGAAGACCGATTATAAGTGGCACCCCCATAACAGGATCCGATAACCAATCTTGATTCTGCATCCGCATAGGAGGTTAAGCCCGATAAGTATTTAATAAGAGTACTGTCTTTTAGAGTTTTGTAACTTATTTCATCACTTCCGATATAAAATAATGAATATCCCTTTTTATACATACCATGAGAATCAAACCAGATGGTACCTAACCTGGCATCATTAGCTTGCAGGCGCTTAGTTATTTTTAACGATGCGTGTTTTGCATCACGTGCAACGATGGAAACAAATTGTCTTTTACAGAAGAAGCCTCTTACTTTTGATCGAAACACATTATAACGGGTCGCCATATCCAGTTTCCCTTTTTTTCTTTTACTCACTACAAAGAAGTTGATTTTCTTTTTTTCTGTTACGTCTGATGAAATATTTACTTCAGTTTGCTGGCAAATACCTTTATGAAACTGGAATCCCAGAAACAGTATCAGGCAAATGATCGTTTTAGTTTGCATGGTGTTGCTTTAAGATGATCAGGTTTGTTGACCTATCAAAAATCAGCAGGTACATCCGTTTGAAATAATTGGTTTTAGCATTACTATAATCTAAAATGGTAGTTATCAGTGATTTTTCTGCCAGGTGATCCAGATTTGGATTTTTCCCGTATTATAAAATGTGTTTCGGGCAGCCTTTTGCAGTTTTCCGTAAACATTTTTTTGAACATTACGGATTTTTCGTATATTTCTTATGCAATGGAAACTATTGAGCTTCAACAACAATTGTTTCAGCACCTGAAAGAGAACCTGCCGGCACACCTTTCACTGGTAGATGAACTATGTTCATTACTGGATCTCAGTGCAGATAGTGTTTACCGCCGGATAAGGGGTGAAAAGCCGATCACACTTACTGAGTTACGTGTTATTTGCGAAAAATACCGTTTGTCACTCGACAAACTCATCCAGTTACAGACTGATTCTGTTTTGTTTGATGCCCCCGGATTAAGCGGAAGTACGCCGGAGTTTGAGGATTACCTGAAGGGAATGCTCCGGCAATTTCACTATTTCAATTCGTTTGAAAAGCGGGAGATGTTTTATCTCTGTAAAGAATCCACCATCTGGAATTTCTTTCTGTTTCCGGAAATGGCCGCTTTTAAAACTTTTTTCTGGTCCAAAACAATTAATAATCAGGAAAAACTCCGGAATAAGACATTCTCTTATGAAGAGTTTCCGTACCATGAGTGTTTCCAGTTAGGCCAGAAAGTCCTGGAAGAATTTAACCAGATCCCCTGTGTGGAGTTATGGAACCAGGAAAGTCTGCAGAGTACAATCAATCAGCTGGTTTATTATAAGGAATCCGGCAATTTCAGTTCACGTAAGGAATATGACCGTGTACTTGATTCATTCCAGCAACTGATTGATCATCTGGATCTGCAGACTGAAAAAGGGGTGAAATTTCTGCCAGGGGCCAATGAAGTATCTTATAAAGCACCCATTCAGTTTTATGTAAATGAGATTATCCTGGGCAGTAATAATATGGTCATTAATCTGGATGGCAATAGCTTAACGATGGTTACTTACAGTGTATTTCATTATTTATTTACAAGGGATATCCGGTTCCGGGATAAAGTCATGGAATCATTTAATACACTGCTTAGCCGTTCAACCCTGATCAGTAAAACCGGCGAGAAAGACAGGAACCGCTTTTTTAACTCCCTTCGGGATAAGGTTCATAACCTTTCAAAGTAATTAGCCAGACGGTCTTAACTTCGCATGAAATGATTTCAAATCAGGTCAGATTGATCGAATGTCCGCGGGATGCCATGCAGGGTTGGAAGACACCCATTCCTGCCACGCAGAAAGCCGCTTATATCAATCTGTTGCTGAAAGCCGGTTTTGATACCATCGATTTTGGCAGTTTTGTTTCACCCAAAGCTATTCCCCAACTGGCGGATACCCGTGAAGTGATCGGGCAACTGGATCTTTCAGGTACCTCCACCAGGTTACTTGCAATTGTTGCAAATCTCCGGGGTGCAACGGATGCCGTTGTATTTGATGAAATCAGTTACCTGGGCTACCCCTTCTCCGTTTCCGAAACTTTTCAGCAGCGAAACACCAACAGTACCATCCGTGAATCCCTGACAAGGGTGGAAGAGATCCAGGAAATCTGTGTAAAATCAGGTAAACAACTCGTGATTTATATTTCCATGGGCTTTGGAAATCCGTATGGCGATCCCTATGACGAAGAACAGGTATTTGAATGGGTCAACCGGCTCGTGGGAATGGATATCGGCATTATTTCACTGGCAGATACGGTAGGACTGGCCAGTCCGGAACAGGTTTATTCGATGACCCGGTATTTGGTGGAATCACTTCCGGGAACTGAGATCGGCGTGCACCTGCACTCGACACCCGACAACTGGCGGGAAAAACTGGATGCCGCAGTAAAAGCAGGCTGTCTTCGTTTTGACGGGGCACTGAAAGGAATCGGCGGCTGTCCGATGGCCAATGATGAACTGGTAGGTAATATGGATAGCGAACGGATGATTGAATATTTCAGGGAAAGAAACCTGTTACCGGATATGGATCCGGTTATCCTGAATGCCTGTACTCAAATGGCCGCTGAACTTTTTAAGCACTGATCATGGACTTTATTCTGGATATAGCGCTGGAAAAACTGCCTGAACCGATCCGGTACCAGGATCAAATAATGCTGATCGGTTCCTGTTTTACCGAACATATCGGCAATGCCCTGGGTGAGCTGAAATTCCCGGTGCTGCAAAATCCCAATGGAATTTTATTCGGGCCGGACAGTGTATGCCGGAGCCTGGATTGGTATATGGATAATGGGGAGCTTACCACAGCCGACCTCTTTCAGCTGAATGAAGTCTGGCATAGCTGGATGCACCATTCCCGTTTTTCACATACCAATCCTGAGCAAGCCCTGGCGGGTATGAATCAATCCCGTCAGACCGCCCATGATTTTTTGAAACAGGCCGGATGGCTGATCATCACATTGGGATCATCCTACACCTATCGCCTGACCGGCGCAGCAAACAGGGCCAGTTCCTCTTTGCATGCAGCCGTGGCCAATTGTCACCGTGCCCCTTCGGCCTGGTTTGATAAAGAAATGCTGGAAATACAGGAGATCAGCCGACTACTGACAGGTACAATCACCCGACTCCGGCAATTCAATCCTTCGATTAAACTACTATTTACGATTAGTCCTGTCAGGCATATCAGGGATGGGGTGGTGGAGAATAACCGGAGCAAGGCCCGGTTGATTGAAGCCGTTCACCAGTTTGTTTCAGCCCATGATTTTATTTATTATTTCCCGGCTTATGAACTGGTGATCGATGTATTGCGGGATTACCGGTTTTATGATATCGATCTGGTTCATCCAAACTATGCCGCCACCGAATTTGTACTGGAGAAATTTGGCCACTATTGCATTGAAGAAGAAACCCGGCTACTGATGCAGGAGGTAAAAAAGATTATGATTGCCCGCCGGCATAAACCTTTTCAGCCGGACACCAACGCCCACCGTAAGTTTTTAGCGGATCATGCGGAGAAGGTAAAAGTGCTGATGGAGAAATATCCGTTTCTGGATCTGAGGGAAGAACGGGAGTATTTTAGTCGGGAGTAAGAAGTCGGTAGTCGGGAGTAAATACACCTTCTAAACTGTTGAATCTAAAATCATCAACAGTTTCCTGCTTTACAGAGAGATTTCGTACTTACAACTTATAACTTTTAACTTATCACTTTATACACCGTCTTACTCTTATACTCTTCTCCCGGCTTCAGCAGCATTGTAGGGAAATGCGGGATATTAATGGCATTGGGATGTATCTGTGTTTCGAGGCAAAAACCGGAGAACGCGCCATAACATGTATCGTTTTTCCCGATCATTTCAGGGATCCATTTACCGGTATAAAAGTGGACAACGGGATCAGTGGCATAGACCTGGAGCAATAATCCAGAGGCAGCACAACGGGCTTCAGCCATCAGGGCTAATCCGGCCGGATCATTGTTTTTATCCACCACATAACTCTTATCAAATTCGGGTACTGTTTCCAGCCGTTCACCAATCCGGGTAAAACTCCGGAAATCAAAAACAGTATCTTTTACCGGTGTTACGGTGCCGGTGGTACATAATTCCTCATCCTGATCCAGTACCTGTGAACTATAAATTTTGAGTTCATAATCCTTAATATCTCCCTGTCCGTTATTCAGGTTAAAGTACCCATGGTGAGTGAGGTTAACGGCTGTCGTTTTATCCGTTCTGGCCGTAAAACTATAACTGAGTTCGTTGTCATCAGTCAGTTCAAAACGAATCCATACATCCAGGTTGCCCGGATAGCCTTCTTCTCCATCCGGACTATGGTATTTCATTTCCACCCAGGGTGAAGGGAATTCACCGAAGCCGGTTATATCCCAGATTTTTTTATCAAATCCTTCGTTTCCTCCATGCAGCTGGTGTTTACCAAAATTGGCTGTTACGGGATTCGGTTTACCGTCTATTTCAAAGCTGGCATTCCTGATCCGGTTCGCGGTCCGACCGACCACACAACCAAAATAGGGGTATTGTGCCAGGTAAGCAGGGGAGTGATAGTCTTCCACTTTATCAAATCCCAGCACAATATCGTTCCGGGTATCCTGGGAAGCAGGGACCGAAAAAGAAGTGATTATTCCACCGTAATTCGTGATACGGGCTTCTGTTCCGGCTACATTACGCAGGGTGAACAGATATACATCTTTTCCAGATGCAGCGGGGAAGCAAAACGTTTTATGCAGGGGCATACTTTGAGTTGTGTGGTTCGTGGTTCCCTGACCCGGTTGGTCAGCATGTAAATTTATAGTTATCTGCGAGGAATTCCTCCAGTCTGTTTAATAAAACCAGCTGGTTTTTTGCCCGGTCAAAATTTTGTTCAGGGTAATTGATCTTGTAATAGGAATCATTCCGGAGATAATCGGTCATAAAACGCAGGGCCTGCATATAAATCAGGAGGATTCCGGACGCATGGAGATACGCTCTCTCCGGCCCGGACAGCCACTCATTAATTCCCCTTGTATATCCATCGATTATTGACTGATAAATAGCAGGCCGGATCTGTATCCGGTCAAAATCGGTGGAATTTTCATCTGTGGTGCCGGCCATTGACCGGATCATATCACCCAGGTCGGAAAAAAAATAACCGGGCATAACTGTATCCAGATCCACCGGACAGATCACTTTTCCTGACTGTCGGTCAAAAAGTACATTGGCAATTTTTGCATCATGATGCATCACACGGAATTTGAAATCAGGATCTGCCGTAAACTGCTGGTATAAGCCGGCATATCGTTGCCTTTTCTTTAATTCACTGATCAGAATAGCCGCTTTTTCAAGGCGTGTGGTGGGAGCGCCTGTTAACGAACCAGTGAACTGATCAAACCGTTGCTTCACATCATGAAATCCCGGCAGGATCCGATGTAGTAAAGTGCTATCCAGCTGATGAAAGGAGGCGGTAAAACGGGCAAATGTTTCCGCTACTGCAGCAGCCTGCGCCGGAACTTCCGTACCGTTGAGCTGCAAACCTGAACCAATAAATTCAAAGGACCGCCAGCATTGATCAGTTCGATCCGTAAACAGGTTTTTACTACCGTTAAAAAATTTCATTTCCGGTATAAAAAGCGGCATGGACTTTTCAGCCAAAAACTGCCAGAGCTGCTGGTAGTTTGCCTGGATCTTTTCCGGATCCGGGAATACCTGCCGGTTTATTTTCTGTAAAAGAAAAGATTCCCCGGTTTGCAGATCCGTTACTTTAAAGGTATGATTGATCAACCCGCCTGATAGAGGTTCCACCTTGTACGGGTGGCCGGCTGGTAATAAAGCATATACTGCTTCCTGGCAATCAGCTTGCATCATATACTGTATGAAATTAATTCATCAGCACATGCAAAAACGCTACAATCGTTTGCGGTAAATAAATAAAAGAAACTGGCAGATCAATGGATACGATCGCCCCGGATATCGATGGAAAGCATAACGGATGCTTCATAGACCAGCCATTCTTTCCATCGGGCCCTTACTTTTTCCTTGTCGATATAGGTTTCGGCCAGTTCAATAAAAAGGGTATAATGTCCCGCTTCACTTTCCATAAAGCGGCGATAAAATTTCTGCATATAAGGATCCTGCAAACCCTCACTCAGCCGCTTGAACCGTTCGCAACTGCGGGCTTCAATCAGTGCCATGGTAAGTAACTGATCCAGCATCCGGCCTTCACTGTCGCCGCCTTTCTGCTGAAAGTCGATCAGGGCATTTACATATTCATCCTTCCGTTGTTTTCCCAAGGCGAGTTTTCGCTTTTCCAGTTCAGCCAGCACCAGCCGGAAATGTCCCCACTCCTCCGTTACGATCGGCGCAAGGGCCGCAACCAGTTTAACCCGGCTGCTATAACGCTGAATCAGTGAAATACAGGTAGTTGCCGCTTTTTGTTCACAATAGGCATGGTCGGTCAGTATATCTTCCAGCGATAATCCGGCCAGGTCAACCCAGCGGGGATCCGTGGGCAATTGCAGCCCCAGAATGTTACGGGTGTCCTGGGATAATTCTTCCATGAAGGCAAAATTAGGTTATAGATTGATAATCAGGCAGGAGAGCCTGTAAAATGACCGTAAAAAAAGGCAGGGAAAGCTTTTGCTGTTAGCAGAATCCGTCTTACCTTTGCCGCCTTATTACAAGATGCAAAATCGGATGAAATTTAAAAATTAAAAAGATGCCTTTAACTAAAGAAAAAAAAGCGACCGTTTTAACCACCTTTGCGGGTTCTGCCAAGAACACCGGATCCATTGAAGGACAAATTGCTCTGCTGACTGAGCGTATCAGCCAGATCAGTGGTCACCTCCAGCAAAACAAAAAAGATTTCTCTACTCACCGCGGACTGATGAAAATGGTAGGTAAACGTAAACGTTTACTGAATTACCTGCAGAAGCAGAACCTGACTGGTTACCGCCAGCTGATTGAGAAACTTGGTATCAGGAAATAAGGCCTTTCCGGCCCCCTAAATCCCCCAAAGGGGGACTTGGGAAGAGTCTTTAAACCTGAAGTTTTCTTTCGTTAAGAAAAGCAAGTTTTATAATACTATTCCCAATGTCTTCCGGATGTTGGGAATAACTGTTTTTATACATATCGGTTGCTGACGTTTTAATAGCCATATGCTGTTCTGCCGTTGCCTGATTCCGGGTATAAACAGTTCAAATTCTCCTGATCAAATTCTTCACTGGGTGCAACGCCCAAAAATTGAAAAACATGTTACAACAGAAAATTCGTAAAACATTTGATATTGGCGGTGGTCGTATGGTGACCATTGAAACAGGCCGTCTGGCCCGCCAGGCCGATGGAGCGGTTACCGTTTCCATGGGCAATTGTATGATTCTGGCCACGGTGTGTGCCAATACAGAACCTAAAGAAGGTCAGAGCTTTTTTCCCCTGTCCGTTGACTATCAGGAAAAATTTGCCGCTGCCGGCCGTATCCCCGGTTCATTCTTCAAACGCGAAGCTAA